>Ga0065711_1032393_pt1 | contig 27440 bp, 19 predicted proteins | sample Hoacrofraction12_FD_59098 | JGI IMG/M metagenome (GOLD analysis project Ga0065711, IMG submission 59098) | Hoatzin crop microbial communities from Cojedes, Venezuela - Epithelial fraction 12 v2 (version 2) | ecosystem: Host-associated > Birds > Digestive system > Esophagus > Crop | place...
TAGACTCAGCACCGCTGATGACAACCCTCTGAGTTCTGCCATTCAGCCAGTTCTCAATCCACTTCACCGACCACTCATCCAGCCCACACTTCCTGAGCTTCCCTAGGAGGGTTTCATGGGAGACTGTGTCGAAAGCCTTGCTGAAGTCGAGGTAAACAACATCCGCGGCTCTCCCCTCATCTACCCAGCCAGTCATGTTATCGTAGAAAGCTATTAGTTTGGTCAGGTATGATCTCCCCTTGGTGAATCCATGCTGACTACTCCTGATAACCTTCTTTTCTTCCACTTGCACTTCCTTCTGTTTCGGGCCCCTGCTTTTTCCAACAGCACGTACTGGTGTCAGCATAGAGCAGGCCATGGGGCTTTGAGCAGGGGGGTGTATCATCTTCCCCACTGCAGAAAGGGAAACCTGACAATGCCTCTACACTTGTGAAACAACTGACGTTTCCTCCACGCCCGTTTGGGGAACAACGCAGCAGGGGCTGCTCTAGCCAGCTCTTTCCTGGAGATATCCTTGTCCTGGCTATGGTCAAACGGAACAGCTTTCCAGACCACGTGCCTCTGCAAGAGGTTGAGTCCCTATTTTAAGGAAAGAATGGCAGTAATGAATAAAAAGGAAAAAAGGGTAAAAGCATGCATTTTCACAAAGCTACAACCCCGAGGCAGCTTTTCAGAGACTGAATCTCTGGAGTGCCAGGAGTGGCTCCACTGAGCTTCGGGGAAAGGGTTGCCAGCTCATGGCAAGGTAGGACCTGAGCAGTCTCCCCCCGTTCCTCCTCATTGCCCTGGCCCATGGGAGCGTGCTAGGTGACACCACCATCCACCGCTTTTGCTCCAGGCTTCCCTGGGCCAGGGCAGGGCTGAATTCATGGGGGCTGCTTCTTACTTCAGTTTTGGCTTTCCTTTGCAAGGTGGATGTGGAGACAGCTTGGCTACAGGCGATCTCCCCTGGTCCCCCTCCCGGAGCCTGTGCAGCACCCCCTGGGCAGGACCAAGCTGTCCCTAAGCGCTCCCAGCTGCCTCCGCCACATGGCTCGCAGATGCCTGGGCAGTTCAGGCAGTGCTGCCAAACCTGCAGTGACAGGTCATTGGGTCCCTACAAACGTTAATGTGATGTTTACTGCTTGCACTGAAGTGCCACATGGGCTACAAGCTGTTTTCTCTTGGCGGAGAACTTGGAGTGAGATAACCCCAGCTGCCTGGTGAGCAGGGACATATTCCCCTGCCGCTGACCAAGTGGGGCAATAGCACATCTTTGTTTTTTGTTTGCAGGGAAGTCCCGGCAAAGATGCATCAACTTTATCTCAGCTCCTCACAGGAATCTCTTTCCTATAGGTACTACATGTGGCAAGAGTTTACACAGGGAAAGACTCTCGAATGTACAGCCTTGGAAAAAACCAACCAGATCTCAGCTTCCTGAGTTTGCAAAGACCATGGGGTTTGTCGGTCAATCCTGAATAAATAAGAGCCTTTCTTTAGTAGCAAATAATCTCCGCAGCCTGACATTTGCTCCCAGTCTAATTCTCTCAGCCGACCTTCAAATCCTTGTCCAAATATTCCTGATCTTCTCACTGTCCTGCCAAAAAGATTGCCGAGATTGGCAAAGGTCAGGCGAGCTGAGCAGACAGAGGAGAGCAAGTGCAGCTGGGTTCCTCGCCGGCCCAGACTTACTTCTCAATCCATTAATTGCTCAGCAGGGCAAACAAGTGGAAAACAAACAGCTTCTATTGGAGGGAGGACTGCGAGGATACCTAAATTATTTGGGAAAGAGAAGCCCTTAAGAGACTCCCATTTTCCTGGTAGAAAGTGAGCTGAAGATTTGTAATGAAGGGAAAGTATCCCACTGTGGTTTCTGCACTGAGGCTGCCACAATTCAAAAACACGAATTTGAGGTTATCCTGAAATTGTTTCACAATCCCTCACATAATCTTTCAAATTCTCCTACAAACCTAATGTTATCCTTCAGGAATTTTTCAGCAAAAGATTTCTGTTTGATCAGCGCTGAAATCTTTTAGGACTAATATATTTAACCTTCAAGAGTACTCTGTCATTCAATAAAGACAACTGAATTAATGTTTTGGTGGCGCAGAAACGTTACATGAAAAACTTCTGGTTTAAAACATTTTAACCTGCTGGTCTGGCAAAATCATCTCATAAGAACGCTATGGACAGGAGTGACTTGGTCAAAACACACCTCCCAAGGACCTAGTTGATTCCAGGCATGTAAAGTCTCAGGTGATCAACTCCTTCCTGGGCAACATGCAGGAATCATTTGAATAATCACAATTTAAACCGTCAATCTCATTTAAGGCCTCTTCTCGTGCCAGAGCCTGGGAGTCTGTCCTTCTCTGCTTTACAGGTTTAAGGCTGGCAGAGACTCTTCTAGGAGTGACCCTCCCCTGAGAGCCTCCTGAGAAGACTCCTCCTGTAATATGACAGAGTTCATATTGGGGTGTACAGGAAAAGTAAAATAGCCTCTGGAGGTGATAAATATGCAGTCATGAAGGTATAATTTGTGTATCAAGCATTCATATGCAGAAATTCTTCTCAGCTTGAAACCTAATCTGACCTCCTTTTCATCCAAGCAACATCACTCTTGTCAGTATTTTGATGAGATACCATGTTGGAAAGAACCCAGAAACTCACTGACACTTGCTGTCCTCTGAGGAATGGCTAGAAGGGCAAACAGACACTCTGAAACACTGCTGGACTTCTTCTTTGGAGCCTCTATCAAAGAACACACTTCCATCATTGATCTAGGAGACAGAATTTTTTTCTTTACTGCTTGAATCCATATAATCCTCTGTGAGTCTGGCCAAATTCAACTTTGGTAATTGCATTTTCCAGAAGCAGAGTAGGTTTAAATCAATAATTAAACAAAATTAGTTAGCACTTTTGATTTACTTTGTATTTTTGAATGTAGACTTACTGAAAGCTGATATAATTTATAGACATCTCCTTCAAACAAGTTCAGTCTAAACTATAATTTAAATGAACTGGAAAAAAAATTTACTTCTATAAGTCGAATTGATATGTCATGAATTGACATACTGCATTAAGCAGGGCAAATAAAATTGGATAGAGCAATTACATATCCTAGACTACAAGGTGACTGCTGCGTTCTCTGAACCTCAACATTTGCTTCTTAATGAATGCTGAAGAGCTGAACAGGTCTGGGTAACTCCATGGTCTGCCTTTATTTTCTGAAAGGAAAAAGCATCCTTACTTTGTATCCTTGTGGTCTAAGTCTGGGCTGCTCTGAGGTACTTTATTCAAAAATACAACACAGTCTTTCTCCAGAGAAATGTTGAGTTTTCATGGGTTTTCCCTGTTTCCAAAGGAATGCTTTTAATTATTTTTTTTTTTTTAATTCAGGGAGAGTTATTTCGTAGTGGTTAGCTCTAATGAGCTTTATGAAGTAATGGCATAGACTCCTCAAATTTTTCACATAGTTATACCTTACTGAAATCTGGCACTTAGCTGTGCCTGAAGAAATTAGATCACAACTTGTCTAATTGATTAGCAGTGTTCACATTTGATTTGTCACAATTGTAGTCAGGGACTGGTAAACGGTATATGCCATTCTTAAATCATGCTGTTGCTTATATCTGTGACAAAATCCAAGGTATGTACTGTAGTGCACATAGGAGATAGCTTTAATTTATTTGACAGGTATGATAATAACAATGCATTGAAATCTATGCCCTGATATCTTCATGTTGTCTGGGTTATCTGAGACCTTGGCTGCCTGGGAAATAGCATGGAGATGAAGTTCATGTTGTTAAATCTACATTGCTGTTGTTACTGTGGTTGAGCTTGTCCTGTTATTGAATTACTTGAACTTGCTATTATTATTGAATTAGTGAGGTTAAGCCTGCTCGGCTATGCCAGCATATACAGCAATTACATCTGTGGCTGCAATGCAGACATAACTTTGCAGGTTCAGGGATAGTAATCTGTGATGATTTTTCCTATGAATGATTTACACATTGCTTCCTTCTTGGTCTGCTGTTGACTGCTGCTCCAGCCTTGCCACTCTGGGCATGCCCGGGCCCCGGGCTCTGCACGCCGTGGGATTTCCAGTCTCTCTTTCTATCCTTTTACTAGGCTGCAACCAAATTTTGCAAAAGCCAGGTGTTAAATGATGGCTATGAAGTCCACCTGCCACAGAGGGCCCCTGCATGCATAAAGGTGGGAGGGAGAAATCCTGCTGAAGTTCCACTGAAATAGAAATCTGCAGGCAGGAGTCAATTTCTGCAAAGAGGCTGTTGGGCTCAGTGCACCATGGTCCTGATGGAAGAGCAATGTTTTTTTAGAGAGCAGCACCAAAGGATGACCAAAGAGGTGGCTGGAGGTATCTGAAAGCTGACAGGCATGTGAACTGGGGGTGTGAGCGAATTCTCACTAACCATGTACACCCTATGAGCTAGGACAGCAGCTGCAAGGAAGATTTCAACTGATATCTGCCCTATCTGTTTAGATTTCAGTTGGGAAGGGGATTTTAAAAATATATTTAAAAGAAAATAATTGGAGACTGTTGTATAATATGGACTTTGGATCATAGAGATAACCTAAATGCTGGTATTTCTTAACTTTTGAGTGATTGAATTATCACCCTTATAACACTCTCTTAATGTAGTTAGTGAAAGTAATTAGATTGCAGAGGCTGGCTTAAAACATCATCACGACTGCATCACAAGTAGAGACTCTCAGCATAACGGCCCCTAATTGCATATCTATCCATATGTCAGCCAGGCATGCTTTAATTCAAATTCTCCCCGACTGTTGACCCAATCAGTTTTCTGAGAGGTAGCTCTGATGTTCTGCTACTGACAGCAAAAGTAGCAATGTTAGTACATTCTTGTTGCCGGCAACAGGAAAACCTCACAAGAAAGAGATGAAGTGCACAAGACAAAAAGCAATTGGGGCAAAAGGAGAGGTAGAAGGCAAATTCCTCTTGCTGACCCTCACTGTGAGCTTACTTTCCATCTTAGGGATATTTGGTCAAGTATTTGGCTAAGCAGATGGGACAGGGCAAAAAATTTGAGAAAGCCTGGAGTCAAAACATCTAGAAGACAGGAGTGGAATGAGGGCTACCAGTGTGAGCCATCTTCTCCCATGAAGACACATTTGAACTTGATGCGCACGGAGCACTCCAGGCTAAGATGGGCCAGTTGCCATGGCTCATCAGCTCCACCACAGTATCTGTTAAGACTGAGGTGAACATTTTCTGCAAGCACCATCTGTGGTGAATACACTTGTCACTAGCGGCTCGGTGTATTACATATAGGACACAGAATACCCAGGGAGAACAGCAGGTACTAACCCTAGTATTAGTAGACTTCCTACTCACTTCCATGCCTATAGAGAGTAGTAACTCCTTTATAGAGGATGATTAAATAAGCAGTTAGATCTCCTCACTTATCTCTGCAACTTGTACGTAAGCAAGTAGATGAGTGATCTTGCAGGATCTGAGTGCAGAAGAAACTTCCCCACCTCATCTACTAGGTGTATTTTATCTAGTAGCTTGGTGCCCTAAGAAAACGATGTTTATGAACCACCACTTCTGAGTTAACTGGCTAACTGCAACCAAATGTGATGAATACCCTACAAGATGTATGAAAATCCGTATCTCGTGGTGCGGAGGGAGAGAGAAAAAATGAATCCCTTCATCTCCATGACGGAAAGATAGGCAGATTTTCAGATGTGACACATGCTTTTAACAACTGCTGGCTGGGCAACTGGCATGTATCTTGCCCTCATATGGAAGTGACACAGGGGCTAGACAAGGTAACTGAGATTACTGTAAAGTAGTGAAGGCTTAGGAGTATGAGGCTTTATTTCTCCTACTGCCAGTGGAATAGTTGATTTTTCCTCTCCTAGGCTGCTGAAGGCTCCTACCAATTGCACCACTTGGAGAGTCAATAATAAAAAAGGAGTTCATCTCAATTCCTGTTCAGCAAAGAGGTAAGCACTTTAAGTAAGCCTATGTTGTTCTCCCTAAGCCTTTGACCAGCTGAGATCCCAGGTAAAGAGTCAGTCGGTGCTGACAACCTCTAAGATTCAAGACTTGCAAAGGAAACTAAAGAGTTCCTGGAAAGGGCTGTAAGCAGTACACTAGTGCGGGTAGCATCCTTACTGTAGGCATGGGAAGGGCATGTGGTATCCCAAGTCAACATTTCTCTAGTATCAGTGAGAAAGCTGCTTTTCATGAGGCTTAAACCCAATGCCTTAGCCATTCACAACTCTTCCCAGGTGAATTACACAAAGATGGAGAAAAGATGAAAAAGTGAGTAAGAGTAATTTGCAGGAGACTGACTTTATATGGAGGTGTTGCATAGCTTTCAAATCATGTATTATTTACCCAAGGTGTTTGTAGTTAAGGTTGCATTTCACAGAAAGGCAAACACTTTTAGGAACGAAAATACACAGCTGACGCTGGTAAATAGCCTTAAGTCTACCCTGCAGTGACACCTTGAGGGGAAAACATTAAAAATAAATAACCCAAACATGCATTTCAAATCCATGCTAAAGAAACAGGAACCCCAAGGCTATCTGGACAGACAGCTGTCTGGTTTCCTGGAGCCATTCATGACAGCGTGGGGTTTTATGGCATGATTCCAGCCAAACATCTTTCTGTTAAGCCGTACCACCTCTCAACTCCTCCTGTACACATCCCATACTTGTACAGTCTAATTTTCCTTTCCCTTTTTCTTCTCCTCTGGAGGAGATGCAAGTCTCTTGTGATTTTCAAAAAATGTTTTGGATCAACGCTTGGTTTTGACCATATTTCTGCATTTGAAAATGATCTTCCAAGAAAACCTGTTATTTTTCAGAGGAGGCAACCTCTTCTTCCTTGTGGCAACCTCTTATTCCTCGTGTTGTTAGAATAAATTCCTCAGCCTCTTGGAGAGCAATGAAAGGCCTCAAGGTGACTTGGAGGTGGCATCCCCATGGGAGTCTGGTCTGGCAGATTTGGCTGGGGTCAGCCTGGTTGTTGCAGCTGCAGAGTCTGATCAGCTCTTGCCCCGCTCCCCCTCACCTGTCTTTTCTTTTGCGTGTTTGTCTGTTGCTTGCCTAAGGCTGGTCATAAGTACAAGCCCTTGCTGTGGCTTTTCTTTAGCCATGACCCAAGAATGGTACCACAGATGTGCTCCTGGAAAAGGTCCCCACTTAGGGCTGCGTGGCCTCATGTCTGCTGACTGCAGAGGCAGACATTTGGGGAAATGCCCTCAGTGGAGCTGTTTTAGCAAACTATGGTGACCAACCACCTCTAGTGTCTGAGGGACGATCAGTTGCGAGGAAGAGCAGCTGCAGATGACCACTACTCCTTCCAAAAGACATTCATATGGAAATTGGTACTGGCACAAGACTTCTGTAGATGTGAGGTGTACCTCTGCGTGGTGCAGCCGAACAGCAAGTCAGCACTTGAAATGCTTCAGAACTCCTCCAGCGAGGCTTTAGTTCGGTGTTTCAGAGACCAGGTAACGCAGTAGGTTTTGTGCAACTTGCAGCCTTCGTGTTTTGCAAGTAAACACAGTAATTTTGAGTTCAGCCTGGGGAAGGGGGGAGAGGCAGCTCCTTCTTAATGTTGCTGCCATGTACAAAGCAAGAGATAACACTGTGTGCTTTTGCTAGGGAGATAAAGGGCACACACACACAAAAATTGTACATTGGCTGTTACGTGCTCTGGCATACTAATATGAATTAATTTTAATTTCTAATCAGTATGCTTAATTTGTAAAGCCTTAGAAAATGCAATTGATGTCATTCGGGAAGGGCACATACTAAGAAAATGAAACTTTTTGAGTACAAAATTCATTTGAAACCTGCCTGTGGAGCTGCTCCTAACCTGCATAATTAAACTCCCTCATATGTCAAAAAATATCTTAAAATACAATTAAAGTGAAAGTTTGTGAGTTCAGTCAAAGAATGCAGTCAGTACATTGTTTACTGCTGCATGTATGAAACTCCAAAAATTAAATTACATTCAAGACAGACAGTGTCACCACAGCAGTCATACATGTCCCATATGTGCTGGCACCGGGTGAATGGGAAATATTTTTTCTACTCAATGCAATTACTTTGAAATGAATGTATTAAAAAAAAAAAGTCAACCTATTCTTGATTTGCACTTACGAAGCATAAACGACTCTGTAAGGGATTAATCAACATTCATAAACCATTATGGGATTCAGTAGGTCAATATGGTGCTGACAGCCCTCTCCAGGAAATCCCGTGGATGTGGAATATGAACACTAGACGCTGTTCCTGCCTTTCACACGCCAGTAACCCCCACTGGTCAGCTAATCAGCCCACTGGAAAACCTTGCAAGAGGGCATGTCATCTCATCCCATATCACCCATTCCTTGGCACCACTGGTGCACAGGCTGCCTCCATCAGAGGCAGCTCACGTAGAGCCAGGTTTATTAAGCATGAACGTGACTATGTTGTTTGAAGGCTGCCTTGGGAAACTGCTGCACTGCTTCAGTTTGGTGTGCAGCCTGGACCCAACCTGCCAAACGCAAGCTCACCGCACATGGGGCCAGACAGGTTCTTCCGGCACATCATCTCTCCAGTTGGGCAGAACATCGCAAGGACAATCCACCCTGATACAGCTTACTGGGAGGCAGCTAGAGTTACTAAAGCTGACAGGATGTGGCTACTTGGGTGGAAATTAGAACAAAACTCACTGTAAGATATGGTGGAAGAGGGAGGTCATACTTCTTTACAAACATCTCCAAGAATGTCAATTTTACCTGTTCACAGTCGTTCTCTCATACATCTTGTTCACCGGTGCTCTCAAACAAAATACTTGCAATTATCGAGATGACTGTGTCAGATCTGACTTGTGCCAGATCCTCTTGTGTATGACACAGAGGACAAGGGACACCAGCTATCAAGTCCTCCATTTGTCCCTGGTGCTCCTCCTGAGGGCCACACAAAATGACATTTTGGACAGATCTCTTATATCCATTAGAAACCACCAGCTCTTACAGAGTGGTCCCTGGTCTGAGCATTGTACTGACTTGAGGTGTCTAATTCTTAGGGAAGGTTGCTGCCTATTGCTTATTTTCACCTATTTGAAAAAGATGTCTACCTATCTTCCTCGCGGGCTAATTAGAAAAAGTACATGTGATATACGTGATATAGTTGGCTGGGGTATTCTCATAGTGCTGGTCTTATTGGCTTGGTATAACAACCCTTGCCTTAATTTTACTGTATGTGGATGCCCTTTGTTAAAGGCCATGCATTTAACCCTTTGTTCTGCTGGTTCTTCTGGTGCTCAATCACACGCACACTCACTTCCCTCAGTACTTAGTTCCTACCAATCTCCATGTTTCTGTTACAGACCTCCCCTCTCTGGACTCTCCCAGGCCCTGTGCACAGTCCTGACCCGAGACGAGGTGCGATGCTTGCACTGATGTTGCTGGCGCAGCTTTATACCTGGATCCTGTTTTGTCCAAACAATCCAGGCATTACTGTCTGCTGGCAATGGCAGCAAGTGATACTCCCTTGCTTGGGCTACCTGCTCTTTGGCAGCTGATGCAGAGAAGCACTTTGTATTGCGAGGAATTTGGGGGTGCTCACAAGCATTTTGTACACCATGACCTGTGCTGAGTCTTACCAATGGGGAGGTCTCTGTGGGGCAATAGCTCTCTCCTCTCCGAACGGTGCAGCCCATGAGCCTTTGTTACCTTGACTGATCAGAGAGAGCTGGGCTGGTCACCAAGAAACTCCTTCACTGCTCCCTTCCTGCAAGGAGAAGCTGGCCCTGGAACTGCACAGCTACATTTGCTCCTGCAAACCCGTGTGGCCGGCTGCACACCAGCTGCCTCTTCTCATGGCTGTGGTTGGCACTTTGCGTTCATTTTTACATCTTGCCTGGGCTTAGCTCTCAGCAACGCATCTCGGGCTAAGTGTCACTGAAGATCTTCAGCACGAGAACAGTGGTTGAATGAAACCCAGAACATGTTTTGGTTTGGAGAGAGGAAAGGTATGTTTCTGTATCACCGTATATTTCTATCCAGTTGGTTTTTACACGCATGCATGGTACCCTTTAAGCTCCATAAAGCTTTAACATTTAGGGTGCCTAGAGCACTGCAACACAGCCTCGAAGAACAGACAATTCTCATTGTACAACTCAGCTCTATGCTATTAGATGAATGGAGCTCCAGCCTTCAGTAACCATCATTTACAGTTTTCCTTTGAGTAAAGACTGCTGGGTAGGCCTTTTTAAAAGAGGTGAAAAACAGCTTTGAATTGTACAAATTGCAACAAATAACGGCTAGCTGTATGCATGCCAGTCTGTGCCACAGGGAAGATGGATATTATGAACATTCTGGGATTCCATCTCATCCTCTTATAGTAGCTTTTTCCCCACCACTGCATCCCCTTCAGTAATGGTGTTGAATAATGCATATGTAATTTTGTTGTTTTACGCTGTGTTTTGCTTCTGACACAGGACTGGGACTGTGTTTCCCTCCCTACCCTGAAATTCACAGTCAAGGATATAGAAATTCTATCATTTGCTCCCACAGCATTTGAAGAATCAGAAAATATGGTCTGGAGCACACATGGCTTTTTCATCTGCCTCTCTTGACTGAATCAGATGGTCAGACACTGTCACGCCATCTGTAGTAAGCCCTGCAGGTGGACGTGTCATGCCAAGAGATTTTGTTTGACAGCCTTTATTCATCAGATGGGTTTGTAGGCAGCTCATTATCAAATGATGAACCTTCCTGTTTCTGGTTAATGATCAACTTCAAAGTCTGTTGGGTGAGATCAGCTCCCTTATAAATGGCTATTGGTTCCTGTAAAAAGGATTTTTTTTTTTCCATTGGGCTTTTTACTGCACCTTTTAAAAGTAAACCAGCATTTCAGAAACTTTAATCAATCACGATCATCTTTCAGTCTTCTATATAGATGTCTATACAAAAAAATAAAAGATGGTAAAAAAAAAAGTTGTTAAAAGATAAACAAATAGATGTACAGTGCACTTGGTCAGCTTTGATAAATTCTTTGCTTCTGCTCTAACACATTCACACTATCAAGATGAAAGGCCAAAGCCTTTCCTCCTGTAACTACACAGATATCAGAGAAGCTGCACAGAGAAGAGTTTGGCCAGAATAATTTATAAATTATTTTTTTCTATGTGAATATAATTAAATAATTATTAAAAATCATGTATTTCTCTGTTAAAATTTGTGCTGTTTATTTTAGGAGTTTATGCCTTTCAGGCCAGGCACTGTTCTCTTCTGTGTCTGGAGATCATCTATAGCATTCTGAGTACTAGTTTATTTTCAGAAGCTGTTAGGTATTTTTTACAGTATTTACCATTCAGAACTCAATTTCTTACAAAGGTGGATGAACAATTCCGTTTCTTAACATCTTCCTGTGGGTCAACACAAGAGAAATGAGTGCAGAGCGACAGGAAATTGCATCAGGAACTGTGGTGCATCAATAGAGACCGACCACATGAAGAATCTGGTGCTACCAGATACAGTTCTCAAAACCACTTCTCCTGCCAAGATAGGACCAGGGATGTTATTTTATGCCTGGGGAGCCACTGGATGTGTGGCATCGCAGCAGTCACACTGTACACATGTGAAATTTGCTTTCCAGGCTAGGTCAGGGCAAGCATCAGGTCATGACTAGTAAAGCATCACAGAAAGGTGCATAAGGGAGGAAAAATTGCATTGTCTGTCTCACTCACTGCCCCATGCTGTCCCCCTTTAGCAGAGCAATGCTGTCACCCTGTGCTGGCAGTGCTGGAGGGTGCCAGCCACCAGCAAGTGCAGAGGGGTGCTGCCACCGTGCCTGCTCCCCACAGCACCCTTCCCAGGGGCACAAGCAGAAGTGCCCAGTGCCTTCCCTGCTCTCCAGGGGCCACAACCTCGCTCCTCACGCTGCAGAGCACACTCTGCCAGGGAAGTAGCATCCAGCCTCGGGTTGCACAGTCCCTCCTCACTCGGGGCTGGCAGTGACATGGTACACCCATAGGTACCAGTCCCAAGGGGAATTTTAGCACCCTGTGGGAGCATCCGGCCAGCCCCTGAGCTGCACTAACGCGGCTCCTCATGAAGGCAGGCTAACCCACAAGGCTGATCCCTGGAGGAGATGGTCCTAGTTGGAATGAGGGTACCACTGAACAGGGGAAAATTCAGTTAAAAAATGCAGAGCTTGAGAGTGCAGTAGTCTGCAGGAGGAGAGCTCCTGGTGTAAAATCGCAACACGGAAAACAAGGCCATTCCTCTCCATAAAATAGGTTCTGCCTTCACATTACCTCTGCAAAGAGAATGTCACAACACTGCAGAAAACACATCTTTGAAAAATACAAATATATCTAAGGAATTCACAAACAGAAACGCCATGATGTTCCACAGCAGAATTCTGGGTGGATTTTCAGAAGTGGCAAAATGTCACCAATATAGCAGGTAAAACAGATGTCCATTCTATCCAGCTGGTTACCCCTCCTGTCTGTGGCAATGCATTAATCAAGAGGTACCTTGGGAAATGGTCACTATACATATTTATTATGTATATAAACTGTAGTTAAAATGGAGCAGGAAACTTTTTCTTTGGGAAAAACACATCTCATCACAATTAAATGATGCTTTGTAACTGTATAGCGCCCTAATTAGGAGATAACAAATTTATTTACTCACAGCAAGCAGTGATTTTATAACAGACTTCTCTAATCACAAAGATAAACTAGCTGTCTTCCAAAATTATCCTAGCAGCAAGTTAGTCCCGCAGTATAAGTGATTATGTGCAACTCCTGCTTTAATCACTAGGTGGCAATTGGCTGTGTTGGAAGAGTTCAATTTTGGACCTCAAATGAAATGGACAACTGGATTTTATACTGAGTAATGAAACATAAGCAACAGCTCAGTGGCAGAAATGAGGATGTGGATGGATGCTAGATAGAGATTCATAAAAATGCTAGAATAAATATACAAAACAGGTCATTAACATACTTTACAATTACTGTAAGGTGCTTGATGATAAGTAGCTTTAAGGCTAAAATCTGGTTAAGCTTGTTATTGAGACAATAGAAACTGTCAGCTCTGTGGCTGTGCCCCAGCCATCAGCCCACACCGGTAGAGTGGGCTCCAGGTACATCGCTCAGCTCACCTCTTGGCTCATGTAAACCAGAGAAAAGCAAACAATCGCTGGACTCCCTCAGGGTGACTCTGGGCACTCCGGGAACACCAGGGCGGCCACCTATGGACCGCGGCTGCAGGGGCCACGTCAGCCTGTGCTGCTGCTCCTGCCGATCACCTGCCTTCCAGGCGGGTGCACACCCGTCCGGGTTACTCCTCGTCAGGCTCAAGGGGCTGCCAGAATGCAGTTGTCTCACCAAATTCAGCAAGGCTGGAGTGAAACAGGCCCCACTAGTTAGGAAGCAGCCAGGCAGCGAGTTCCTTTCCTCCCCTCTGTGGTAAGAATGAGCACTTCTTACTGACAGAGGTGTGAGTGTTGCTGAGTCCTCGTGGTCCATGGACATACAAATCCAGTGTGTTAAGAGGTGCCTTGGGCATAGCTCTGCTCTCAGCTGAAGAGAACATGTATTCCAAATCTCCTGCTAACGCTGTTTGCTTGACCTTCCAGGTCAAGCAAAGGATTGAAAGGACCATGTAGACAGAGCTCAATTGTTTTGTCATTCTGCAGGACAAAACCAAGGAAGAAAAAAATATTTTGGAAAGGAAAATTATTTTTTGTCTGCACTTTGGAAAGAAAAAAACAACGATTACAAACTGTCTCTGTAGCTTTGCTTCTAGAATTACTGCTAGACATTTACTACCTGGGCACTTGCAGAGGGCTGGGAAGTTTTTTGTTTTGAATTCAAGTCTGGCAATGTACACAGTTCCTACCAGGAAAAAACAAGCACACTTTATAATAATATTGTGACACAGTAGACAAAAAGATATGGGCAAATAAAATGCTATAAGGGAAAACAACTCTTTTCTACATACAAATTTACCAAGTTCCTCCCTCATCACCAATACAGAAGCCTCTTGATTTTTTGCTGAGCAGTAAAGTACTAGCAAAGACACAAAAGTACATAGCTCACACCAGCTATTTCCCCATACAGTCATCTGTAGACATATGACTGTTGAGATGTCCCTTTTCCTAATATTTGCAAAAAACCTCAAGCAAATAAATGAACTACTGGTTGTAGGCAAATTAAGTCCCAGTGTATTTATTCACCTGAACAAATACTAGACTTTATTATTTAGTATGCTTTAAGAGAGCACCCTCTCAGTTGGTTTTCGTCAGAAATATCATCTCCATAATGCACTGTTACAAAGGAGCACATTTTATCTCCGAGGAGCCGGCTGTTTCTCAGAAAAAGTCCAACTCATAAGCCTTTTATTGAGCCATTTATTTCCCCTGCCTCCTTCAACACTGCACCCCTTTTCCTGAAGGCTCATAAACATGCAGTCAGGGCCAGGAACACTAATTGTTGAGTTAGTGAAGTTACAGAATTATGGTGATTTGCTACTTACTGCCTTACCTGCCTCACCTGCCTCTCACTAGCCTCTTTCTCTGGCAAAAAGCAAGAGTTGAAACATGAGGTCCATCTAAAGGTGAGACAGCTCCGTGAGGCTAATGCATTAACCCACTCACCGCAAATGATTCCTGACCTGCATCCTAATCATCACACAACTCCTGCCAATCTCCAGCCACGATGTCAGAAATAATCCCTTCCCGACGTGTTTGCTTGCCGGTCTGCTGCCTGCATCCACCCACCGCCATCAGAGTACTTTGGAAATGGATCCGTCAATTAGCGCTGGGAACAGAAAGTCAGAGGGTGGCACTTCATGTTCAAACTGCAAAGAGAGATGTTTATTTTTCAGCATTGCAAAGTGACATCTAACCACCCGCCTCATAAAAAATGATTTTGTTTCAGTTTTGAATCACAACGTCTCTTAGCTGGGTCATTCCTAGCCTGGCAGCAGGTGAAAAGCACAGCCAGTGCCAGGGCTACACAGGCTTGTGCATCAAGGTTCTCTGTGTGCAAACAGATGAATACACAGCTTCTACTCTGGGGGACCAGGAGAGTACTCCCAAACTGGGATCTGCCTGTTAATATGGCAAACTTTTTTTTGGTAGCTATCACTGCAAGCAAGAAACTGAGACTGATGGAGAAAAACGAGGATTTTTATGAATCAGATTGCGTCAACGGGAAAAAGAATCAAAATAACTCACAGCAGAAACCTGATGCTTTGTCACCAAGTTCATGGTGCTTCCAGAGATATAAATAAACCAGCGGTATAATACCCTGCCACCATCACTTAAGCAGCATGCGGAGCTATTTATATGCACAGCAGCACTATTTCTGCCACTGCATCTTCTGGAGTGATACCTCTGGCCGTGATGCCGCAGCCACAGCGAGAGGACCAAGACACGGGGGTACTTGAGGCCAGCACAGCCTGTGGCAGCTACTGGGGAGGGGCAGAGCAACCCCAGTGCCATGAAGCCCAAAATCACAGGGAGCCTCTCTAGGGGAAGGGAAGATGCAAAAAGGCTTAGGCTAGCAAAGCTCCAGCTCATCAAGTCCCATGTGGCCCCCTCTGTCACGGTTTCCAAGATTACAGCTCCATAACGACTTTTCTCTCCCAGACCTTTTAGGCTGGGCTGGTTCTGAGAACCAACCGAGTGCTCAGCAGTCAGCACCCTGGGCCCTGTGCTGCCCTTCAGCTTGAGCCTGGTGCAGAGGCACCCCAGAAACACTGCTTGCTTGGGGCTGAGATCTCAGCTGGCCTGGCCAGCATCGCACTCGGATTCTTTCAGAACTGTCCTGTCTGCTCCTCTCTTTAACAGGCTGCCCAGGGAAGTGGTGGAGTCACCACCAGCCCTGGAGGTGTGCAAAAAATGTGTAGATGTGGCACTTCAGGACATGGTTTAGTAGCCATGGTGGTGATGTGTTGACGGTTGGACTTGATGATCTTAGAGGTCTTTTCCAGCCATAGTGATTCTACGATTCTGGAGGCTTGCAAAATGCTTACCAGGCAAAGCAAACAGGAACCGCATCGAGAGGTCACCCTGAGGTCTGCCAGTTACTGGAAGTGCTTCTGATGTTTGGTTTCGTGTCACGCAAGAGCGGCAACGTGGGACACAGCGACTCCAACCGAAACAAGCCCATGCCTGCTGCCTCTCCTCTCTGCATCGATAAGCCCTCTTCTACCCAGATGGGCAGAACCGCCCCCGGGACCGGCCCTTGGAGCCCCTGACCTCTGCACTGGCACCATGGGTGAGGAGCACCCGCTGCCCAAAACCATGCTGGGAAGCACTTATGCACGCTCGATCCCAGCCAAGCCCGGTCTCCATGGCTGGGGATCCCGGGGAACGTTCCCCTCCACCCTCGCTCAGCGGGAAGCGGCTGCCAGGCTGCTCCCCGGCACTGACGCCCTGCTCCCCGGCACAGCGCGGGCACTCCACCGGCAAGGCGGGAGGTGGAAAGCGGCTTCCTGGCCATGTGAAACTGCCTGCTTGCCCCACTGATAAAAGCAGCCGCAAAAGGTCATCTTCAAAATTCTCTGTGCACAGGCACAAACAACCTCACTGCCGGCACCTTCTGCTATTTTGCGTATCCACAAAGGCCAGATGCAGGCAGACACGCTTTCAGCAAGCGACTTCTTAGCCTGCCATTGATTATTAATCAGCAGATATGCGGTAGGCTAAATTCATGTAAATATCACAGGAAGATTTAAATGCAATTTTATTTCTTCCAAGAGTATTTGAAGGGTTGTATTTTGCCAACTTCAAATAATTCACTGAAATCACTTTTTCTTTTGGAAATAATATTTCACTTTTCAGGTATCAAATGAACTTCACTACTCTTTCTTCAGTGATAGTCTTGTTTTTAAGACAACAGAGAAACAAATTAAACTCTGGGGTTTCCCCACCCCGTGGAAAACACAAATTTGCAAATGGTTTTGTAACTGCAGTGTGCTACAAACGGAGAAGCTCAGCACAGTTTGCTGAGTTAAGATTGATAGGGGGTTCCAGCATAAAGGTGAGGTAAATCAATGCACATCACCTGTAATAAAGACTTGTAAACCGATAAGGGAAAGATAAACCCTGCTTAAATGTACAAGAAACAGCTGAGGAATTTATACACTTCTTCTATTTTCAGTAAGTGATATAAGGTAACAATGTTGTTTAGCACAGATGTCTTTGAAGCACTTTATCAGGATCAGTTATCTTGTAGAATCTTCTTCAGATAACCAACAGGTTCCTCACTAACATCGCTATCTACACAAGACCACAGAAGTATATAAAAGAATGCCTCAAAGCAAACAAGCTGATTCTCCAATTGCAGTCTCACAAACCATCAAAATCACCTCCGAGTATTATACAGCTAGCTCGCTGGTGGCCTAATGCTTGTGTTCATCATCATTTCTAACTCATAAGAGAAACAGCTTAACTACATTCATTATTCCAATATCACATTTTTAACTTTATAGTACCTGCCACAGGAAAGTTGCGTGATTTTTAAGTAGGAGGGAAATAACCATAAAACTCTTTATGCTTTTATTGTCACACTCAAAATCATCTGATAATTCCTTCTGGAGATGTTTAGATGAGTATCAGGGTAAACTATTTAGCTTTTGAATTACTCTTTGTGTCTGTCGAACTTTGTTAGAAGATGGAAACATGAACTCCTAAGTGTATCTGTATTCCTTTGCTACGATATTAAAAGAACTTTAACCTAAAAGGAAAAAAATACATATAGTGTTTCTACTATAACTTGAAAAAGGAATGGTGTTCCCTTGTCCTGAAATTATATGCAACTTCAATGATTTCTCATAGTTCACGAATGAAGTCTGCTTTCTTTTTCAGCACACCTTTGCTATTCAAAGCACATGTATTTCAGTATTTGTTCATTCAGCCCTCAATACATGCAGTTTGCCATGAAGATTTACAACCTGGAATATCATTAGCAATTACTACAACAAGCTGTATTGTTACCTTGTTGAATATGGGCATATTATTGGCCAGCTTTATTACAAACAATTTCAAATAAAATTGAGGCATCACATCTGTTGCCAGCATAAATAAAAAATAAATAACAACAGAAACTCAGGAATGAACAGTGTCTAACTGCAAAATAAATGCAAGCCTAAATTTATTGTTGTGTTTATTATTTATTAGTTCTCTGCCTTTAACTTCGGAAATTCAGCCAAGTTGTATCTACTAAAAAAATTACACTAACTCCTGATAAAAGTCTGGGCAAAGGGATAGAATATTTGTGAATCTGGGCCTGTGACACCCACTAAGTCCCCGTGCTGAGATGAAAAGCAGGTTCTGAATCACGACAGGGCTGTCCAGACTTTGGAAGCTCTCAGAAAGCTATGCCATTGTCTTGGATGAGCCCAGGCTGTAACCCAAGAAGTGTATGAGGAGTTCAGGATGGGGAAACGGGAGGCAGTGAAGAAAAGGAGACATAGTGGTGGATCTCAATAGGTTTAAACATTGATGTTCAGAGAGGAAGGACAGTTATAGCTGTACACAGATGAATTGCCACCATGTCAAAGGTTTTGTGATTTTTTCAAAGCAAATAATTATTTTTAAGCATTCAGCAAAAACTAAATTCCACAGCTGCAATGCTGGCATGTGAGGTACATGGGATGGGCCCAACAGCCCATGCTAAGGGCATTGAAAGTAGCACTGGGTAAGGTGAGAGCCCATGAGTGGCACATGGCAGCATGAGAAGCAAGTTCTCCCCAGATTAGCTGTATCACTGGGGTAGATTTATGTGTGTCTGAACTGCCTAATATGCCACAAATTCCAGTAACTTAAAAAAAAACCCAAATCTTCAGACGGTGTTAAAGTAATCATTATTATAACCTCAGGCTATCCACAGCCACTTAAAACATTCAAATCCTGGATCATTGATACTGTTAATGTGCTACTGTTCAGACATGCTACTAATTTAGAGAAGGTTAATACGGATTTTTAAAGAATCCAATTCACTCCAAGTGTTTTCAACAGCCAGCAAGAACGAGCACTTAGCGTAGAAGGACTCCATTTCAAAACAACAGGACTCCTCTGTTCTTCATCCTCTTTTTGCCTACAACGCTTCAATTTATCAAGAAAGCACACTAGTTTGCGCAAATTCCTATCTCTTTGGTGGGAAAATACAGTAGGGATTTATTCTTTCCTCAAGCCTTTTCAGTAATTTAATTTTTTTTTTTCCTAGAGAAGATTATACAGTTTATGTTATTTCAGTGGATTATCTAGTTATAACTTCAGAAGGCAATATATTCAAGATTGGGGAAAATGCAATAAGCAGGGATCATTTATTCATCATCTTTGATTATATCTGCCAAGTCTATTTCATTGTCCAATCCTAAAAAAAGGGAAAAGTTTTTAAATTAGCAATTTCTTTCTGAAGTAAAACACCCCAGTAATAAAGTGTAATGCTTTTTTATAGACTATGGGTGAAATATTTCATTCGTCAAGCAATAATATATGCATTCAGAGCACATTATAAAGAAGTGAGCTACTCTGAAAAGAATGAAACCAATATATTCTGTCCATAAAATTACTAAAAGCTGGTCTCTAGCTAAAAAGATACCATGTTTATTATAAAGGTGGTGGGTGCTGCTGAGGTGCTTTCCATTGGAATAGCTCACTTCATTTTGCAGTGAGATGGAAACGCTAAGATATTACATCAGGAATATTTATTTTTTTTCATTTCTGCATTTACACAGGCACTTCTCTGGCCAAGTGGCGGGTATGATATGCTGCAGTACACACGACTGAAACCACATGGAGTAAACTGAAATTATAAATTCTTGAGCATTTTAGCTAAATAATCACAACTGAAATGCCGTGTTTGAGTAACTAAATCATGTACTTCAAGTTAGGGACATCATTAGGGAAAAATAATCCCAGTGAAACCATCAGCATTAGGGTGGCTGATGATAATCCCTCACTACAACCTGTAGTTTCAGCTCTGCTCCTGCTGAGGTGGCAACTGCTGTTATTCATAGGATGGTGGTTGTATTCATCTTCCTGTCATTAACTCATGGACAGCCTTTCGATGGGATGGTGGAAGCAACACAGCTCTTATATACAACAGGACCACTACACTGACTACCCCACGTGGCTAAGAATTCATTACCTAATGAATGTTATCACAAATGTGAATTAATTCTTATCCACACTGCATATTCTAAAAAAGTTCACGGGATCTTCAAATCGAACAGCTGCTCTCGATGATTATTTTAGACTCTGCTGACAAAGAAAAAAAAAAGCTGACAAACAGTGAAGAGTGCTGAACTGGTCTGTCTCGTATCATTTCTTCTTACGGTTGTGTGGAAAAACATAAATAACCACAATGTTACATGATTTTCTCTGATTTCTCTGATGCAACTTTATCTCATGCAGCTGATTTGGGGGGATTAAAGAAGCTGTTACATGTTTGCATTTGGAAACACCTGGATGATTTGATCATTAAGAAGTTTCATATTGCTTTGGAAAGAAGAAAGGAGAAAGATTCTGCCAAAAACCCCAGAACTTCGCTCCTCTTTGGATTTCTACAAAGACTGTGTACTAAAAATTCACATTCAAATATAGATAAAATATTGTAGTAGTATACTAACACATCCAATGACTGCTGAGTTTTCTTAAATGAGGTCAAGAAGAGGCAAAATTAAAGCAAAGGTTTAAAATGTTGTAGCATTAAAATCCACTGCCAATAAGTAGAGTGGAATTAAGCATGAGACTTAATTGCAGAAAGCTTAAAAAAAAACCCCAACAGCTTATCATCATAAATAGTCATGAAGTACTCAGCCTAGAGTGAGGAGGCGGGAAAGAGTGTCAGGGGTGTGGAGAGGAAATGTCTTTTCTGCGTTGCACAATTACTTGCTCGAGTGCCCCAGGAACTTGAAAGCTTCATCAAGGTGAGCTTTGCATCAGGGACGTGACTTTTATGTGCAGATTATCTGATTTAGCAGAGATATATCCCTTGGCAAAGAAAATAAACCTGTTTCCTATGTGATAAATCGAGGCAAAGTCAATTTTTGCATTATAGAAGCGACAGTCTTTGGTCTGAGGTATTTTATCACTGGGGCAAAAGGGGGAGGGAAAGCTTGCAAAATACACCGTTGGTAGAGCTTGTGCTGAAGGAATAGTACGTACAGACTGTACGGAAACAGCAGACTCCCACCAGCCATGAATTTTAGAAGTTTTTGGCAGCTTCTGCTTTTCCCCTCACGCTCGAGAACATTTCAAAGGCAGGATTACAAAAGAAGACACCACATGTTCGGTTCAACACTGTAACTGGGGCTCTGGGGAGAGGAAAGGGGGCAGGTACAGAGGCAGTGCACGCTGTTTTGAAGGGCTCATTACAAAGCACTTACCTTCATACCTCTCTGCGAAGGTAAGGAATGCAGCCGGGCAAATGATTCACCACTTCTCCATTCAAACAACAAGGAGGAGGATTAGTTAACTTGAGACTGCTTTACCAGCCTGTGGACCTGACCTAAATACCACAGTTAAGCAACAGGGTTTTGGGAATGTAGGACTTCAGGCAGGAACTGGACTGATACAACCCTGACGCTATGGCAGTCTTTGCTCTAACACATTGATTTATAAACATGCAGCTGCCGTCTTGCACCTATGAATTATGAATTTCGCAATACATTCCAAGGGTAAGGTTGCCACATACCAGAAACCTGAGGTCACAGAAAAGACCAAAGTAGTATCACCTCCTTAAAGCAATAATTAATATGACTAAACAGCAGCATTAAACCTCCTACTCTTTCGCCTCTCCCCTGGGAGGCTTTGGTACAGCTTTTGTCTTGGCTAGAAACTCCTACAACGTACTGATCAAGATGATCACCGTGTTACTACCCAGTGGCATGCCTAGAGTGCAGAGAAGAGAGTACTGAAAAAAATCAACCAAAACAAGAAAGAAAACAAAACCAACAAAATGCTCAAACCTCTGCCTTTACATCTATTAAAGATTTTAAATCCTTGCATCAACACTTACCTTCCACTTGTTTAAAACTTAATCTCTCCCAGGGAAGTAGAGAATGGAGAAGAAAACTATCACTATTTGGATACTCCCTTTGCTGACCCTATCATCTTCGTTAATAGTCTCTAATAAATAACTTGCTCATGAACAAACATGCTAGCATTATTATTTTGTCTTAGCAGAGTCAGCATGATTCAAAACAGACCAGTCGTATGACTCACAGTTCCCAAATTGTCAAATGCTGTGGAAAATGAAAATTAGCAGCTGAGAGAGAAGGCTTAACTCTCACTACCACGAACAACCCAGCAGCCTGTTGTTTGATCTGAAATACATACACACACACACACACACACAAACTTCAACAGGAAATACTGCTATACAACAGTGAATGCTCTAGAGCAGGCAGGTTTCTCTTGCCTGAGAACAACAGAGAAAAAAACACTAAGTAATTCTATTTTTTACACCAACTTGGCTGGAAAAAGTTCTTTGAGACACATTCCCTCTTCTTAGGGCCTGAAATCACGCGGACTTTAAAAGCACCAAGATGGATATGAGTGCATTTAGGCATGACAGCTCATGCTTCCTGTGGCAGGCTTCCCTTTTGCATCCCAGTCTTTTGAAAGGGGTGGCAATAGAGCCATCGCAAAGTACACGTCTACAAGCTGATCACTGCCCTGGACAAAGGACTGGAACTGCTCCTATAGACACCTGCCAGAAACCACTGACATCTGCTGGATTTCAGAAATCAAAACTATGTTTTCTTGACCCTTTGGGGTCAAGACCAGTTGGCTGTGTGCATAATTTTACTACCTTGTCAAAAGTTTACACCGTGATCAAGGCCCCTTCTTTGCAAGTTTATGTAAAAGGGTTCTACAGCTCTGGACAGAGGGATGGTTACCAGCAAGCAGCAGGCCGAGGAGACAATTACACGCTGAGTAGCAGCATGTGAAACTCTCCCAGGAACCAGTAAGCTCTGGAGACCAATTGTCCTGTTAATTCACCAGAACTGATAAATTCAGAACACCAAGAGCCTGCTGGCTGTGTACAAAGCCACTACCCACGTTTGTATCAACCATGGGTTGCATTAACGTGGATCATGTACAAGCAGATAGCAGTTGCTACATGCAGACAAAAAAACCCTACAGAATTGCACACCTGATGAAGCAAAGGGTTCATTGAGGGACTTTCTAAACTACCTACTTAGGAGCTGGAGGTCCCAGGGGTTGGGATTGGCCTCCCAGTTGTTGCTCCTACAGAGTAATTATGAGTGTGTGAGTAAATGAATGTGTTTTGTGAATAGTTATCTGCTATTAGTAACAGCTTTAATAACAAAATGCCTTCTGTTGATTGTGATCTGTATCTCTCCCAGCTTGATCTGGTATCATGGAAAAGGGAATTTACAGAATCAAGCATCCAACTATTTTATTTATTTCTTGGCAATACTAATCCCCAGCAATTAGGACTGCTGCTGCCACTAACTGATTTCGTTTCTCAAATGACTTGCTCAAAAAAGTACTTGCAGAACTCACTCTGTGCAAGAACTGACTTCCAAGACTTTCTTGGAAGTCTAGAAAATGGGACTCCAACTGCTCGTGACAGAATTATAGTAAGCCAACCTAACCAGTTTTCCTATTCCATGCAATTTGGACTCCCCATTTGAACACCAGCATGTCCTGAGATGAATCGTCACGATAGACCCAACAAACTGAAGGTTAACACCTTTAGTTGCTTTTACTTCTGAAAGGCAAGTTTAGGAAAGCAAATATCTCTAAACAAAATTCCTGCTGCCACCACTTGAAGATAAGAATCTAGAGAGCCTGAATCTTTGTTCAAACACACTCCATTTTCCCATGATTCCTAGCCAAAAAAACCCCATACCAGCACAGACCTTCCAAGTATTTCCAACAGGCCTTTAGACTTTGGCACACAGAAGTATCTCCCACGCATATGCAACACACTTACCAATTGCATTACTACCACCGAAAGTTGTGCCATGTCATTATGCATTACTAGTCAGCTGGAGAACTACCCCCAGGGATCTTAGAGCTGTTAGGAAAGATTTAATGATTTCATCTGATGATATGCAAACTAAGCATTCATGCCTCTGGAAAGACTCTTTAGTAGGAACATGTTGTTGCATGGATTATTATTCTACTCTAATAATCCCACTTCTACACTTCTATGATCTTGTTGTTTGCTTCTTTTAAGTAACAGCTCCATGAAATTAGAACCTGGTAACTTCCGTCATTCGCAGCATCTCTTAATTTGTCCCACTCTACCAGTTCAATGAAGTGATGTGTGCACAACTGGAAGTTTCCCTTTAGAGACAGAGACGCACATATGATGGTTAGTTACAACATGACACCAGGTTGCTACAGAAGCGCTAATAAAAATCAGCTGCTGGACTGCTTACAACACTTTGCATAAACTCCTCCAAGTGCCCCGAGCTGAATAGCAGCTTTGCTGCTCTGAAAGTTTCTGCTTAGCTGGTTTGCCAAGGTCTTGCCCTTAGCTACAAGCTACAGGACTGCACTTTGAGATTTTTTTTACTTCATTTAAGAATTTATAATCCAGTACTTTCTTCTGGAAATTCCAGTGACAACTGACTGCCAAGCCCCGACAATGAGCTCTTAAGCTTTGACTACGGGCTGACCAGAACTGCGGCTTAACAAAGAAAGTTTTGTGTGGGTGTTTGTTTTTTTTTAAACAATTCTTTCTCATCTAGTAAATATTGAGTTTCAAATAGCCATGACAATTTCTTGAGGCATTCTTGACATCTTCATGCAAAACTTCCCTTGTGTATAGCCAAAAAAGGAGACATTTAATACTTTTGAGTATCTCAAAAGTGGGACTACATCACTAAATTGGGTTGAACTTATAAAGCACAGTGTTCTCTCATTTACTGTTTTTCAAGATAGTGTTTTGCCTTTAGATGTGCATTGGTTTACGCCTGTTGCCAATATGAGATGATGCCTTGGACTGAAAAACATCACCACTCTAATGCTTCTGGAGGACATACATACAGAAGATGAGCTTTCTAAAGAAAAAAAAGATCTAGAATTATTCTGAAATGCCAGTGTTCCTTTGAATGAATAAGTCTCTTCCATTCTTCTTCCCAAACTTTTATTGCCAGAGTACATGCTGCAGATGTTAACTATTAAAATTGTTTACAGGAAAACTGAAAAGCAAAATTTTGACTACTTTAGAAAAATGCTAAGACACACTAGGAATGTTTTGCTTACATAAAGCAGAGACAAAAGGAAGCAAAGTATTGTGATTTGGGATTTTCTAAGCTTTCTGCCACTCAACAATGGTGGAAAAAAATGATTAAAAAGTAATTACTTCAGCAAGTAGTACCTGCAAGATCATAGGCAGTTCTCTTCCTGAATACATAAGCGGCGGTATCTTGTTCAAACCAGAGAAGAGAGGAATAACAGGTAAAGAGTTATCCATTATTTAAAGTACTTGAGACAGGCCAAAACCACTGAGCAGCTAGTATCGGCAAACACTAATTTATGACTCAGGAAGCAAGCAAACAAATCTTCTGACATTGAAGCTAGGTTAACATCCAAGGAAAGACAGTTTCCACCATGGTTTACTAATGAGATTAGCCCTACCATTAGATTCTGAGCTGGAATGGACCTCTCAAACCTGAAGGCACTTTGTTACAGAGTTCTTGAAATTTTGTAAGAGGCCTGATCTGGTTCTCCAGCTCAAATAAATACCCCCAAATGTTTCATATCTGAATGTGGACTCTAGAAAGATAGGGCTGCAAGGTACAATCAGAGTTTTCTTCCTCAAGTGGTATCATTAAAGTTATTTAAAAGGCTTGATACATCACAAAGACAAGCTGCCTCTTCTTTGAATTCTGTCAAACTCCATACTCAAATTATGAATTAAAATTGGTTGCTTAACTTAGATTCTTTCTACAGCTCTCAAGATTTCTAAAAAAAGCTTAAATTTTACCTGTGTAAACAGTCATCTTTCAAGTCTAATTTTTGAACGGTACAGGCTTGCTAATTTTTTTTTACACAGTTCATTTATAGTTCAAGAATTATGATTTTGGAATAGGTCTTATTCGAAAATACCTTAAAAATAATATTTTTGAAATCTGTAACAAAATAATGACTCCTCTATCTTTAATACTGAATTCTTGCCAAACCAGCTACAAGTCATCAACCAAAATACCAGTATTTATCTGTAGAAATAACTGAGTTATAGAATAAAAAGTAATAAGTACCCATGAAAATATAAATAATATTTAGTAGTACAATTTTAATAAAATTCTATTCAAAATCAATTTAGTGACTAGTTTCTAGGACTTGCTCAGTCTCCACACAATCATATCCGAACTGAGCTGAGCTTCTGCTATTTTCAAAGCAACTTCCTGGTAAAGGGCACCATTCATTGTCTGATTCATACTTAGCACACTCTCTTCCCGTTCATTCTGAAGCTTCTTTCTGAATTGTTGAACTCCTTCCTCGCTGTCCAGTAAAGAAGCCACAGGAACATCTTCGATTTTCTTGCCAGGCTCATTCGCCCATGTCAAACTGTTTTCAGCTTTAGTTTTTTTTGAGAAGAAAGAACTCCTCAAGGTGAGCATTTCTTTTTCCAAAGCCAGTGCTAACTGTTCAGTAAGTACACCTTTGCTTCCAGATCTCAGGAGTTTTACATCACAGCTTGGTGGAAGAACTCTAGTAAGGCTATGAAGGCACTGGAACAGGGCAGTCAGATTTCTGTAAAATAAGATTATTATTACTAAAGCTACTTTATATCTTCAAAATTCTGTAGTGGAAAATAAAACAAAGCTACTTTAAATCAAACAAGGAGAACCTTATGCTGACTATGGTTTTAAGTATTATGCATACTGTACATACAAGAGTAAGCTAGGGCTTTCTAACGGCGTGCACACTAGCCACCATACGTCAGAAGAACTGACACTAAGAAAACTGCAGCAACATAAATACTCTATGCTAAAACATACCTCCATGATTAAGGTTACATGTGCATCACTTGTTTCTTTAAGAAGCAATTCACTGTACAGGAAGGCCACATGTAATAGCACAAAGGAATATGTTGTCTGCTCTACATTTAGTGGCAGAAAAAAGTCACTCATATTCACAGATTGTCGCTATCAGTAGGTAGGTACAGCATGGCTATTAGGTGGCTCACAGATTGTCTTTTTAAATGGTCACTGGAGAGGGAAAGCTGCACTTAAATATCAGACTTTCAAAATTATTAAGAAACCAAGATAAAATAGTGCTGGTAATCATCAGGAAACCTACTCTCCTGGATACCAGTGTAGCATATGTGACACAGCGACACATTCCTCATTCTAAGAGGAATGCAGAGTTTGTCCAAAGTCTTATTTCCAGTGTTTGCCCAGATAAACTCCTCGGAAGATGTCTTTCGATTAAAAAAAAAAAAAAAAAAAAAAAAAAAA
>Ga0065711_1032394_pt1 | contig 27439 bp, 14 predicted proteins | sample Hoacrofraction12_FD_59098 | JGI IMG/M metagenome (GOLD analysis project Ga0065711, IMG submission 59098) | Hoatzin crop microbial communities from Cojedes, Venezuela - Epithelial fraction 12 v2 (version 2) | ecosystem: Host-associated > Birds > Digestive system > Esophagus > Crop | place...
GGAGGAAAAAAAAAAAAAAAAAAAAATATTGGAATGTAAGGGAAAAATTTACTGTCAAGCTGAAGTTGCAGAGTCAGTAACAATTAGAAAAATAGAAATAAAAGAGCTGGATAAGATCACTTTTGAGGGTTGCTACACAATTCATAAAACACCTTTGTATTCATGTTTCCCTTTTAAAATACGAACACATTGATATAAAGTGTAATGGTTCCAACAGTTCAGATGAATCATCTAAAGGCATAAGCAGTTCTAGTGGAGCTTAGACAGGCAAAATATTTCTACACACAGGTGGTATAAAAGCCTCCCTTGCTGGCATCCCTTATCTTCCAGTTAAGAAAGATCAATTGAAGTGCACACAAAAATGCACTGCTGCATATAAAAACTGTTCCATTAGAGTTATACTCGTAAAAGTTTCAAATCTGTATGTATTCATACGTACATAAAACCTCCCCTCTGTGAAAACACTAAGAATCCAAAATAGCAGGAATTTGTTATACAGAGAACTGCTCAGAGACTGCTTGTGGATAAAGAGAATTGCAACTTCTTCCTGTGCAAATGATCCCCTAAAAGGCAAAACACACATTTTGGAAATACAACAGATCAGACAGGAAAACAAATGGGATGTTACCATCAGTTTTTGTAACATTTCATCTGAAATTTCTGACAGTACCCAGACCTTTTAAGTTCTACAGATTGCAGAAAAGCAGCTTCAGAAAATAACTTTTATATGACCTGCTAGCTTTGACATATAGCAAGACCTGCAAGCTTGACTATATTTCAAACAGATATTTTACTGAATAATCAAAAGAAGGATTATTTTTGTTTACTGAGTAAAATGATTCTTTTACAAAGAGTATTACCATTTAGTAGCAAATTTATACCCAGCTGGCTGCCAGTCATCAAACTTTTAGAGTGTGTCCAGAGGAGAGTGGCCAAGATGGTGCAAGTCCTCGAGGGCAAGACTTCCGAGGAACAGCTGAAGTCACTTGGTTTGCGCAGCCTGGAGAAGAGAAGGTTGAAGGGTGACCTCATCTAAGTCTACAAATTCATCGAGGAGGGCAGTGGAGGAGGAGCTGCTGATCAGCTCTCTCTGGTGACCAGCCATAGGACAAGGGGAAGTGGAATGATGCTGTGTCAGGGAGAGTTCATAACAGACATTAGGTAAAGGTTCCGCAGGGAGACCGTGGTTGGACACTGGAACAGACTGCCCAAGGAAGTAGTCACAACACCAATCCGGTCAGAGTTCAAGTAACATCTGGCCGACGGCCTTAGTGATATAATCTAGTTTTAGGTAGTGCTGCAAGGAGTGGGCAGTTGGACTCAATGATTCTTATGGGTCGCTTCCAACTTGAGATATTCTATGATTCTCCAAGAAATCCGACTTGCAAAAATTTGTTTCTGATCCTTAGTCGTTTAGAAAAGAACATAGTGAAAAATTTTTGTTGGCAACACAATCACACCTTCACATCTTCCTTGGAAAACTTCCAACATTTACCTGAGTAGTTGTTGTGTTCTCCTGTCAAACATAAAATAATATGTACTGGAAAAGAAAGGAAATGTTCATTAAAAAAATGTAAGAACTTTGAACTTGTAGACACTTCTGAATAGTTATCCAAACATAATCGCACACTTTAGATAAGAATTGTATATAAAATTTCCATCATCTCACTGTAATTAGAATTTAAATATCAGGCTTCTGTTATTGAAATGAAATTTTGAAGATATTAAATACTTGGGGACTGGCTTTTCAGCAGGGCCTATTGCAATAGGACAAGGGGTAGTGATTTTAAGCTAAAAGAGGGTAGATTTAGACTGGATATAAAGAAGAAATTTTTTGCAATGAGAGTGGTGAAACACTGGCACAGGTTGCCCTGATAGGTGGTAGATACCCCATCCCTGGAAACACTCAAAGACAGGTTGGAGGGGGGTCTGAGCAACCTGATCTAGTTGGGCTTGTATGTTCTCATTGTAGGGGGGTTTGGATGGATGACCTTTAAAGGTCCCTTCTAACCCAACTATTCATACTTTCTATGAATCCATGATTTTATATATATGCATATATATATACATACATATATATGCACACTTTCAGAAACCCTAGATATGGGTATTTTGGTCAGGTTCTCTGTCAATATGTTCTTTGCATTAATTTCTTCCACCTACTCTGCTATGCATTCCAACAATTTAGAGTTAATTATCATGGGCCTAAATTCTTTTATGATCTTTTTAAATTCTTGAGTACTAGTTCTAATATAATCAATGCTTAGAATAGAAAACTTCAAAAGATTTTTTTCTTCATATGACTAGTCGCAAAATATTTTCAATAATACACATCTGTTTCAGTGAATATTCCATTTTTTTTCCATATGACCCATGTTTTCTTCAGAGCTGCAAGCACAAGCCCTGCCAGTTGCATTCTGTGGCTAGGAATGACCTACAACTTTTAATTCTAGTTAAAGCCAGTCCAAAGAGGGACAGAGTTTGCTGGGATTGACAGCATCTTGTAACAGACCAACCAGTATCAGGAAGTTAAAAAGTAGTTCGTCCAATAACTGATTTACTGGAAAGAAGCAATGTCTACGTCTCCCCAAAATCTTATCTACATTATGTCCTAGATCGTTGCAGCTACAGCTACACCACTAATTCAAAGCAAGTACATTTGCTACCAAAAAAAGTCTATGTTAAGACAGTACAGAAAAGAAGACAGCCTTGCTGTTTGTCGTCTCCATTGGACGTGTTAGCAGAAATGGAAGAGGAACCTGTTCCTAGCAAAGTCCAGCTCTTGACTACCTGGCAGACCCAGCAGAGGAGACAGCAAAAGTACTTCCTGAATTCCACAGTGGATCAATAAATCTCTGGCCTTAACATCTTTCTTCTGTAACATAGATGTTGAGCTGAGGGGTCCTGCATTAATGCACAGTTGGTACTGATGCAGGTAAGGAAATTTGGATACACATTCCTCCAAGAGCATCATTAACCTTATGTTCTTCTATAGATGCTTCCACAATGGTCTCAGTGCAATTTGTTGATTTTTGTGGTAAACAACTATTCTGCATCAATCACAAGATGGAACATAATACATTAATAACAGTAAAAAAGTGTCTAATACATAATGCTATATTTTCTAAGTGCAGTTTAAATGCTGTTTTCACTTCTGTGCTTCAAAAACCAGTTATGACTGGAAATCTATTTCTACTTCACTCATGGGGACTTTTCTGAAGAGGAATTAATACTTTTCAGCTGTATAAATACTTGCTTTTTTGGATAACTGTTCTAACAAAAAAAAATTCCTAGAGCAGAAAAAAAAAAGATAATAAACTGTATGAATGTATTTCTGTATGACTGTGACATCTCTTTAGTAGAAATGAATAAAAAAAAATAATTCTTCCTGGTTTTAGAGTTATATTTTTATTTTTCTCTTTTTAAGGTCTAAATACTAAACTTACTGAGGAGACATTTAGATTTGGACTTAGATTTAACGACTTCTCTTTTCTTTCTTAAATTCAGTAGACTTTGTTGATCAGTCCATTGAACGTGTTATCTGAAGCTTTGACTTAAACTCACCTCCATCTTAAGGGAAGAAGTAATAGCCAAAAATAACTGTCCAATAAACATACAGTAACGACTTGTTCAGTTGACATATCACTCCTCTTATCTTTGTCTCACTGAGGATCTATTTTAAGGTATTTGTATTTTAAAATTCTGAATTTTCACACAAAAAATAACAGATTTTTTAAAATCTGTTTTAAGACCAATTCTGGCATGAAGACTTCAGTGATGAAAATGTGAGGAGTTTCAAGGAAAGATTTATCCTTGCTATTCCACCTGAAGGTACACCTGAAGTGATGTTTGTCTTTAAGAAAAGATGTGTCAGGTTTGAAGCACATCCTGACCTTAACATCTGTGATCAAAGTAGGTTGTAAAATGATGACTGAAATTATATGGATGATTTTCAATATCAGGTATGTATCCACTCAGGATCTGAGACAAAAATAAAAGCTTTTCCTACCTAGATTGTTGACTGGCTTCTGATGGCCTTCTATGTGGCTGATTCCATGCATCTGGTTAGCATGGGCTTAAAACGTATTAGAATTTCATCTTCAGGCTATTAGAGATGGAAATACAGTCAGCCTCTACACACACTCAAATCCTCACCGAATTGTTACTATATTTCTATGTATAAGCTTTCTCAATTTCAGCTAATGAATATCTTTAAGCATTATGAGAATGGTTTGCAGAATAAGCGTACACAGATTTATTTACATTTTACATTTATTGTTTCAATGGTCATTACACAACAAAGAGTGCCGAAGGCTTCCTCAGCGAGTCTGTACAAAATAGAGGCAGTTGTGGTCTGCACCTGCACTGGTTTCAGTACCCATTTCTGGATCAAATCCAGCAGAGAACAAATGTGATAGTCTGAGGCTGAAGCACCTGTCTCTGAGGAGGCACAGAGAGACCTGGACTTGTTCAGCCTGCAGAAGTGATTACTTTGGAAGCATGTAGTAGAGGTCCTTGCCCAGGAAGCCTGTGCAATTTCCATCCTTGAAAGTTTGCAAGACCCAATTTGCAACCTGGTCTGAATCCAATGTAGCACCCATTTTGACCAGGAGGCTGGTCTAAAAATTCCCCAGAGCTCCCTTCCAGCCTGAATTATTCTGCAATTTTGTGATTTCAAAACACCATACCTTGCCATTTGTGGGTTTAGTGGTCTGAGAATGAATTAGAGTTTTGATTTCTGTACCTATGGTCAACATTTAGGATTTTTCTCTTAATTGATGTTCAAGAGAAACAAAGAAAGAGAGGGAGAGAAAGTATCTAAAAACCAATCTTTTAATATCTTGAGCTCTCATAGCAAGAATGACAGGAAAGATTGCATTCTTATAAGTTGGTGGGGTGGATCATAGATTTTATAACTTAAATCTTTAGGTCTCTACTAACTCATGACAACATTGTATAGCTTCTTTGACTACGTAATCTACAAAAAGAAATGCAGTGAACAAGATTGTCCTGTAACTAGAATTAGACTCTGTTGCGACGGGATCAAGGACTCGTCACATGATCAATATGATCAGACAATATTCAAGTTTTATTAGAAGAGCATCTCGATTACGATTGGTCACTATGTATAGAGCATCTATTTATAGAGCATCTAGATTATATAGACAACACTTGATTATGATTGGTTATTATTTATAGAGCACCTATTTATCCTTCAGCCGGCCTTCCGATGTCCTTGAGGCCTGTACTGCTACAGACTGATCAAGTCCATATTCAGAGTGTCTGGGTTGCTCACAATACGTCCCTGCTCTTCCAGGAATCCCAACAAGACTCCTTTAGCAGCTTCTTGTCAATGCTATTTTACTTTTATTTTAAAACTCAGTCCTACTCCAGAACATCTAGAATGAAAACCTAGTGCCAGTGAACTCAGTGTTCAAAATTCAAATTTCTTTCTATAAAACCAGAACTTCATCTCTGGGTTTGCCTTAAGCTGGAATGTACCTTAAGATTTTAGAGCCCCTAAGTCCTAACTTGCCCAGAGCTGAATGATGAATCTTGGACTTCTCATTTTTCATGTGTTGTACAGCAAGTTTTCCAGTTGAAAAACTTAAAACTTACCTGCTGTTATAGTGGTGGAGAACTGTATAACCTATGATATTAAAGACATACATTTAATTACTGCAGCAGATATGCACTCTGGGTATAACAATGAAACTTCTGAACAGATTTGAACCGTAATATTATTTCTTCTTTTACCTTACATGTAACGTCCTCCAATTCCAATATGGTTTCTTTCTTCCCACAAGTTAATAGCTTTATTATGAAGGCACTAGGACTAGTGTCCATTTGATTTTTGGTTAATTTTAACTAATCTATCACATACTCACCAGTGCGGTGAAAAGTAACATATCCAATTTTACATGTTTTACTGTATACCTCTTATACTTATCTCAAAATAATGCATTTAGCGATCATCAGAATAACAAAGAATAGTGAGATAAAACTGTAGACAAGTTAAAAAATGAGGCTGTGGCATAGTTAAAAGACAAAACTAGAGACAGCACTTGAGGCTAAAGAATTAACTTGGTCTTTGAAATCCAGTTATCATGGGTTCTCTCAAATTGTAAGTCTTGACAAAGTGCTATGAAAGCTTGTGCTTTAACCTGTTATGCTTTGTCACCACTTATGTATGTAAAAAGATGCATTTCCAAGTTCGCTTAAAAATTTATATCGTGATGGTTCTAGATTTACATGTTGTATGTCCTTAAATATAAATGAGTTGAAAAGTGATTCAGCTTTTGCTGGGTACTGCAAAGTGGTATATTTGCAACAGGTGAAAAAATACTCAACAAGTCTCATCTGACAAGTCAGATGAGAACACTATTAGGACCACCCATCAATCATTACAGAAGTATCTCTACATAGTAAAACTTAACTCTCTATCAATCAACTTTACATTAGCAGCAAATTCACAAATTGATTGTCTAATTAATTTAATCATCAAGACGCAGGGTTACAGTAAATTCATTGGGGATTTCATTGTGTATAAGCATACCTTTGAGAGTTTCCTGAAATCCACAACACTAATGAAGCCAGAGGATCACTACAGGAGTCTTGCCCAAAAGAAAGATGTTTGTTCTGGCACTATATCCCCAAAAGGAATAAATCTGCTCTGAGGCTCTACAAAGCTATGAATACATCCTGTCAGTGATGCCCAGAATACAACACAGTGGACAATCTGGATTTTACACCAAATAATAGTGACAAACAAGATGCTTCTCTTCCTGCAGCTATTTTTTATATGCTTTTGGGTTTTCTTCAAACACTTTACCAAGGTCAACACTGTTAATGTCAAATTGAAGGAAGCTTTGCTAAAGACTCAGTAGCATGCAACAAGGCAGCAGGGAGAAAATACAAAACTCTGGAATGACTTGACAGTTGTAAAACCTTAAAAAAAAGCCAAAGCCCATTTTCATTACAATACAGTTATTGTCATGCTTCTTGCACTGATGTTCCCAAAAAACTGTCAGAGCAGTATTTCCCAGCTTTTTCTTCCCTGTTACACAACAAATATGAACAGAAACACCACCTGTTCAAAATGAACTTGACAGCTATTATTTCCTAAAGCAAGATCAACAGATACATTTGAAAAGTCAAGTGTACAGGCAGCTTTATATCGCACAACTGGCAATAATGTATCTGGGAACCGAAATGGAAATTGTAGTCAGGAATATTTTGGCAATATGTACAAAGAACTATTTTAGAAATACTTGTAATATATGTTCACAGCCAACAGGCTTTTCTGAAGCAGTTCAAAAACATACCCCCAATTTCTACTACATTATTTATTAATTTTTTTGTTGGTTTAGTTAATTAAAATCCTAGGTTCAAAAATAAAAATGAGACTATGGAAACATAGCCATTCACATGGCTGTTTTCTCAGCCACTTCAATGAAACTTTCTTCTAAGATATGCATATATAGATCATAGCATGATAGAAGAGTTTGGGTTAGAACGGACCTTTAAAGGTCACCCAGCCAAACACCCCTGCAGTAAGTACATACATCTCCAATTAGATCAGGTTGCTCAAGCTCCCCTCCAACCTGACTTTGAGCGTGTCCAGGGATGGGGCATCTACCACCTATCAGGGCAACCTGTTCCAGAGTTTCGCCACTGTCATTGCAAAAAATTCCCTCATTATACCCAGTCTAAATCTACCTTCTTTTAGCTTAAAATCACTACACCTTGTCCTATTGCAACAGGCCCTGATGAAAAGCCACTCCCTATCTTTCTTGTAAGCCCCTTCTAAGTAGTGAAATGTCACCATAAGATCTACCCAGAGTCTTCTCCTCTCCATGCTGAACAGCCCCAACTCTCTCAGCCTGTCTTCACGGGAGAGGTGTTCCAGCCCTCTGATCATTCTTGTGGTCCTACTCTGGCCCCACTCCGACAGCTCCATATCCTTTCTGTGCTGAGGGCTCCAGAGCTGGACACAGTACGCTGGGTGGGATCTCACTAGAGAGGAGTAGCGGGGTAGAATCCCCTCCCTTGACCTGCTGGTCGCACTCTTTTGATGCAGCCCAGGATATGGCTGGCTTTCTGCACCTTGAGAGCACATTGTGGGCTCCTTTCCAGCTTTTCATACACCAGCACCCACAAGTCCTTCTCGGCTAGGCTGCCCTCAATCCCTTGATCCCTTAGCCTGTACTGGTACTGGGGAATGCCCCAACCCATATGCAGGACCTGGCACTTGGCCTTGTTGAACCTCATGAGGTTCACACAGGTCCACTTCTCCAGCTTGTCCAGGTCCCTCTGGATAGCATCCTGTCAATCAGGCATGTCAAATGCACCACTCAGCTTGGTGTCATCTGCAAACTTGCCCAGAGTTCATTCTATCCCACTGTATACCTCACTGATGAAGATATCAAACAGCACTGGTCCCAATACAAACCCCTGAGGGACAGCACTCATCACCGATCTTCATCTGGATGTTGAGACGTTGACTACTACCCTTTGGATTCGACCATCCAGCTAATTCCTCATCCACTGAACAGTTCACGCATCAAATCCACATCTCTTCAATTTGGAACAACAGATGTTGTGGGGGATCATGTCAAAGGCCTTACAGAAGTCCAGATAGACAACATCCATAGCTCTTCCCTTCTCCATTGATGCAGTCACTCCATCACAGAAGGCCACCAGTTTGGTCAGGCAGAGCTTGCCCTTGGTATCATACATTCAGGTATAAATTATAAAAATTTTTTTCTGAACTAAATAGGAGGACATTGAGCTAATGCATAACCTCACTGGGTCCTGACTATTTTTTTCTCACAATTTCTTTCTTGGGGACCTCTTATCCAACTTTCTGAGAAATAATAAATTATGTTAACAAGACCAAATACAAGTACAAAGATTATTCATAGGCTTCAAATGTTTTGACTACCTGGATTTCTAGGTATATTAACAAACTCTTTTATTACTGAACACAGAATTAGTATTAGAATCTTCCATTAGCAAATGCAGATAGATTAAAGGCAAATACATTAAAAAGCTGAAAATTACCTCTTTGCTATGGAAATAAAGCTCCCCAGGGATTTCACTGCTATCATTCTAATCTTTATAGCTATTTACTCTTTAAGATATAACACATCTAATTATGCTGCCATTTGTTTTTATGTTGTCTGATGCATTTGGCTAGCACTTGTGAATCATGCTAGGTTTTGTTGACGTGTCCATAGGTTACTTTATCTCTGAAATATGAGATATGCTAGCATGCAAGCTTGGAAATCCTCATACCATATCCTAAGGGATACTACCAGTAGCACATGTTTTTAACTTGCCTAGAAAATGAATACAATACTTATTTATGTTCTTTACAATAATTAGCAATGTTCATAAAATTTCTTTACCTAAGTGAAATTTCAAAATGTTTTGAATCTCTTACTGAAATAGAGTTATATTTGCAAATTATTTCTAATTACATGGTTTTGGCACTTTACAAGATTAAATTATTATACCTCCTCTGTTTTCAATAAGCAAGATGGAGAAAAGTTTGACAAGATCATTCAGAATTGCTGTACCATTTTTTTCAGTTTTCAGTATACACTGCAAAGAGATGAACCATACATTAGTATTTTCAGTTGTAGACAGAGAGCAGTAGACTTTCTCTGTTGCAGTTCAGCATCAACATTTTCATTATTTTGAGTTCATTACAATTTATTACATATTCATCAATGAGACCACAACCCCCCCCACTTTTAGATGTTCAGGTGAAAATACTTTTTTCCTCCATTTTAGGATAGTTTTAAATATATAGATCCTATCTCATAAAAAGAAATATTATCTCCCAAAGATATATAGAATTAGTCTTGAAGAGAAAAAAACAGCAAACAGCCAAGAGCAGCAGCCCTGGCAGATGAGGCTAGTTCTCCAGGCACCTGCTGTTAACAAGCTCCCTTGCAGGCTTTGGAGCCTCAGAGTCAAAAGTCTTCCAGACAGAAAATTATTCCTTAGATAGCTGCTACAAGTTATTCCAATTACCTCTAGACAACCCGAAGTCTGGTGATATCCTCACACTCTGCGATGGTCTTTATTTATCTCCATTGCTGACTGTTGGGTTACACTCTCAGTAGTGCTGAACACCCTCTCATCATCCTTTGAAGTTTTCTCTTCAACTGGCTATGGCCTTCACTTGCCCTCTTTGAACTTTTCAAAGTGTCAGCCGGCTCTTCCAACTACAACTTGTTTTGCCATCTGAATTCCCCTTGTGTTAGAAAAAAAAGCCTGTATCATGGCATTAACGTCAGTTTGATCACACTGCTCATGTCTCTCACTTTTCTGTCTGCCCTGACTCTTTAGATTTTAAGTTTTCCAGTGCCTAGTTATATATTCATATGCTACTTGGAACAATGAGGGCAGCACGGACTAACATTTCCAAGAACTGTGTAAGACAAACAAATCAAGGATAAAAATTATAAACATAATCTAAAAAGTACATTTACCCGTACATTAAATTGCTACCAGCCAGTAATGGTGAAGGTTATAGACTCCAAACAGTAGCATCACATTGTTTATCTCAATCAATATAAAAGTAGTTAAACTGCTCTTTTAATTCTGGCTCTCCTGCCAGCATCACTTGGATGTCCATAGCAGACCATTTTTTCCTGTTGCCTTGTCTGAAAGGTAAATGTGTCTTCCATCTTCAGACTTCACTGAATAGCATTTTTAAAAATGCTAGTGTAACATCTCAGTTAAAGTGGGTCCTTAATGAATATTAAGGATGCTGCTGAAAATCTGAAAGGCTTTTGGCAATTTCAAAAGGGCTTTAGTCACTCTTCTCAAATTTGAAGAGTTTATCTTTAATAAATCTTCAAGTTTAATGTTAGTGAATATTTATCCATCTGATTTGACTAGCTGGTATTGAACTTTCTTCCTGAGAATTTTTGTTTTGAATTTAAGCTACAAAACAAATCCCAAAGCTGAAGCAGCAGTGCTCTGTGTTCAGCTGTATATTTACACAAGCACGCCTCCCTGCACGACACAGTCTTACATATGTATAGAAGACCTATGTGCTGATTTGCACTTGCACTTCAAAAGTTTTGCATTACCTGTGTGAAGTATGTTTTGATGATACATTACAACGTTATTATTACAAAATTACTATGCACAGCATATCTTCACTAGTTAAGTGAATTTATCATGTTCAGCAACAGTAAAGTGAATATATCAAGCCTTTTTTAGTAAGTAAGAAAACATTATTTGGCAATGTTAATCATGACAGAGCCTTTAGATATTAATATAAAGTGGTGCATTATATATCCCTTTACAGAATTATTTCATAATTCCATTATGCTTCATTAGATTTAGATAAAGTAGGCATAAATATTTTAAATAAAACTTCTATGTGTGTGAGCGTATGTATGTGTCTTTTGTATAAATACATTGATATACTTGGCCAGCTTCTCTCAAGGCCAACCAAGGCCAATGAAGGCCAATTCAGTCTCTAAGATTCTAGCTACCATTTATATGTCTTCTGCACTTTTCTGTCTTTAAAAAGACAATTACATTATATTCCACTCCATATAAAATGTTCTCTCGCTGTTTTCACTGATCATCAGCCATTAAGCAACTCCTGATCTTCCCCATCTAAATGAATCATTAGCACTTTAAATGATTCTTGCTCAAAGTACCATACGGCATATACCCTTCACGGTATATGCTTCAAGGCTGTTTGTAGAATGCATTTTAGAAAGTTATACTGACATTAACCATTTTGCTTACATACAGGAAAATATTTTTGACTGGGAATTCTACAAAACATCCACCCTAGAATTTTTAGTTAGTTAACTCATTAAACGCTGCACACAAATAGCGATGTCTTCAAATGACATGTTGTTCTTCGTTATAAAATGATCAACTCTGATCAGTCAGTCCTTTCACAACAAACAGAAGCTCACACTACTGCTTTTACCAGAAGCAGAAATAAAAAAGGCTTCTGTGAAAATATTATTTAAAGTTAAAAGAAAAAAAAATGAATTGCACTGTAAGAACTCTTTGAAAATCTTGGTGTAAATAACAGTTCCAGTTACACCTTGGGCTGGTACTATTTCCTCACTAATGATAAAGTAAAATCAGTAAGAGTCCTGCAGGAACCTGTGGTTGCCTGAAGACCAATAATTGCAGTTGTATCCAGCTATTCAGATACATGTTGGGTCCCTTTGGTGTATAATGGACAACAGATCAGGTTCCTTCTACTTTTCTAGCTATCTGCTAATACTATCTGGGCAGATAGATAGAATGCTTTTTTCTTCTTCTCACATTTTTTTTTTTTTAACTTTGACTGGTTAAATCTAAAAACAACAGCTGGTAATACTCCTAACAAACTCCCTTGTAAAAAGAATTCAGTAAGAATTTCTCCACTTTGTCTTGTACGTGCTGCATATCCTGCCTTCTCCTTGCACACTCACAAATGCAATGACACTACAAGAACTATCTGCAGTATTTCCAGAAGAATGGTGCAATTCTTCTTGGCCACCACACCAGAGAAAAAAGCAAGAAAAACTGGTTTTCTGTGTCCAGTGGAAAGGGCCTCTCACCTTCCTCCAAGTTTAGTGGCACAGAGGGGTTGCTACTTTAAGAGGGGCAGTGATACTACTGCTGCAGAGTTGTTTCTCTGTCACAGGTAGAAATAAATGTGGACAGCTGTCTTCTCTTTATTAATCCCCGTAATCCACAGGGTTGTTTTGTTTTTGTGGAGTAAGACCTACTGCAGGTTTTGCCTCTTTCAATGTACAAACTCTTGTGCTGAAGTATTGTTTGTGATTCCCAGAAACAACATGTTTAGCAGTACAATTTCCACTGGAAGTGCTCCACTGACCACTGGGTATCCTTAGCTGTGTTGACTAACATTTCCTGTGGGTCTAGAAAATTTCACTACATCAGTTGCACTCCTAATGCATTTTCAAGATTGTCTTTGTGACTGCATGGGCTGGATCCTGACATAATTGCATGATTCCCAAAGGAAAGATTACAGAGTCTATAGTGTGCCCACACAGTCTAGTCCTCACTACTACAGAAACTTACCATAGATGGTTAAAACAAAATTACTGGTTTGTAATCTTTGTTCCATAAATATGCTATCATTTCTGTATTTCAAAATATGCCACATAGACTGCTGAGAAAGAGGAAGCCAGTGGAGGCAGGATACAAGCTGCAAGGCAGTATTACTTGTGGGTTGTTTGGAGAGAAGACAGATGCCATACAACAATGGCATCAGTTGTGGAAAAGTCCATGGTGGTGTGTATATCTTATTTAAACAGTTTTAGTCTCTGCTAGTGGACAATTTGACATGTTTACCTCTTCTGGCCAACTAGTAAAACAGTATAATAGATAATTGCCATTATCATAGAATCATAGAATGGTAAGGGTTGGAAGGGACCTTAAAGATCCCCCACCCTGCCATGAGCAGAGACATCTTCCACTAGACCATGTTGCTCAGAGCTCCATCCAACCTGGCCTTGAACGCTTTCAGGGAGGGGGCATCCACAGTTTCTCTGGGCAACCTGTTCCAGTGTTTCACTGCACTCATAGTGAAGCACTTTTTCCTAATATCTAATCTAAATCTGCCCTCTTTTAGTTTACAGCCATTCCCCCTTGTCCTATCACTACACACCCTTGTGAAAAGCCCCTCTCCATCCTTCTTGTAGGCCCCCTTCAGGTACTGGAAGTCTCCTAGAAGGTCACCCTGGAGCCTTCTCTTCTCCAGGCTGAACAGCCCCAACTCTTTCAGCCTGTCCTTGTAGCAGAGGTATTCCAGCCCTCTGATCGTCTTTGTGGCCCTCCTCTGGACCTGCTCCAACACATCCATGTCCTTCCTATGTTGGGGGCCCCAGAGATGGATGCAGTACTCCAGGTGGGGTCTCACAAGAGCGGAGTAAAGGGGCAGAATCACCTCCCTCGACCTGCTGGCCACGCTTCCCTTCATGCAGCCCTGCGCAAAGGGGAAGGTATGGCCTCAAGGCTTGCTTTTAACCACAATCAAGCTGCAGGCAGAAGCACAGCAAAGTAGCTTGATGGTGTAATGCTTTTAGGACCCAGAATCTACGAGTGCATTTTCAGAAAGACTTTGTCATGTAAGAGGCATATGCATATTTTTGGTTACAAGTGACAAGATGCAGTGTTAGTTAGGACTGTTCTGTAATAACCCCACTGTGTGGGACTGCAACTGTCCTCTTCATAAAGTTCAGCTTATGTAGCTTAATATAACATCAGGACCAAAGTCTGAAATTATAGAAAGAGCAACTTCAGCTGCAGAGATGTTTGCTTCATTCCCACTGGCTCAGGATAAGCTTCCTTTACCTCACCAAGAAGAGCGGTTGCCTTTGCATGACAAAAAATCCAGTTCAGCTCCCAGCTTCGACAGCATACACAACACTTTCACACAAAGTCCATACACTGTATGGGGGAACTCTGCTAACTGGAGAAATCTGGTAGGCTTCCAAAGCACAGACACAGTAAAATTCAGAGGAGGGAGTCTGAGATCTGTACTGGAGAAGAGACTACTTTGTTTTTAAAAGAAGCAGCTGAACTCAGGATAGAACTACATTTTTACCTTCAAGATCTTAGAACATTTTTGAAGATCATCTTTGGGCTGAGGAAGTATAAAGCTGTCTCAATTTTTAAACTGGTTTGGTAAATACGTAGTAAACCGAAGGCCTAATAACTGCATCTTGGGGACCACCAAGATGAAGAACTATTTTTTGCACAGTCTACAAAGGCGTTTTCAGGAACCAGGTTAAGAGGTTTTCGCTTCCCTCATTGACCAATTAAAATCATTAGGATACAGATAAAAACAAGTAATCTATCTAAGAATTGCAAATTGAAGTTGTTAACATTCTTTCAGTTGAAGAATTCTAACTAACTTTTTCTATTATTTTCCTGTCTCTTACTTTCTCATTTTTGTGAAAGGCAAGCATCAGAAACTCACAGCTAAAATTCACCTGCTGGAAAGGCAACATGGTACACAAAGGAGGCTTTGCAGGGAGGAGAGCCTTTCAGTTCACTCCTCTTAAACAGGAGTCTTGAGAAGATTTTTTTGTTGTAGTTATTTTTACACAGCTTGGGGTTGAAAGAATTATTACTCAGTCAAGAAACAAAGCGGGATGAACAGCACTGTTTTATTTCTTGCCCTTTACCTCTTGGGTCTTACAGCATTTGTTAAAGAAGTCCCCCATTAGCTTTGCAGTCAGGTGGCACACTATGTACAGACAGCTTCCAGTAACTTTAAAATATATACCACTGATTTCAATGATGTACAGCAGCATCTTTGCTCACAAATGTGCCTCATCCACCCTGCTTGTTGTGGGGGAAGTCTCAAGACAGGAAAATGGAAGTGAAGGAGGAGATGGAGAGGAGGGATTAGGAAAAGTAGAAGAAAAAACATGTAGCTATGTGCCTAAGGGAACTCCAGGATGTATTTTCAAACTAGCAAATAACCAATTAATATTTAAAGAAGAAATAAAAGCCAGGTCAGCAGAAGATGTGCTCTGGAAGTAACTATAAAGAAAATTTTATTGATGCTTTCATTCTGACGACCCATTTTTATGGAGTTTTATTGCAGGATACCTTTAGTTACCCACACAGGAGCATCATTTCAAAAATCTAAAAAAAAAAAATAAAATTTCAAAAGCCATTGAATATTTTATCATTATTCATTAAGATCTAAACAATAATGATGAAACCCATTCAAATCCATGAACCTTGGAACTTCTCCTGTGAGCTAGAAAAATGCCACAGGGGCTTTGTCAGAGTAACAGAGTCATTTATTGTTATTGCAAGCATGTTCAGGCTGAGTAAAAGTTACTGCTGTCATAAACAGAAGTATGTTGTATCCATCTCATTCCCTTCTATTCAGAAGGGTTAGTGAGGAGAAAATGCATAGACTTTCACCTACTTCCCCCACCCCCAAACTGTCCTATTTTGGAAAGCTGCACCTGATGCATCATGTCACACTCTGTAGTGTGGCATCATGGTCAATGCAATCCAGTGTGAGCTAGACAGGGGAAAGATACAAGCCACCTGGGACCACTAGAAATTAATGAGGTTTAAGGAAAATCAAACACTAAAGAAACTATCACTGTCAGTAAAAAAGGAGAAGTTAATGTTCTTTTAAAAACATGTGTTGTCGATGTTCAAGAGAAATGGAAATGGTAATAAACTCATTTCTTAGTCCTGTGGGGAAAACCCAGCACAAAGCCACAGTGTCATTCATGTAACTATGACCAGAATCTGTGAATAAGACCTTAGGGCACTCCTATATCTACTCAGGAAAAAGAAATGCTATGTTAAAGAAAAAAAAAAAGCTTCAGAGCACATTTTATAAAATTATTAAATCACAAAAACCTGGCTTTAACACTAACATGAAGTAGTAACTCTGTTAACTAGTGGCATCTGCTAATAGAAAAGGTAGTGGTCCCTCCCCTACAACTCTGTTTTCTTCAGATTCCCTCACAAATCCCAGGACTCTCCCAGGACTCTGTAGAACTTCTGAGGACTTGGTCACACAAGCATACACTGGATATCACAAACTAAAGGGACCCTACCTCTTGAATATGGCACTTCTGCAAGGTGGTGACTGCTCTTTTCAACCCAACCAATCTCTTTTTGAGCATTCTGACCTATATAAAGTACCTAATCTGTATTCACTTCATCGAATATCCACGCTATGACACTGGTCCTGAGGGATTATCCATACCTGCTCTTCAGTACGGATTTCTTGTACCTGCCCTAGAGATGGACTGGTTCCCTTTCATACCTGCAGTAGGTTGGCCCTGCTAGCAGCCAAACACCTACCCAGCCTCTAGCTGGCACTTCAACCTTGGTGAGCCAGCGTGGAGCCCAGGAAGAACAGGAGTGAGAAATTACATGGATCAAGATAAAGACAGACAGATTGTTTACCTATTACCACTTCAGGCAAAAAAAGCTTGGCTTGGGGAAGTGTATCAGATTTGTGTGGCAGGTTTTAGCAGCAGGGGAGCTAAAGGGGTGGATTTTGTCAGAAGCTGCCAAAAGATTTCCCTATGCCCAACAGACCCAATGCCAGCCAGCTCCAAGATGGACCCGTCACTGGCCAAGGCCAAGCCCATCAGCGATGGTGGTAGCATCTCTGTGATAATGTATTTAAGAAGGGGAAATACCAGTGCAATGAAAACTGCAGCTGAAGACAGGTGTGAGAATACGTGAGAGAAATAACTCTGCAGACACCAAGACCAGAGAAGAAGGAGGGTGGAGGAGGTGCTCCAGCAGCTGGAGCAAAGATTTTTCTGCAGCGCATGGAGAAGACCACAGTGAGGCAGGCTGTCCCCTGGAGGTCCCCCTGGAGGTCCCCCTGGAGGTCTATGACGGAGCAGATCTCCACCTGTAGCCCATGGAAGGGACCCCATGTCGAAGCAGGTGGATGCCCAAAGGAGTCTGTGACCTCATGGAAAGCCCATGGTGGAGCAGGCTCCTGGCAAGATCTGTGGACCCCTGGAGAGAGGACCCCACACTAGAGCAGGTTTTCTGGCAGGACTTGTGACCCCATGGGAGACCAATGCTGGAGCAGTCTGTTCCTGACGGACTGCACCCCATGGAAAGGACCCACGCTGGAGCAGTTTGTGAAGATCCGTAGCCCACGGGAAGGACTCACATCAGATCTATTCACTACTCCATATCAAGCATCCTCCGATCATGTTCATGTTATCGAAAGTGGGCAGCTCAACCTCTCCTGTAATGTGTGGGTACAAATAGGGACAGGGTGTCTGGATGCAGCAGAATGCCTTGTGGACAACCAGTGAATCTGGTTCTCACAAAAAACAGGTAATAACCAGAGTGGCAGTCACTTTGCCAATGCGGACTAAATCTTGAGGACCAAGACTACATTCTGACAACCATTACTAAAATATTTTTATTAATAATGAAAAAGTTAACATTATTGCTGTTGTTGTTATTGTTAATATTACTATTATTTCATTACTAATTAAAACATCCTGGTAGATTTCTTGCAACGTAGAAGGCGTAAAAACCCTCAGTGAGGTGACTGTCACTTTGCAAGGCACAGGATGTACCTCTATGTGACTGAGAGAAGTCTACATAACGGTATTACAGAAAGGCACTCCTTCATTCTACCTCTGCTCAGACTTAGTAACGCTTTAGTGCTCTTATACCAGAATCTAACCAGGACATTGTAATCCAGCTACTAAGTCTGTTCACATTTATTACCTGGTCTTATTAGCTCAAACCTGTTGCTGTTCTAGAGCACCTTTTGGACTTGAGGAGTGATTGTATGGCAAAAGGTTTGTGTCAAAATTAAAAAACCCAACTCAACCTTTCTTCATAAGGGAGTGTTTTTTCTGCTTGTTAACTGACCTAGTCTTTTTGAGTGGGATTTTTTTTCAGTAATGAATAATGCATTTTAAACTACCTCTTAATAGTTCTCTAACTTATTTATATCACTGTAGTAGACAAATTAAATTGAACCTTAAAAAAGGTCTTTCAAATTAATTTATATTAACAGAAGTACTCATACAAGTTTCTCAGGTGATATGGCTCGTGCAGGTCATGTTTGGGGGTTTTTTTCCCTCTCTTTTTTACTTTTTTTTTTTCTTTTCCACAGGATTATTCAGCAAAAGGAGGAAAAGGTTATCATTTAAAATCCCATTGTCATTTTAATCAAGCACCATAAAAGTCATTCAGTCAGTTGTTGTGGTAATGACCTGTGTTGTCAGTGGGCTTCAATTCAGATCTGATGTATTTAGTGACATTATATTGGGTCAGGTGAAGCTCAAGCTTTGAAATGTCATTCTTCTGAGAATTGCTTAAGCATGTCTTGAACTGAATGCCTTGTAGGTTTTATTTGAGCTTTTTAATTATTACCTTACAGGGTTCATAGAGTTTATACTTAAATCAAAGTTCATTCAAAGTGTTTATCTATTAGCTGCTGCTGCTTATAAACAGTGTGTCTCTAATAATCCTGATATTGAAGCTTGACAATCCTATGCCATTTTTTCACACAAAGTGTAAATTATTTCATTTCTCTAACTTCTAAATTTGCTTTTCTGTTTCTTTAGTTTCCTGATTTACAATCATTAATTCCATTAACTTATTTCTAATAGATACATCACATTTTCTATAGCTTCATAACTTCTGGCCTTAAAGAGAGATCTGGAAAGACTACAGAGCCGGGCAACCAGCAATCACATGAAATTTAACAAGACCAAGTGCAGGATTTTCCACTTGGAAGGGGGCAAGCATGGTTATACGTGCAAAGCAGGCTATGAGAGTTTGGAGAGCAGCTCCACGGAAAGAGATCCAGGGGTCTGGTTTGATGGCAAACTGAATATGAGTCCACAGCGTGCATGGCAGCCATAAGGGCCAACCATGTCCCGTGGTGCATCAAGCACAGCATAGCCAGCCAGTTCAGGGAGGTGATTGTCCCACTCTACACTGCACTGGTGCGGCCCCACCTCAAGCACTGAGTGCAGTTTTGGGCACCTCAATGTAAGAAGGACATCAAACTTTTAGAGTGTGTCCAGAGGAGAGTGGCCAAGATGGTGCAAGTGCTCGAGGGCAAGACTTCTGAGGAGCAGCTGAGGTCACTTGGTTTGTGCAGCCTGGAGAAGAGAAGGTTGAAGGGTGACATCATCTAAGTCTACAAATTCATCGAGGAGGGCAGCGGAGTGAGAGCTGCTGATCAGCTCTCTCTGGTGACCAGCCATAGGACAAGGGGAAATGGAATGAAGCTTTGTCAGGGGAAGTTTATAACGGACATAAGTTAAAGGTTCCTCATGAAGAGGGTGGTTGGTTACTGGAACAGGCTGCCTAAGGAATTAACCACAGCACGAAGCCTGGCAGAATTCAAGCAGCATCTGGACAACAGCCTTAGTCATACAATTTTGTTTTAGGTAGTGCTGCAAGGAGTGGGCAGTTGGACTCAATGATTCTTATGGGTCACTTCCAACCTGAGATATTCTATGATTCTATGAATCTACACGTGCTGTGCTACTCCAGGGTTTTCCTCCTCGGAAAGTTGTGCACATCATCACTTTCACTTCTGTCCTGTATCTACATTACAGTATCTTCTTATGACTTCCTTCCAGTTGCAACCACAACTTGTTACGATATACTTGTTTTATAATAACACTAAAGTCTTGATAGCTTTCAAAATGCTGTACCGTTATTTTTACCCATATGCTTCTCTTCTCACCTTCCAATTCAGCTATGTTCAGATGCAATAGACAGATAAAGTTATCAGTCAGAACTTGTACCAACTGAAGAACAAAGTGCTAGTTTGGACCAAATCTGCACTCTCAAATTCCTGTTAAATCTTTTTGGCAATCCAGCAGCTGAACAGAATAACATAGGATATTTCCAGATGTTTGCCTACAAATAGTTGCTAAGTGGCTAGCCCTCTTTCTTAGTCTATTCTTATGTATCCATAACACATATGTTTTGCTGCAATTTTTGGAACAACAGATTATTAATATACCTTAATATTGTATTACAACAAATTATTAATATACCTTTGTGTTCTATGGCTTTCTTCTGAAAGTTGCAAGAAAACTAAACAGTCCATTTTTTGTTGATCAGAAAAGGTTCAATAACACAAAACAAATAAAGATTTATGGCATTGTGTTTATACAAATACACAAATGTTTTTCTCTGTTTCAATATATATTGCTCACCTTTCTTAAGTACAAGCACTATTCTGGAATGATTTTCTGCTTTTCCTTTACTTTTGCTCCCTGTTCTACACTTGTTATTTGGGAAATTATTTTATTTCTTGTGTTTCTATTAACTTATGCACACATACACAGAAAATACACATTCTTGTGGGCCAGGAATGAGGGTAAACACTTTGCAGACTAATTCCTGTATATGAATCATCCAGTAAGATTAGATAACAGATGCAGCTAACATTTCCCAGCTGTTACTGACCAACACACTCCAAACCCCAAACCACTGCGCCTTACTTGAGGCAAAAATGGTAAGATTTTGAGCACAATAGCTTCTGGAAGGACTCGCTGACTTGATAAAAATGTCCTGGTAATGTGGAGAAGGTACAACTCTAGGATACGAGTCACTTATTAACACATAAAATATGTAATGTAAAACATATAATCATATTTGCTCCTGTTGAGCTGAAATTATATTCTTGTCAAGAGGTCATTTGGCCAGGATGTCTGCCTCAGCTACAACTTCATAGTTGTCCTGCACTATCATAAGCAGGTAGCACTTCTGAAGGGAGCTGGCCTTGCCTCTTCCATGCCCTCAGCTTGACTTTCTCACTTTTCCGTACACTGGGTTTCACACTCATGAACTGCATAATACATGAACCGAACATTCGCAACTGCATAATCAGGTAAATAAAGGGGATCGGCTGTGCTTTGGGTGCTCAGGTGTGCGTGTGCAGGTTAGTCTTCAGTTAGAGTCCCATGAATGCGCAAGGGAAGGTGCAGAAACATACACATATAGGTGAAATGACACAATTTTTTTAATGGCAGCTCCTTTTCTCACAATAAGGAGATCGCAGTCCCAAGTTCTCACACATCTTTAAATCAATTCTAAATCATCTCTTTCTTTTCTCTTTTCTCGTTTCTCTGTTTTCTTTTCTCTTTTCTCTTTTTTCTTGTTTTTCTTGTAATTCAAATCATTTCATCAACACAGTGTAAAGCATGATCTCACACTCATCCACTGCACAACAGTTAGAGCAAAACATTGGGGGGAGTGTAGGGAGCTCTTTAACTACCTTTATCATTAAAGGAAACTAATGAGGATCAGCACTCTAAATCACTAATTTCCATATTTGCTTTGAAAAATACGTATTAGCAAAAATATTTGTTAAATATTTGAGACAATGAGTCTATGTTACGTGACATGAACAGTCAGACGCATAGAGCAACTGCATTACTTATTTTATGTGCATACGCATATATCTTGTGACCAGGCAAACAATATGTTTTTTGCCCTTTGACCACACATTAAATGATCAGTAACTCTTGAGTGGTCTCTCCAAATGATCTAAGGATGTTCCCTATTTTTGCTTGCCTGTTATGCTCTTTACTCTTGCAAAATGTCATAGACAACTTCACCAATCCAGCTCTATATGTAGCAGGTGGAAATGAGTATGCTACTGCTTCTCTGAAATAATAAGGCAACCCTTGGCTGCTGCCAGATTTTCTCACCAGCTGTGGTCTAAAACCCTTTCCCAACTTAAGGCACCACAATTTTAAGTGTAACCTGGCAAAAATCTTCGATTCCTTTTCAGAAATATTTAAGATTTCAACATATAGTTTTTGTTGTGAAGCTTCTAGGCTTCTTCTGTACCATGTTGCTTAATATAAGAGACATTTCTTGCAGTAAGAATTTTTTTTTGCAGATGCACTTTTGATTTTGTGCACTACTACTCCTGACAAGTTACAATGTAAACTGGCCGGTATCTCAAAATAAGATTTGTTTGGAAATGTGACCATTTAGACCTTCTTTCAATGACATTAATCATAAATTGAAAGAGAAGATTGCAATCACTCTTTTGTTGGTAAATCAGATGGTTAGAATTCTAAGGTAAATATTTATTTTCAGTCTTATACATACTCTACTGCTTACAAATTTAGTAATGTTTCTCTGCCTTGTATTTGAGTTGGCTGTTCATGTCAATTTATTCTACCATTCATGTTAACTTGTTTCTCTGAGTAAGCTGAGACCAAGTTACCAAATGCTCAGCAGACACACAGGAAAAATAGCATGTACTTTAACACCATATACTTAGCCTAAGAATAATTGGTGAGATGGTAACTGCCTTTTCTGGTTAAGACTAGGGGTCAAAGGGGTCAAGGGTTATTTCACCATTTCATGCTATAGTCTGAAGGGCTGTATATTTTCTAACTTCTGAACTTCTAAAAAAGTATTACTCAGAGTACTTTACATGTACTTGAAATCCAAAATATTTTTTCCCGCTGTTCAGAAATGAAATGAACATCAAACTTTCAAGGACAAGACTAGCTAGATTGAAAAGCAATGAACCAAATTATCTAACTAGAGCCAGTTCAGTCTGCTGGTTCAGCAGCTCAGTCACTGGGGACACGTTACCATGACACACTACTCTTGTAACATTTTCTCATTTAAAACAGAGACTGCTACTGAGCTACTATCTGAATTTTGAAGCTTTGACTAGAATGTGTTTTCAAACTTTCTCCTGTCACCACCGTGCCTCTTGAGACAATCAACAGCAACAAGTGCTTTACTCTTGCCAGGACCCTGAATGATCAAGGTCCAAGTTCTTGAAAAGAAATTTGAATTTTATGATACCTGCCTGCCCTGATGATATAGCTACAACAGCACCTCCATCCAAAAAAATGCACCTTCCTCAGCTTGCCTTTGCTTGGTTTTACTAATAGATGTAGATACAAATGAAATATTCATCATTCCCATTTAGAGGTTTTTTATGGTGGTAGCATTTGGGTTCAGGGCTCAGTTTCATGATGAAAAACAGGTATTTTGCTTTGTCTCTGGTAGGGGGCATCAAAGAAATTAATTTGATTGGCATGTTATCTGCCTCCTATGTTTTAAGATTAATGATATTTTGCTTCAGGATATTTATGATTAAAAAGCTCAGCAGAGCAAAATCAGATACAAAGTTACAGAAAGATTAACTCTGAAGTTCTCTTTAAAACCAAATACTCTAATCGTGGAAATGAGAAAAATCTTTCTCTTCCTTGCACATTTAGCTGTGCTTAGCTACAAAATTACTATAAAGATGTGTTATATCTGGAAAAAAAAAGTTTGAAAACAATTATTCTGACAGATCGGTTGCAATACAAACAGTATGGGCATCATAGCTGTCACAAGTTAACGCTTCCTTTCCAGAACTGATCAGTAAATGGGTTTTCGGCTTTAATCTGAAAAGCGGAATCATGGGGAAAAGAAGCACATTGTTTACTATAGTAGATCCCTCATTATCAGGAATAAGGTAAGACTCGGTCTTCAGTTGTGCTGTAGATCTCCTAACCTTGAACTGCTGTTTCTACTGCTTAGTCCACTGTTTATTCAGAAGTGAACACTTTCTCATTGTACATTCTAATACAAACTTATGTATTTCTAGTGGCACTGTCACAACATCAAAATCATCTCTCTACAAGAACATATTGCCTCTCCTAAAGTTCTAGAAAATTCAGGGACAATAAGTGACTTACCAAGGATAACACAAGATTTAAGTAGCATAAAAAGAGATGAATCCAAAATATTATTAATTGTTATAGTCACTGTCCAACCCTCCCTTGCTTATATTTAGTGAGTTCTTCATCTGTATCAATGTTACTTCATACGCAGTTAATAATTGATTGTTTATTTTGTTTCAGCCTATCAAAGGGTTACACAAAACTTTAGAGTTCCTTTGAAGGGTCACAAAGTATGAGACGACTTAATGGTTTTCAGTCCTCTGTCTGAAGTAACATGGGTCATGTTTTGTAGTCAACTTTTTCTTTTTTTTAAGGTAAACACCATTGGGAACCTTTCTATAAGAAAACTGCAGCATGTTATTTTAAATTGCTATATGAATTGCACATAAGTTACATTAAAGGAGTGCTATAATATTAGGAGAACACTTCTGTAAATTTAGAAGAACATTAACTCCAAGGTAACAACCTAAACATAGACACATCTCAGGACTGCCCAACTCAGTTAGCTTTTCTTCAGTCTCCTCAGCTTCCCCAGAAATAGCTTATCACCCATCTTCTTACATAGAACCTTTACTCTCTGAGTCTTTTTGGGCCTTGTTTGCCTTCTCCACTTTTTCCCCCCTTTGATTATAGATAAGAGGCAAGCAGTTCTTGGGGAAGCAAGAGCGAGTGTGTGGCCTGCCTCCACATTTTCATAAAAATTTTATGAAAGAGCAGAAATGCTTGGAAATCCAGGGAGGCATGACCACAGTGAGGATGTTGGAGCAGAAAGTCAAGCACTGGAACAAGACTGTATATGATCCCATCATCCCACCAAGCTTTACTGTGTCCTGGAGGCAATTATCCGCAAACTGTTCTTTTTCTTTCAATTTAAAAATTTATCATGCTGTTGTTTTTACCACAGCCAACGTATCTGATCTTTCATTATTCCCCACACAGACAGTTCCCCATGTCCAAAATAAGCCCCATTAACTCAGTAAGCAATGCTGTGTAGAGCCTATCTTGTCTTCAGTTTATTTTGTCTCTGAATTCAGAACATGTTGGTTCACAACTATTGCCAGTCCAGCTGAAGATACACACAGATGTCACTAATAGCTTGTTTACTTCTCTCTACTACTAAAATTAGAGTGCTGTGCATATTGCCACCTCATTAGAAGCCTGATTTTACTGCTTCCCTCACTGATAAATGCAGGTATTTATTATGTTCGTTTTCATTGTAACTGTGGAAACTCAAGCCAAAAAGAATGGAAAAGTGCTTTGTGAAAAATCCACTGGAGATCTAATATACTTGAACCAAATTTCTAACTGAATTATAATGAAAAATTAAGATTATTAAAGCTCAGGTTTGATTCCTACCTGGACTGGGTTTGTGTAGTAAGGTGTTGGTAGTGGGGGGTACAGGAGTGTCCGCTGTGAGAAGCTGCCAGAAGATTTCCCTATGCCCAACAGAGCCAATGACAGCTGGCTGCAGGATGGACCCGTCACTGGCCAAGACCAAGCCCTTCAGTGATGGTGGTAGCATCTCTGTGATAACCTATTTAAGAAGGAAAAAAAAACCCTGCATAACGGCATTTTACAGCAGGAGAGAGGAGTGAGAACTCTGCAGACACCAAGGTCAGAGGAGAAGGAGGGCGGAGAAGGCGCTCATGGCGCCGGAGCAGAGATTCCTCTGCAGCCCATGTGTAATCAATGGCCTTGCTAGACTTGTCAAATGCAAGATGAAAGACAAACTCGGACTGAGGCGTTTCTCGACTGAGGTGTCAAGAGCCGAAGAGCTAACAAAGGAAGTCATTAACTGGTGCCTATCTTTTCAGATAAAAGTAAGAGGGAATAGCCCATCACTGTAAATCCAGTGATCTGTGGGATGAGGCGGAGGCTGCGCAGCCAGAGATTGCTTCGGATAAAGCACAAATGACCCCCGGAAAAGCATACCAAGATGCCAGCTCCAAAGGCGTGTCACACAACTGAGTCCCGCTTCTGACGACATGACATTCCATGCCAAGACCCAATCGATACACAATAATTGACTTAGTCCCACCTCGCCAAAAGATTTTCAAACATATAAAAATTGGTACCTGAAAACTGTCTTTGGGAGGAGGAGCCAAGTGAGAACTTTACCTGACAGACAGGTCGACGTGCCTGAACCTCTCTTCCCCTTCCAAGAAGGGACGTCTTTTTGGTAAGAGTCACGCCTCTGACCTTGTCAGATGTATCCCCGGGAACACATTGCTAACTAAAGCGCTAAACTACTACCTTGAGCTCATCTTTTGTAGACAGAGCATTTATCAACGGCAATCCTGACTCTGTGATACCTGTCGCTTGAACAGATTACCTATTGTTTCAACTTTGCAAAACTGTTTCAGTGAAAGTCCTTGGAAGGGCTCTGACAGTCAAGCTGAATCTGAGAAGTGGATACACACTTAACCCTTTAGACATGAACTTTTGACCAAGTCTGGGACTAGGACCTGATCTCAGATCTCCTCTGAGAGAGAGTTTAGAACACAAGGGGGTCTTCTCTGAACCTCGTGACTCAATGGGAGGGCTCTCCTTTTGCCGCATATCAGACTCCCCTTACTCCCCTTTAACGTGACACCATGGAGAAGACCACAGAGAAGCAGGCTGTCCCCTGGAGGTCCCCCTGGAGGTCTATGATGGAGCAGATCTCCACCTGTAGCCCATGGAAGGGACCCCATGCCGGAGCAGGTGGATGCCCAAAGGAGGCTGTGACCTCATGGAGAGCCCATGGTGGAGCAGGCTCCTGGCAAGATCTGTGGACCCCTGGAGAGAGGACCCCACACTAGAGCAGGTTTTCTGGCAGGACTTGTGACCCTGTGGGGGACCCACGCTGGAGCAGTTTGTGAAGATATGTCCTGGGAAGGACTTACCTTGGATCTGTTCATGGAGCACTGTCTCCCGTGGGAGGGATCCGCTCCGGAGCAGAGAAAGAGTGTGTGGAGTCCTTCCCATGAGGAGGAATCACAGAATCACAGAATCACAGAATAGTAGGAGTTGGAAGGGACCTCTGTGGGTCATCTAGTCCAATCCCCCCTGCCGAAGCAGGGTCACCTACAGCAGGCTGCAGAGGATCTTGTCCAGCCAGGTCTTGAATATCTCCAGAGAAGGAGACTCCACAACCTCCCTGGGCAGCCTGTTCCAGTGCTCCGTCACCCTCAGAGGGAAGAAGTTCTTCCTCATGTTCAGACGGAACTTCCTGTGCCTCAGTTTGT
>Ga0065711_1032395_pt1 | contig 27433 bp, 26 predicted proteins | sample Hoacrofraction12_FD_59098 | JGI IMG/M metagenome (GOLD analysis project Ga0065711, IMG submission 59098) | Hoatzin crop microbial communities from Cojedes, Venezuela - Epithelial fraction 12 v2 (version 2) | ecosystem: Host-associated > Birds > Digestive system > Esophagus > Crop | place...
AGGTCCTGTGCAGCCTGCTGTAGGTGACCCTGCTTTGGCAGGAGGGTTGGACTAGATGACCCACAGAGGTCCCTTCCAACCCCTACCATTCTGTGATTCTGTGATTGGAATATAACCGTGGCTGGGCTTGCACACTGCCGACCCTCCGCCTGGTATAAGGCAACTGAGCCTCGCCAAGTGCTGCGTGAACAGGCAAAGAGAAGAGAGAGATTAGCTCTTTATAAGAAGTTTGGATCCATCCCCATCAAATCTGCCTGATCACAAAAACATGGTGAGGCCAATAAATCACCACCTTCTAAAGCCCATCCCCTCATCTCTTCAAAAACAGAGAATGCAAGAACTGGCAACAAACCTAAACCAGATGTTTTTTCCAGGAGGAAGGTGAAATGTATCTAAATTGTGGGAAAAATTATCTATTGTCACGGAGCCACAATAAAGCAGGAAACATGGACACAGAGCTCCTCTTACCAAGTGGCACAAGGAAACTTCTCTGTTACACCACTTTTACCAGTACTATTTTTGCTGACCGCTGAAGCACACTGTGTGTTTTTGGAAGGTCTCCTTGGCCTATGGAGGACTTGTAACCCTGAGGGCAGAGCCCTGCCACTAGCCTACGACTTTATTTCTGAAGAGTTGTGTTTCTTGGAAACAGAAAAGATGGGATGTTCCTCATGTTGCTCGATAATAGCATTTATTATAAATGCAGCTGGATGAGAAACATGACTCTGAAATCCAAACTCCTGGCGCACTCCAGCTGAGGGCTGAGTTTTCCAGCTCAGATGTTGCTCTTTCCCAGCCGTAGGCACATGAGGAATGAACCTGGCAGGCATCACTCACCACTTCCCCACTTTGTTCTGTTCCTCCCCAGGAACCAGTGGGGGCTGCCCTGTGCCGTGAACATTGAACCATTCTCTCACACCAGCAACGCAATGAGCTCCTGGCTGCCTTCCTCGCCCCCACCACCTCTAAGGACCAGCAGAGAGCGAGACCTGTTTCCCGTGTGTATGCTCTGTGAAAAACACCCCAAAGAAATTGGGGAATTCTTTGGACTTTGGCGAGTGAAGGAATTAGTGGAAAGGAGGAAAGAGGGGGAAGAAAGGGGGAGAGGAGAGCAGTACAGAAGAGTACAAAATGAAAAGGCGCATTTAGTTTTCTCTTTCGGCCTTTTATATTCTTTTTCCAAGTGAAAAGAGAGAAAGAATAACAGACAACAGAGAAAGGAAGCAGCTGGATGGACAGAAATCACATTTTATTTTTTAATGGCTTCAGTTTTCTTTGTAAACCTGAAAACATTCTGCAACTAAACCAGAAAAAAAGCATAGAGAGAAGAAAAAACAGAGAAAGACACACACTAAAATTATTTAGTTATACAAGGAAAACAGGCCAACAAATATAAATCCACCAGCTCTTGGTTTAAGCAAGCTCTTCAGGATCTTCATGTGGTATTTGCCTGTTTTATATATGGCTAGAGAAAGGATAACAATACTCTGAACAAGACACTGAGCAGCTGGAGACAACCTGGGCCATAGAAAGCTGTGAAATTCCCCAAAAAGCATGACCATCCGTTGCATTGCAGGGAGGTTTAAATGCTGCTGCTGTGGAGGCAGGCCCACTAGAGACACAAGACACCTCCCGGCTTGAGATCCCTTTGTTTTGCAGTGAGGAGCATGGTATTTGGCCACAATATAGTTTTTCAAAATCATTATGGGTAAAATCTTGTCTTTAGTACAAAATGTTATGTTATTTTCTGTGGCTGTCGAGAATGTGCTGAAACCAGTTGAAATCTCTGTTGACAGGCTTTAAAATCAAGTGATTTGATGTAAGCCAAGACATGAAATCACAACCCAGCCTGCAAACAGAAATGGTGTGGTCCAGTGCAACACATACAGTGTGGTCCAGTGCACTTAGCAAAGCATCAGGACCAGAGTTCCCAAAACTTAATGCCTCCAGCATACATCCTTCTGCAGCCTGGACAACAGCTAACATTTTAATCTTAAAAGCACCTGGGGGAAAATCTCCTGTCTGTTGGTGCCACCTTCTCCGTGGTGAGGAGGAACAAGCCTCCCAGCTCTGCATCTCGGGGCTCTGCTCTGAGCAGCTCAGCAGGTGGGAAAAGCAAGTCTAAGAGCAGAGCAGTGCTTGTGGAATCCAAAGACCAAGAAATGCTATGGCAGCATCAAAGGCTTCTCCATCTCTTAAACAAAGTATCAGCCCCCTCCGGGAGGACTGGCCCTCATTGCTCAGCTGCGAGCCTTTGCAGTCTGCAGTCTCTAGCAACAGGAGAAAAACCTTCTGATTTTGCTGAAACATTTTCATCAGACTTACCTTCCCTCAACTCTCGATCTGGTTTTGGCATGGGTTTCTTTGCCAGGGACAGCCGCGGCCCATCCTCTGGTTCACTGCTAATACTTGATGGGACACTGAGGAGCAAGAGAAAAGAGGAATGTCATGACTTTGGCCACAGGTCTCCAGTTCTGGGAATTGTGTTGTTTTGCACTCCTTGGTAATCAATATATGAAAAAAATGGGCACATTGGTAGTTTGTACAAACGCCACAACTGTACAAGTGGAAGCCCACACCCTGTCCCATGGAAAAACGTGTTTTTATGGTAATGGGAACAATGATTTCCACCAGCAAAGCACAGACACCAACTAAACCTGAACAGCACCACTTGTCTCATTGACAAGGTTCCCTCTAGACTGTCACTGGTTTTGAGGCACTGGGCTAAAATAAGGTGCTTGTGGGAACATTTGTATTGGTAAGGGGCAAATGGCCCTAATTCAGCCACGATGGTGTGCTGGGGTGGATGGGCAGCAACCCCCAAGAGGCAGGCGTGTATCCCAGCACAGGCACGTCCCCTTCACATCCCTGCTGTGGGGACCAATGGGGCTGCGGGCGCAGGCAGGGTGATGGTGCTCACCTGTGCTCATCCTGGCGGGCGCCGTACCTGTTCCAGTAGTTCTGCGGGAAAAGAGAGAGGTCGTGCTTCTTAATTTAATGTTCCAGCCAGGGAGCTGCCTGCTCTGCCTCATACCCAGGGACATCAGCCAGCCTCTCTGGTATGGATCCATCCCACACAACTTCAGGCAATTGTCTGGGGTGGCCAAATGGAAATTTTACCCCAAAGTGGCATCATATGATGAGTACAGAAGGCGGCCAGCTTGTCCAGCCTTCTCTGTGCTACCCCACCACCATGGCAGTGGCCGAGACATAGCCAGGCACCACATCAGGAGAGCTGGATGAGGCTGTGTCTGTCTCTCCTTCACTCTGGGAACGGCTACTTCCTTTACTTTGCCATCAGCTTTTTCCCATAGGGAACAAACCGGGCCAAAACCCAGCTCCTGAGTGACCTACATGGGACTTGCTTTACAGGAGAGAGAGGGAAGCTGGTCCTATAGCTGTGAACTCCTAAAGGTCCTCGCCATAGCAGACCCAGGCTTTACCGGCTCCGTGTAGGTGTATCCAAGGCCGGCCGCAGCCACCTGCAAGAGGTGAGATTCCAGCTTATGGCGCCGCAGCAACGTTTTTGCTTCCTGAAAAGAAGAGGAGAAAGGGAGTAGTTGCGTGTGTACCTTTCACAAGACAAAGTCAGTGCACCTCTGCTTCAAGAGGGGTTTGCTTTTCATGCAACACCACAGACTCCTATGGGGCAAGGGATGCTTGGGTGATGCCTTAGAACAACCCTGGACACAGGAGTGAGCCACTCACTACATTACAGAGGAGAGGTTTTCAGCAAGTCATTCAGGAAGGCTGAGTCCCTAAAATACATGTCCACAGCTGGCAGGCAGTGCTGAGCACCCTGGAAAGCCTCTAAATGTCTGAGCAAGAGGCTGGCCAGAGGAGCCGCAGCTGCAGAATGGGTAGCAGGTTCAAGCTGGTGGAGCAGGGACCCTGGCTGGGCCGTGCCTCCATTGCCCCCTGCAACGCGGAGCCCATAGCATCACAGCCTGGGACACGCTCAGGGCACTGGGATGGGGACCACAGAGCACAGGTAGCTGGAAATCGTCCATCAGAGGGCCTTTTTTTGAATGAAAAAGTTGTAAACAAAACACCGGGTTTTCTCCTAGAAAATTACTTTGCAAAGCAAAAATCCAATTTTTTTACAGAAAATTCAAAACACAAAACAATAAAATGTTTTTGTCAAATTCAGGTTTTTCCTAGATTCACCTTATGAGGAGAAACAATAATTGTCCAATAATTGTTTTGTTTTTCATCATTTCCCTTTTCTTTTTGAGCATTTTACCTAATTCACTTGATTTTCCTGGAAATCAAGGAATTCCCAACGGAATGAAAAATCCAATTCCTGCCTGCCCTCTGCTTATGGTGCAAGGGGAATGAGCCTCAGCAGGGCTGTGATGAGACAGGAGGAACTTCTCCTCTTGTGCATCGTGAGAAAGGCAGGCCCAGGGCTGCAGATAAAGGCTGCCCAGACTGGAGAGGAAGCCTGTCCCACTGGGTGACTGAACCCCTACTGTTCGGTTGCTTGGCCCCAGCCGAACACTGTGACAGCAAAGCTGCTCCTTGCAGAACAGGCTGACCGCTGAACTCCAAGTTCAGTGACTCGAGAGTAATGCTGACATCCCAGCCTCCCTTTGGGAAAATATTTCTGAGCCCTCTCTTAACGGAGGTTGCCCTCTGCTCAGTGCTTCACTGCATTCCTCCTCCAGGTCTCCTCCCGAGCATGGAACAAGGGGAGGGTTGATGCTGAGGCATTCGGTCATTGCCCTTCCTGCCCTTGCTTGGGCTTGGTTAAGCTGAAGTCCCCATTTAAAGAAGATCCTGACCTCTAGCTTCTGCCCCACAACAGTGACTCTGGACTTGCACCCTGATAATTAGCATCGTCAGCTAGACCAGCATCTCCTCGTCCGTTTTTAAAGTGGTCCCACTGTGGGAAAGCTGCCAAGCTGCTTTTATTTCCAGTTGATAATTTTATTAAAGCCTTCCACCAAGGGTTTGTAGGTGACACTCACTCTCACCTTTCTGGGTTTGATGGTATCTGGATCCATCGTACCTTCCAAGAGGCCCTCATAATAACCTGCATTCTCCAAGACATCTTCATCGTCCGGGTGGAAGAGGAGGTAGGACTTGGCACACTCCAGGGCTTTTACGTAGTCACCAACTGGGAGGCAACACAACAGTGGTCAGGAGGGTCTGGGAGGTCACAGCCCTGCTAGCAGTGCCGGGGGCTTGCGCAGAGCATGATAAGGCAGAGCCGAGGAGGGAGCCTGCAGAGAGACTCAGAGCTCTCAGCCTGAGCTCTCCATCAGCTGAAGGACAAGCCCGACATTCTACAAGTCTCACTTGATGCAACTTTGTCTTAACCACTCCATTTCACTAGCAGGGAAACTCAAGCACAGAGACACGACTTCTTGGCAGTCATGCACAGGTCGGATGGTATCCAAATTGGATCCAATTGGATGGGCAGGATGTGGATGCTGTCTGGCAGCAAACTGCCTCTCTCGTGCAGCATCTCTCAATGCTCCAGAGGGTTTTACCCACCACATTAAACTTCTAATTGGGCAGAGGAATAAAAAAGCCTGTATACCACACACGAAATGCTGCTGACTCCTCCAGCTTTCTTCCCATTGCATTGATGAATGAAGAAGCTTTAGGTTTGAGCAGCAATTTTGACCCTCCCACTTTCTGCCTTTTTCAGGAAAGAGCTCTTAGCACAAGCCTGAGGTAGCAGAATTCTGCCTAGATTTTCTTTTATGTAACAGAACATACTAAAATGCCATATCGGACCATACAACTGGCAATATTTTATAGCACTGTCCACTCCTGATATTTCGCAGTGTTGCCAACTCCTGCAACTTCATTGTGAATCTTAAAATAATTGGTAATTAGCAAAAATTGGCATCTTGGGATAAACTTGGGCTAACTTGCATTATGTCTTATATATTAACTTAGAAAATCTATCAATTGGCTCAGGAAATATGAAACATACAAATCCCCAAAACTCTAATATCAAAGGCAAATGAAAGGACCCTAAACAAGCATGATTTATTTAAAGAATTATAATGTTTAAGCTTAAGGTTGGGCTTTTAAAACTTGACTGATGATTGAAAACACTTTTAAAACAATACTTAACTCTGCATTTCAGTGAACCTGAAAGGAAAAGGACTTTCAAAGAGATAAGTTCCAAAGTCCTTTGCTTCCTAACTCTTTCAGACCATGCCACTACATCACTGTAGCACAGACATCATGGAGAAATATCTTGATTTCCCCATGAAGCAATTCAGACTTCTACAAATGTATCAAAACTCAGCAAGCGCGGAACAGAAAGCCAGCCTTTACCTCTGTAATAGGCAAACTGCAAGTAGTCATAGTGGAGGGGAAGAAAATTTTCGATGGGCGAGATACGGCCCGAACGCGTGGCGAGCTCTCGGACGCAGTCGTGTTTGCAGGCCAGGACTTGCATGTAGTGATCTGCCAAGAAAAGGAGCAGATGGTCAGAACTGAGAAGGATGGTGATGGTGCTGAGACGATGGCAAACAGAGGTTAGATCTCCGCAGCTGGAGGACATGCAACTCACGCTGCTCTGGTCCAACAGGCAACTGTGCATCTATTAAAAGAGCTCCTTCCCAAAGCCAATGGAGAGTTGCAGTCACATTTTTGTCCCCCTTGAGAAATGCCTTCCTCCTTCTGTCAACTGTAGAGGGAGTCTGAGCATCTCTTTTGTGCGCAGGGAGCTGCCGCCTCTGCCCAGGACAGCTGGATGGGTGCAGGGAGGTGCGGGTGGCAGGTAGCTCTGCAACCCCAGGAGCCAAACCGAAGGCGAGGACACCCACAGAGCAAGCGGAGATGTGAAACAGGGTGGCCACATGTGCTGCCCCACGAAAGCCACCTCCACACTCCCTCCTTTCAGTTCATGTGTAATCCTTTTTTTCTGCAGCAAGAAAGATCCGGAGGGCACTGGGAGGCTTAGATACGAGGGGTTGGTGCCGCTTCCGAAGCACGGCCAAGCCAGGCACCTACATCACTAGTCTAAATGGTCTAAGGTGCAAATATCGGCAGCAAAATCACCCTGTCTGCTGCTTCTCAAAGCTGAGATACCTCCCAGGGAAAGGCAAGCACGTGGTAAACATCTGCCATCAGCAAAATTTCTGAATTGGTGGGAGTCCACAATATAGGCGTTGTATCAGCTATACAATTTTGAAGCCAACGCTGACATCTGATTCCACTTTGGAGCCTTTGCTGCAATGTACTTACAAATCTACTTTGCTTGCTCTGTCTCTGTACACCACTAAAAGGCTTAAGACACAAACACAGGCTTGAAAAAAACATGTGCTCGGCTACCAAAGCATTTCTCAGAGCTGCCAAAAAAACAGACTGAGGAATTTGCAATGAAATCAAGTGGAAACTCAAAACGGTCCCCATTTGCTCTGGGCAGGTAGTCTGAGTAGTTACCTGATTTACCATACACATCCAGGGTATTACATTAAGGAAAGCAAGTAGAAAGGGACATAAATAATTTTGTTGTAATTTAAACCTATTTAAGCATCCTAGACCTGGAATAATCCATCACTGAGAAGCACTGCTTTTTTTTGGTACTGTCAAGGTGCCCTAGAAACAGGCCATATAGACTGGAATCAATTCACTGAAATGTATCTGTCCCTGTGGTGGACAGGTGAGAGCATTTCAAACCCATGCAGCAGCACAGCAAACCAGCCTGGGACTGAAAAAAGAAATGCATTCTGAACAAACTTAAACTCTCTTTTTTCTTGGTGTATTAGCATCCCATCCCTCGCTGAAACATCTGGGATGAGTGCCACGGACCCAGGGGTAAATGCTGGATTATGCTGTCCTGTAACAAGCCGCCCCGTTTCCTACAGGAAAGCAGGAAACCTGATTTTCCTCCGTGTGCCGTTGCTTTGGGTGCCTGAATGGCCCTGGGGGTTTTATTCCCAGGGATATCTGGCCAAGCCAAGTCACCGGTGCTTGCAGTGACTGTCTGACTTGTTCTCACCCCCAGGTGACGTGCTGCATTGAGGACCACCACACCATGACCATGTCTACACTCTGCAGGGTCCAGCACAGAAACACCTGCTTGCTGGGCTGTGTGCGACGTGCACAGCATAGAAACAATTTACCAGAGACCAAAACCTGTTTGATGAGCAACAGCTTTCAGTAAGAAGAAAGGTGGGTTTCCTTTGTCATTGAAGGCTGCTCTTTTGGAGGGCTTGATATGGCACTTCGTGTCGTGGTCATGGCTATAAAAGCAGGAATGATCAGCTGACAGCTATACTGGTACCAAGTCAGCCCTTACAACACTCCTCATATTTTTTGCATGGGTAAATAAACCCGACAAAGGCAGCTTCCCATCTGGTATGTTGGTGGTTTCTCATCTTGGTTGTTTCAATTAGATTTCCTGTCTCAACACCAGCAGAATTACATAAAGCCAAAAAAAAAATCTGCATCTGAGTGAAGTATTTTCCACACAAGAAGCAAAACTCCAGAGCCTGATGCAACTCCAAGACCATGAGCAGATCAATAAGATTTGTCACCAAACAAACCTTAATTTATTGCTCTTGTTTCCCTTTTGACTAACTAAATGTAATCTCATTTCTACTGAGAACGAAACATTTTAATCCACTCTGGCTCAGAGTCACACATGCAAATCTGAAGATTACATAGCAATGTTCAATTCTCTCCAGAGATTTCAGTGAAGATCATAATTACGTGGGCCTCTGCTAATGACAAATCCATCCCTTCGGATGGGGAGGAAATCTATGTGCTGAGCCTTTTTGGCAATTTTTCTAGCCATCTGGAGCATGGCCAAGAGTACTCTGCTGCTCTCTTCATATGCACTGAAAAACAGAGGAAATACAAACAGGGGCCAGCAATGTCCAGATTCCAGTGAGGTGTGTGAGACTGTGTGCAGGGCAAAACCGAGGCAGTTTATGTCAAAGCACCTGTCTTTCCAGCTCCTGCAGAAAGCTGCAAATGCTCCACACATCTGGAAATGCAATTCTTCCAGCACAGCTTCTATTCAGGATCAAAATGAGATGTTCCAGCTCCCTATCTTCTGAATTTGCGTCTTCTAGCCTTACAAGTGTGTCCTGCAGCATTACTCACCAGCAGCAGTGATGGGAGGGAAGACATTTCACCAAATCCAGCCAAAAGCCAAAACTCAATAGTTAAAAGCATTGCAGAGCCAAGGGTGATAATCCTAAAGGTGCAAAAAGATCTCACCTGCAATAGCTTCATAGAGGCCAGCCTTATATTCCAGGTACTCGTGCTCCTCAAATCTCTGTGGTCCCTCACACATGATCTGACAATCTTCATCCTCGGAGTAGTACCCTTTCAAAGCACGCTCCAGGAAGTCAATGGCCAGCTCATACTCCTCTTTGTCATAGTGCCTTACTCCGGCACTGTAGTCCTCCTGTAAAGTAGGTAAGCAGAAGACAAGACCGTGAGTAGGCTATGCTGCTCGGACCACAGCATCCTACCCTTGTCAGCTACAGGTGCTTCTCCAAAGAAGGTACAAGCAGGCAGGGAGAGAATGATCTCCTCAGGTATCTACCAGGTGGAAGCGATTGTACCAAACCATGTTTTAGCCATCAACGGACTTTTGGACCAGTGAAACCTTGCAAACCTGCTTAAATGTTCTTCTGAACTCCTCCATAATTAGGACATCCTCAGTGCCACTGCTGGACTATGCATTATGTGAAAAACCACTCCTTTCCTTTGTTTAAACCCTCCTAGGCAACAACTACGCTGAATGCCAAGGGAAAAGACTGCACCGAGGCAGACCTGTCTTAGAACCTCCATTAATTACACCAAATGGCCATTCCTGCTTCCTTGCATCTTGGAAATCAGAAAGTTGGGGGTGGCCCTGGCATTTGTGTTGGCCTTTCACTTTGTCACTCTCCTGCCTGCCACCCTGCACCCTCAGCAGCACAGTCACTCAAGTGCATGTACCCTGCCCAGGTGGGAGAACCCAGCTCAAAAGAAACACACATAAGCGAAGATCTGTCCATCAGTGCCAATGGAGGCATCCATCAAAGCTGCCTGCTGGTGTGGGTTCACAGCTATGGATGACCCCACAGTTCCCTGAAGAGAGGGACCACGTTCAGGATGTAGCCATTAAACAAACAGCAGAGAGTACCTTGAAAAAGCAGGAACTTGCTTGCCTTACATGAGAACTCTTAAAGGGAGAGTTTGTTCTGCTGTGTTGTAATATCCACTTCAACAAGAATCTCCTCATTCACAGATGATGCTTTCCTGGCCTCCTAAGTCTCTTCTCTCCAGACTGCCTGACACTTAACTTGGGCACCTCTTTAGCTCTGACTCACCATGTGCTGCTTGGCCTCCCGGTCAACCAAGCTGACCTTCCCTGCCGTGGTCTTGTAGTTCTCGATGTCCTGCTGTATCTCCATGTGCTCAGGGTTTGCCATAAAGAAGGTGTGAGCTGCATTTGCTGCCTCCTCCAGCTTGTTCAGCTGTAACAAGAAAAGAAAAACCAATTGATTTGGTGATGCAGGACAGTAAATATGTCCGTTTATGCTGCACCCTCTGACACCCTTTTGACTCCACTGGGCTAGGCAGTGATGGGTTAACCGAGGAAAACCTGAAACACTGGTGCTAAAGGAAGCAGCTGAAATGAAAGGAAAGCCCAGCGCAAGGGAAATTGGAAGAGATGGACCTCCCAAGAGCCAGACAGGTAACTCATCTGTCTGCAACATGGTCTATCGGTTATTTGGTCCAGCCTGTTCTACAGCTGAACATCCTCTGAACTCAGCTATTTCAAACCCCTGCACAGTACCAGGTGGAGAGATGCTTTTGTGAGATGTGAGACAGAGCAGGCAGCTGCTTTCCCTACAAGCCTTGAAGGCTGACTGATGTCCAGGCTAAGGGCCTCTGCCTGTCAGTGGGGACCTGGGATGATTTTTTAAGCTCAGATCTGTATAGCTGCAAAAGGCCAGGCTCTGCTATAGTGGCAGAGATATCAAGTGGAGTTTATCTTGGTATATCAAGTTACTTTGACTGTAGACATTCAGAACTGAGACCAGACATTAGTTTCACCCTGGAGAAAGCCTCCTAAACAAACAAATGCCAGCGCTAAACATGCCCACAGCAGCTGCCCGGAGTGCAGTGAGCAGGACAGATGTTCAGGTGAAACATCTGCATGACCTAGCAGGAGAGAGGCCACTTCCATGATAATGCACTTACTCCTGAAAGCAACCCAACTCCACAGAGTACCAGCAAGGTGCAGAGCTGTGCCTCTGGGATACGTCTGCAGGCTGAGCTGGCTCACCCGTGCTTGTCAGCCAGGACCAGGCTAATGCTAGCCCTGGCAAGGCTGTGTCCAAGTGTTCTCCTTGACAGTGAAACCCACACTGAGCCTCATGCAACTGCTGCTAGGCTCCTCCTGAGGCACTGGAGACAGCGAGCTCAAGCATGTCCAGACTACACTGCTGTCATGGTATGGCAGCTCACCTGCAGAAGCCCACACACACACACTCACTGGACAACTCAGCTGGCAAAATGACAAGAAATGAAAAAGAGACTGCAGAGAAGCATGAGCTTCACACCCTGTTATCTTCTGCCTGGAGCAGGCCACAGAGGCCAGGTGAGGTGAGGCCGTGGTTGTCCTCAAGACCCTGCTAATCCTCGTGAGACAACAGCAGCTTCCTCAGGGCTCCTTAACACTGGATTAATACTTGCCTGCACTTAACAAGCATCAGCTATCGCCTGCCTTTCAGCCAAGCCATGAGAGGCACCCAAGACGTCTTTCAGTGAACCCCTGTGAACTGCCTAGTACCCTGCGCTTGTCAGGGGCTCAGAGAGAGCATACAAACACTCATCACCAGGCAGGCGTATAATAACTAGTTTAATCTCTGACATCTGATTATCTTCAGAGATGTGGTTGAACTGTCAATTGTCTGAGCACACTCCTCTTCAGCAGCTCTGCAGCAGTGTTTGCAACTATCTTTAAAATTAGAATACACATCTGATAACACATAAACTCCTGTTTCACCAAGTGGGATTGACATCTGGGTGAAATCACGGGACTTCCTCCTTGAGAGATGCCCCTGCATATGTATATCCTATGGCAATTTTGCATGCGTGACTTCTGAGAGCTCTGCGGTGAAATACTAAGGGAAAAAATGCAAAGGGTTTGCTCAGGCCACATAGTTACAGCAACAGCATGGGAAAAAGCCCTTTTTCTATGCCATACACTGCTCTGAGCAGGAATAGCTGGAGTGGAGAAAGAGCAACAGCTTCAGTTCTGCTGGACAAGGAGAGTTCCCCCGGAAGCACTGAGTCCACACCAAATCACTTGGCTAATCTATTCCTATTTGGAAAGTGGAGCTGTCTGCCAGCATTAATAAAATACCCCTGTTGTTTAATTGGCAGAATGATGCCTCCTTTCCTACTGGACGTAAAGCTTGACAAGACTCAGGAAAGTACAGGGTGAAGACATGCATTATTTTTTGCAAGGTAACCTTGCCCAGCAGTGCGGAGGGAGCGTGTTTTGACTGCCAAGGAAGCAGCCAGTGCCCTTCGAATCTGCACACTTCAACACAATTTCCAAGTGGCAAATATTAAAGAATTATGGTAACAAGTTTCTCTTGGCTTTTCCTCAAAACAAGATGGAATTAGAAAGTGTGGCAAACTTCTGAAAACAATTTTTGCATTAAAAAAAGGAGATAGATAGATGACAATGATTGGGAGCCCGGCTTGAAGGTGCAAAAAGTGAGGAAGATGTGGAACATTTTGGGACACATGCTGAGCCTCCTGGCATGTAGCAAATCCCCCAGACAAGAGCCCAGGGCTGTCATCTGCACTCCAGGGCTGTTTAGATTAGCAGGAGTGCAAACACAGACTGCAGAGCAAACAAGGGGGCTACCGTGAGTCAAACTGGTGGCAACTGGAGACATCACGGCTGTTGAAAATCACTGGATGAGCTTGTCAGGGATGCCTGGGTGATTCTAATAGGGAGACACTGAATGAGAGCAGACACCCAAATCTACCAGGGGATTTGTGAAATTGTCACTTTTGTATCAGACGAGTCATTCTGGACACACTCTGACATTGCTCGCTGGGGCATGGAGATGTTTTGAAAGCAAGTGCCTGGATACATGAAGACCTTTTGGAGGAAAAGCCCCAAAAGCCATCCCCGTGGGGCCAGAACCATGCCAGGCTGGTGCTCTCCTAAACCCCCTCTGCCTCTTCTGCTGCTCCAGAGAAGCCAACATTGCTCGTGCAGTTCCCAGAAAGGCCAGCGCAGATCTGGCCGAAGAAGCATGTGTGAATACTTCCAATAGGAATATGAAAGCTCTGGTCGGACTGCATCTCAGCCCGCTCCCCAGATTTGCCCTTCGAACAGCAAAGCACCGCTGTGCTGCAATGCCCACAGAAACGCAAAAAATTTGCCTTGTGTAAACTTCAGAAAGCTTTCAGGAATAGCTCTGTGCTGACAACATACGCAGGAAAGCCAGCTATTACTGCAAAAACAAGATCTATTCCAGTCCTTCGCTTGAAGTTTTCCTAAGGACACCACTCTCCAGAATAACCCCTTAGCTTCCCAGTGGGTGAGCAAAATGACTGTAAGAAATTTTTATCCAGGACAGCACCAGAGCATCTTGCAACAAATTTTCAGGTCATGCTGAGTGCAGGTGAGACTGCTGCTGCAGCTGGTAATTAGAGAGGTCGAGATGGGGCAAGAGGTTTGTTGGAGACACATGAGCTGATGACCTGATCCAGAGGGCTGCTACTAATCCACTATTTGAGCTGCTCGGGAGAACTGCATTCTTCCAGCCACACCACAGATTTCTATTCACAGACAGCATCCTGTCTGTGCAGACTTAAAAGGGACCAAATGCATCTCAGCAAGGGCACTGGTCCCTTGAGACACAAGCTGCAATAGCCTGTTGTGGGATGTTCTTTTTTCCTTTGGTTCTAGCTCCTTTTCAGAAAGCTGTCAAAAACTGTGACAGATCCTTGGATGGGCTTAGTTCTTCCTGGATAAAATCCACCCCTGTGAGATGGGAAGAATCTGATTTCTAGACACGACAGAAAATCCCTTGAAACAAGGCTCATACTGTGTGTAGTCCTCCTGGCTCTTCACAGCAGAGATGATCTTTGGATTTTGCTAAGTGGACTCAAAGCAGAACATTTCAGCTCCACACTTTTCAATTTATCATGCTGCATATTCGCCTTAGAAACATTCAAGTAACACAAAGAAGCCAGCAGCTGCTAAGTTTTGGGGAGTTTTTAAGTGGATGCATGTATATAAAAGCAAATTCCTAACTGGTAAGACACATTCAGAGTCTAGCACTGACATTAATTATGAAATACTCTGGGGAAACTTTTGCCAAAACACTCTGAATTCACAGGGAATGGGATACTTTGGTCTTTAAAGGTCTGGGCTGGGACTCAGGACACCTGGACTCAGTTCCTGGCCCAGTCGCAATCTCACTGTGCAGCTATTGGAAAAAAACATTTTGTTTTCTTTGTGCCTGATTTTCCGCTGTTTTAAATGAATAACAATAAAAACAATAGCATTTCTCCCACAGGGTAATAATTTAGTTTATTTACATGGCAAGCAAGGGACCATAAGCATCCGCAAGCACGTAACACAAGGGGATTTTGATCTTTGTACAACCATTGCTGAATGAAAATCAGCAAGGAAAAAATGACAACTGTAGAATCACAACCTTAGTACGTGCTTTAAGGTCTGCTTGTTCACCCCACTGGAATGAGACGGCTGGGCTATCACTGCAGCTTCGCACCAAACCCTGTGTATTTCGGCCAGAGAGGACACACGAAATCAGAACTCCAGCACAGAGAGCACTCTGGGAACACCCTGTCCATTTTGATCTTACCATGCCAAGGGCTAGAGCTAAGAAGGGGAAAACACCACACTTAACTCCTTCTGGGTTTTGGTGCTGAAAAATATTTTTTTTCCTCGTTCAAACGTTAGGAGTGTTTCATTTCACAGAAAACCAGGAAAATTATTTTAAGCAGCAAAACCTCAGATTAAAGAATTTCAGCAAATTGCAAATGCTTGGTTTCATTCCTATCTGGGACAGTGCTAGCCTGGACTTCAACAGGACTGTGACTTCCAGCCTGCGGGAGTGGCTTGGATTAGGAATGCTGTTTTAAGTGGAGCATTAGACAGGACCAAACGCAAGCTGGAGAAAGGACCTTGAGAGAACCTCACGAGCGCCACTATAAAATCAATGCCAATTCCCATTGAGAAGCATTGGGAAAACCCCTTATGAAGCTTTTCTGGCTGCATGATGAAACATGTAATTTAGTGTTAACCATCCCTTAATAGCTCATAGTCATTTTGGCACTTGTCAAGCTATGTATCAGCCAGTACACTCTATGCCGACCAATCTAATTTGTACCTGTAAGGCCACTGTCACGCTTAGGAAATAAACTGTCTCACTAGAATATGTCTAACTTGCCGTTTCATTTTATCATCACTTTGGCTGCTGTGTCCCTCAAAAAGGAACACAGCAGATTCATCTCATAGCTAATGCCCACCCGAAAACAGCTCGGACTGGCTCAGCTCCACATGCAGGCACGTGCTCTGAATTCACACCCTCACTATTTGCAGATGAATGAATTCTGACCAAAGATCCTCTCGTGCCAAAATGCTCAGCAAGCTTGCATAAACCCCTTGCCCCTTCCCTAGGAGATACACCGCACAACAGCACCACAGTTTCAGCTGCAATGACCCTGAACTTGCAGTCCTTAAAGTTTGCTCTCTGGTGCTTGGCAGTGGGGCTAAGGGAATGGAACAGGCATCGTGCCAGGTCTGTGAGACATCACACAGCTTTACAGTCTGCTCGTGCAGCCGGGGACACAGTGCTCCATACCCCCACCACTTTGCTTACATTGAACGCTGACACAGGGCTGTTTATGAGGGGAAGCAGCTGTAGCCAGAACATCTACAGGTATTCAGGTGCTCCCAGCTCACTCCGAAGTTTTCACAGCAAAAACAAGGATAAAAGAGGTGCAAAAGTCAGAGGACTTTAGAGAGAATGTCACCAAAGCAATATCAATTCTCACTGCCTGAGATAAGGGGTCACAGGGTATGATATAACGAAGACCTCAGACTATTATTGATGATGATTCCCATTTCATTGAACATATTATCAGATATTGGTAACTGTCATGCATTCTGTGTGACTGTCTTAATCCAACCTGTTTCTATATTAAGGTATCTTCAACACATAAGACATAGCTCAAATTATAACTTTTGTGAGAGGGGAAGAGAAGTAAGACTTCTACACTGGAAAATGTGTCAGATCCCTCAAAACCCCCAGCATTTCTTGCCATGCCAAGACTGTACCTACCTGTACATAACCTCCATTAATTGCTGAGTGCGTAAGCCTGGCACGGAATATGTGAGAAAAAAATTAAACCATTCGGCTGACCTAGAAACCAAAGTCTCAGGCCTTCAGACAACTCCTGGTTTGCTGAACAGATATTGTTTTTATAAAATTTTCCATAGCTCCACTACTGCTGTGTTCTGTCAAAGGCTTAGTGCACTGGGCTCCGCAGAGAAGGGAGGCTTTGGAGTCGGTGAGCACAGATAACAAGGGAAATAAAAGGTTCAGTGTCATGAAGGATTAATCTCGTTGTGTCTATGCAGAGCTTACTGCCTGGGTGAGTAGAAGCAAGTAGCAGTGAGACGGCTATAAATAGCACGTGACCTCATCTCAACTATTTTATTATTGCAAATGGAAAAGGAAGGAATTCTCCAGAGAAGTTAATCAGGAAATGTTCCCTCTGCTGATGGGATCACACATTTGTGGACAGATGCTTGAGCTGTCTACAACCCACAATGGCACCCGCTGACCCTGCAGAAACAGTAAAATTCACGAGCAAGGCAAGCACATGGCAGAAAAGGGCCTTTGTCAAGTGTAGGGAATAGGTGCCAGGTGACAGAGATATGAAGCAGCCTTTGAGTTCATTAACACATCATCCCCTGCTCTCCAAAGAGTTTACCAGTTTCTTGTCCTCTAATGGAAGATAAATAGTAATGGTCACCCCTCCTTGCTACCACTGTGATGGAGGGAGAGATTTGATACCTTCCTGGAGGCTCCACATGCATCTTTTCAGAGGTCTTCTCCATTTTCAACATGCAGACAACCTCCAGTGTGCTTTGGATGGGTCCTTTCAGACCACTGCAGTGTGGCTCGCTGTGTGCTGCTGCTCACCAGTCGCGCTGGAAGACCCAAATCCAAACCAGAACAAATCTGGAGAACTGGCACAGGGAAAACTTCTCACGAAAAAGGAAACTTAGGAAGGGTTTGGGGTTTCTTGTTATTACAACAAGCAATTTTTTAGTACACAAACATATGTGGATTGGTAGGTACGTGGTCAAAAGAGCTGACTAGACATTGAATTAGTCTCCAGAAAGTGGCAGATACTTCGAAATTTAAAACCAAACTGAACAAACTGCTTCATTATTCTTCATGGAACAAATTCTTTCAATTAACCAAGACAGAAATTGGATTTCCGAACAAAACTCTCACTTGGGCCATGCTGGCAGTATTTTACGTAAGTGTACACACGTATGTGCCGAGCAGACTGACTGCATCCCCCAGCCTGAAAAGGCCATTTTGCACTGAGAAAGCAAATTAGGCTGAGACATGTCCTTCCTTCCCTCTCTGACATGCTCCTCTTAAACTGGTCCTGGGCAGGTAAGGATGAAGATTTTCACACACTTCTGGCTGTGTGTTACAAGCTTCAGTGCGCACATGGTGTAGCAAATACTGCACAAGGAGCAGGGCATTACTCACAGCAAGTGACTTGCTAAACCACTTCCCAGTAGGAAGGACCCTTCCCACATAAATCTCAAACACGTTGAGGCATCACAGGATTCATCTGTGGAGCAAGCAGTGGGAAATGTGTTTGTGTTTACTGAATCTGCAATGTGACTGATTACGAAAAACACTCCAAGCCAGATTTTGTCCTGTGTAAACACTCAGTTCTGTCTAACATACTCTGATGACAGTTAAGTTGTGTGTGAAACAGCATTTTCGACACAGAAAAATTCCTAGAGTATGCTCTCCTGGCAAAAAACAAACCCCTAGAACTGGGTTTTTAAAGCTTGTGCAAGAAACCCCTTGTAGATGGGATTCTTCCCTTCTTGCCAGTACATGACAGCCGAGAGCACAGACAGGAGCTGGCAGTACACAGATTTCAGCACACTACTCTGTACAAAAAAAAAGCATCTTCTATCAGCAGATAGCTGGCCAGCTGTCCCCTTCCCTCCAGCTGCATATACACAGCCGTGCCGCCAGCACACGATGGCCACACCACAGTCAGGGCTGCAAAACACCCTGGACCATGGGAGGGCTCTGAGCAGCTGCTCCAGAAGCCGTGTCTGGCTAGAAATGGGCTACTTCTCTATTTTTAAGGATGCTAGCATAATTTGAAGGCTAAGCAAGAGCTTCCCTTATAATTTTCCTTGGAAGAAGTGGGATGTATTCAGCCCTCAGGAATCTGTGCAGATGGTTACCCACGAGGCTCCTATACCCCAGAGCTCATCTCGGTCAGGTAATTAGAGATGAGCCAGTGGCCCTGGGAGATGAGTAACATGGGAGAAGTAATACACTTACAGACTAATGGCAACAAGCAGTGCTAGATACTAAAAGGCAGGGGGGTGTAAAGCCAGGCTTTCCAGAGCAGAGGCTTTCTCATGCACGTCTTTCCTCCTGTTGTTCTAGCACCCCTGTGGCAGCCCCAGTCGCTGCACACCTGGGAAAGTATCAGTCAAAGATTACCTGTGCGTTTTAAGCTAATGAAATCAAGCAGCTGGAAATAACCAGTACATGACTATCCCCTCCTGATGGACCACCAGCAAGAGTGCCGTGGGCCACAGCCTGTTAGACAAATAAAGAGGTTTCATCTGATGTATTGACTGATAACAGACAGAGAGGCAGGTGGTCCCCTGCAGAGAGTCTCAGAAATACCTGGGAGGAGAGAGGTAAATCTTGCTAATTCCACCAGCAAGGAGCAAAGGAGCCCTTTGCCTGTGAAAACATGAAGGTCAAGGCTAGAATGCTTCAATCTGATTAAAGCTAAAACCTATTGAATGTTTTTAGAGGAAAAACAGAAAAAAACAAACTTGGCAGGCAGTTAAAACGGCCGGGGGGTGCATCACGTAAGTGTGAGTCACAGGAGGATGCAGACAGGGCACTCTCCAGCAGCAAAGATGTCACGGGAACACAACAATATTCTGAGTTTCCACAAACTCTTCCAACCTCAGGAACCTGAAGGCATTTGATTTGAGCCAGAAACAAAGCAAACTCATCTGTGATGAAAGAACTGATGACACAGAAATGGAATGGGGGATGCTTGGGAGAGGATCACTGGGCAGCGCTTTTGCAGACAGTCTTACCATGTCTAAGGTCCCAACACAAGTACAATCCACAACACAGAGTTATCAGCACAGAAACAAACTTCACAGTGTTTATTCTAAGGAGGACGAAGGCCAAAGCACATTGCAACACGTCTCTATCAAAAGACTTCCCATCAGTAAAGGATTTAATTAAAATAACAGCAACACACAACCTCCTCTCCCAATGAGGGGATGGGGAGTTATACTCTTGTGACTGATTAACGAATACTATACAGGTGACAGTGAATAACCTGGGAGCTCTCCCTGACAGGCAGATGCCATCCCTGTGCCTACAAGAATAAGGAAAAGCAGCTTATTCTGGCAAACTTACGGACATCAGTACTTCTGCCTGGAAAGGATCGATGGCATTTCTGTGGTATGTTTGCAAGTATGCAGCAATGCAAGTTGGACAATGGATCCAAAATTAACAGAACTGTCATATATTCCCTGTTTTCCATATTCTGCGATTTTCCTTCTTTTATGTATCTTCCCTCCCTGAGACCCATAAAGCAGCAGCTCTACAGTTTAGATGTGAATTTTCTCTAGCATCTTGCCTCCCTGGACATTGCAAATAGTCGAGCTGCAGTGATTGATTGATAATACCAGGCACTGAGGCAGGCTCCTAACTAAGCTGTCTCCACATTGATATCTCTATAGAAATAATTACTAAAACACTTAAGAAAAACACAACAGAAAAATCCGAGACGAACAGAAAAATTCTTACAGCAGAAACTCTCCTCCCTTTCCAGGGTTTAGCAATGGCTCAGCACCTTTTAAAAGAGCCAGACATGATGAACTGTTGAATGTCCTTTGGGAGCCAAAGTCTCCTGCGAAAACGCAGATGCTTGTTCGCTGTTACTCAACATCATCCAAACAGCTACACGTGCCTCTAGCAAATGCCTTCCTGAGAGGACGCATGGATTACTTGTGACCATCCTGGAGCCAGGAAGCCACACTGATCTGGTGATAAAATGATCCTCCTTTTTTTTGCAGCCCTTTTCTGGTAAATAAGAGTATTGTAAAATGGCTTATCTAAACCTTGTCTCAAGCCTTAAGGCTGCCTCTCCCTACCTTTCCCCTGAGCCATAGAAAGGTCATCTCCTGAAGAAGGTACTGACTGACCCTGATAGTGATTACGGTCAGTTTCTTTTATTAACACCAGAGCATCTGTTTGAAAAGCAGAGTGCATAGCCCTGAGGGTGGGCTGCAAGCAGGTCTGTGCTATCTGAGAAAGGGTTGTTATCTCCCTCTGCCCTGAGCCACAATGAGACAGCAAAGGGAGAAGCAAACAAACTGTAAATCCCAAGGAAAAAAGAGACTCATAGCGTATCATGCATCATCCCCTCACCCAAACCCTTGACAGCCTTCAAGGAAATGGTTTTAATTACCATGTTTTTTTCCAGACACAATGTTTCTGGAATGCCTTTTCCAGGGCTGTAATCACAAACCAATGGATCATGACTGGCAGCTGCTGAATGCTTGGAAACCATCATGATGGTGATGAACATTAGGGCACTTCAGACCTGATTAAATAAATCATCAGATCATCATTCCAATTCAACATGCATTTTGCAAAGACTAAAGAAGATCCGCAAATCAGGGGTGGGCTCTGCTCACCATAAGGGGAACTGACTGATTCCAAGGGGAAGCAAACCGAGCTTATGCCTTGGGTGACTTTGGAGAAAACTGCTGTCTTTGCAAAGAAACTTCTACGCTGATCTAACAGATTCATCAATACTGGGCCAGCATCAAGGAATTGTGTTTATTTTCTGCAAGGAAGCAATGCTTGTAGAGAAAGGGAGGGAAGTGAAAATGTATCTAGAGTTCAGCAGTATAATCTCAGCTGGTCTGAAAAGCAAGGGTAAGGTCTTGGCAAGGGGCACTACCTTTACCAGCTGCCAAGCTAGTTCAGGCCAAAGGTTCACGTATTCCAGGAACCTTCCCCCAACACTGGCCAGGGGTGGACACTTGTGGGCAGAGCGTAAGGACCTGACAGGTACACAGTGACCCTCACACACAGGGTATCATCAGCGAAGGCAGCAGTTTACAGGCTTCCTGAAGCAGGATTTGCGTCTGGACCACCATGCTTAAAAGCCACCGATGGCCCTATCCTCTGGGGAGCTGTGTAATCCTTTCTGGAACATATGTATACAAGCTGCAATAAATAAGGGATTTGAGAGATTTTAAGACATCAGTGTATTATTTTCACCAGAGTAGATGTGTGGCTGAAAAAGACCTACCGCTAGGCTGTATTAGGCTTTTCAGAAGACGTGGAGGTTGCTATAAAATAGACCTGCACACACGTTTACATGGCTGGACAGCAAGAGTCATTGCAGCACTGCAAAATTCCTCAGGTTCCTCCAACATTTGTTGCACTAAAACTCAAACCCATGTGAGTAAAGCAGGGATGAGTTTTCCCACAAAAATGCATCTGCTGAAATGAAGGCAGATGAAATAGCGCAGGGGAGGGGGCCCACAACCCACCCTCTCAGCCAGGACACTAAGAGCACATCAGGTCTCAAGGGTGATCTCTTGGTGGACAGGATGAGTATGCTGACATGAGACTGATTGTGCTGATTTCGCAGTGGAGCAACTGCCAGACACGTTCTCAGCAAAACCAGACCCTGCAAACTCTGGAGGAGAGGTCCTCTTTGTTAAGAGCTTCTAACTGCTGCAGATGAGGTCGACATATGGTACGACAGCATGCTGAAGAACACAGCTTCATGCGCTTCCATCTTCAGTTTATCCAGCACTACTGAAGAAACATGTATTTCATTTGGAAAGGATGTAATTCTACCCGTGCAAATGTGACTCTTACCCTACTCCAGCTCCCCAAGCTTAGATGAGCACTGTTACTAATTTGAGAGAGGAACTGCTAGCTTTGAGACAAGAGTAACACCAGTCTCCAGAATGACACCTCCGACAGCCCACAGGCACGAGATGGAGAAGTGTTTGCTGCTGCTCAGGCTCCTGGTGCAGCTCCAGCCTCTCCTGTGGAGTTACACCAGGGCGAATTTGGCTTGTGCTTCAGTGAGCGAGGCCACATACCATTTGGACAATTGCCTCCATACATGACACACACCACAAGTCTCAGCTGGATTTGCTGCTTCTGAAACAAAAACACTTTGCTCGCTTTCCCCAGCCGTAGCTTGGTAATCATTACTAAACACTTATCAACTAGACGGCCTTCATTTCCTGAGAGTCTGGACCTAATTACACCAGGAAACACTTCGCTTTTTCTTCAGACACTGAGAAATGTTGGTTTCTGAGCCCTCCTTCTACAAAGTCAAACTTTGCTCTGATTAGTAGAGGGGAGGGGAGGGGAAAAAGTGCAGCCAAATCTCAAAAGGCAAACTGCAGCGATTATTCACAGAGATGCCCTGGCTTCACTCTACCTTATTAATAATAACAATAAAATGTCACAGCTATTTCATCTCCTCTCCCTCCCTTATTAATCTTAGCTGAGCCCTGCGAGGCCCCTGCAAAGAGGTATCATTTTCCCCAGCTTGCAGGTAAGGACTCCGATGTCTCACGGCAAATCAGAACCAGATCTCAGGGTCGCTGGCTCCTAACATCGTTCCTCAAAGGAGCGAAACAAGCCCCCTCGGCTCTGTTTCTCTATCAGGACATTTGATCCAGCGGTGGGACGAAGGAGCCTTTGCCAAATGCACTGCGCACAGAGCAGCACTTTCAAATTCCTCCTTTGTGCCACGGGGCTGGCTGGGATGTTGAGTTACAATAGCCTGCTTGTAATAGAGCTCAGAATATCGCCATCAAATCAAACTGTTGGTTAATTAGTGTACAAAAAAAACCCCTACAAATGCACAGTAATGGAGTTATAATGCCAGTAGCACCAAATCGTGAGATCTGCTGCTGGAGCAGCATTAGTTTTGCCCTGTGAGCTGCCCAGGAGCTGCTGTCCGTCCCGGCGGGTGGCCAAGCAGGGGCTGTGGGTGCTGCAGTCGGATGGGAACCGCTTACAGCAAACCTGCCTGGGTAAGAAAGCGGAGGAACACTTGTACTAAGGGGTTGTGCTTCCTCCGACCAAGGTTTCCAGGCAGTCTCACTAAACTTGTTGTCCTGGCTTGGGAAAGAGCCTACAGAAAGGCAGAGCAGAGCTGTAGGCCCTGCCAGTGCTACAGTTTTCCCTTTGCAAGAGTTGATGGAATAGCATAAATGTCAGCTCCCAGTCTGGCCAGTGCAAATGCGGCCCAAGGGGTGACCCAGGAGTAAGTGGGCACAAGTCTCTCTGAGAGCAGCCAAGAGACGTGCCCTCTGCAAAGGGCTGAGCAGCTGCACATCCCACATTTCTGACTATGACCTTCACCTTTCTTCTTCCTTGAAGCCAAAAGCTGGAAATCAGACACAGAGCTATAACCCTGGACAAGGCCAGTTCAAGGACTAGACTCCTGGGGACTGGTATCACAGAATCACAGAATGTTCGGGGTTGGAAGGGACCTCTGTGGGTCATCTAGTCCAACCCCCTGCCGGAGCAGGGTTCAACTAGAGCAGGCTGCACAGGACCTTGTCCAGGCAGGTCTTGAACACCTCCAGAGAAGGAGACTCCACAAACTCCCTGGGCAGCCTGTTCCAGTGCTCCGTCACCCTCAGAGTGAAGAAGTTCTTCCTCATGTTCAGATGGATCTTCCTCTGCTTCAGTTTGTGCCCGTTGTCCCTTGTCCTGTCGCTGGGCACCCCTGAAAAGAGTTTGGCCCCATCCTCCTGACACCTACCCTTGAGATATTTATAAGCATTTATTAGGTCCCCTCTCAGCCTTCTCTTCTTCAGGCTGAGCAAAAAGGAGGCTACAGCATGAGATCCAGCCCTTCCCATTGATCGATCCAGCATTGGTGACCGAGCACCAGACTGGAAGCACCAAACAGCCTGAATGAAACAGCTGAGTTTTTTTGCACCACTGTCCTCCCTGGCCTCTCTCGCAAACACGCTGCCAGTGATGCAGCTTACTTATAACCCACAGAACACAACACACGTGGCTCAGAGATTACAAGAGAATACAAGCACATGCTTGTATTTCCTTGGCATGCCTGCCTGGACTTTCCCTGCAGATCCAGCACACCAGGGAGGTGCTGCAGGCTCAGGATGCTTTGGCAAAGCACCTCTTACCCCCGGCACATATTCAGTCCTGACCCTGCAGCTCTGCCGTGCTTGTGGCAACTCCTGTGGCCCCTCAGCAATGCAGGTCTTCCCATTTTGGGCCGGAAGATGGTACTTTCGGGAGCACAGTGCTTTGCCGTGGGGGAAGAGCTTAGTCCTTGGGCAGGGAGGCTGCTGAGCCATTACTGCTTGCTTTGCTCTGCCTGCTTGAGATGGGAAAAGAAGCTGCTCGGGGCGGCTCCAGCGACAGATGGGCAGCCCTCCGGAGAGGGAGCCCCGCCAGCAGCTGCGGGATGAACAGCAGCCCGGAGCCTGCGGGGAGCCGGACACGAGCATCGCACGGCAGTGTACACGGGCGGTGGTGGCTCTCGCAGGGATGCTGGCAGGGATTCCCCCCCAAGCACAGGCTGTTACTACTCACAGCGCAGACACGTTCTGCATCCCGGCTCCCGGCTGCAGCCGCACCACTGATGTCAGCCTGGCGGGCTGAGACACGTTACCCGCTGTCTGGGGCAAAACTGTTTTCTAGTACGCAAAAAATGAGAAGCTGTCTGCCCTCGCGGAGGACACAGCTGAAGTCATGCTCCTGCCAGAAGCCAGTGTTTTTTGAGCACTTCAGAGGGGAGTCTGGGTTTCTGCTTTTAATTTCTGGCTCTGGTTCTGACTTACTGGGAATTCTTCTACCAGCCACCAAGCTTCTCCATGACTCAGTTTCCCTGTGAAAGAGAAGCACAAACCTTCTGGACCTGGCTGCTGGGAGGCTGATTGACAGCATTTAAATACCTCAGATGACGTTTCAAGGCTTAAGACATTGCAAGATTTTTCTGTTGATTTTAAAATTATGCGCCAGTCTCATGTAAGAGCTCACTCAATCCTTCTAAGTGGCTCTTTGTCACTGTTCCCATCCACACCCTGGTTCCTCTTTGAAAGGCAAATACCATAAAAGGCTGTTTACAGAGACTGAAATCTAGAAAGGAGAAGTCAAATAGGGTCAAGCTCACTACAGCTTTGCTGCCCTGAGCTGCGGCCAGGGAGGGGTGGCTTCCCACTCTCCCGCGATCTGTGGAGAACAGCAGCCCTTCTGTCCAAGGAGCCTCCAACGTGGGTGGGTGTCTCTTGCCCCTTTGCAAAGAAGTGTTTCATCTCCAGTGGAAATAGCTAAGATGGAAAAGGCAGATGATGCCAAGATTAAGTAAGAGAATTAGGAAAATAGCAAGCATCCCTAATCAATCACACTTGGACAGTGAGGGTTTTATGTGCACAAGGACTTCACTTAAATTCTTTTTTGCTTTTATCCACAAGAAAGAAAAAAAAAAATATCTGGTGGCTGAGGAAATTGCCAGATGCTCATTCACCCTTGTTTTCTGCAAACATTTCCATTTTGTTGCAAACCCAGGAACCCTCAAAAAAGAATTTTTTGCTGTTTTTTTTAGAAAATAAAACCTGCAAGCAACTCCAATGACAGCACATGACATGGATGAAGGCAGAGGAACTCTGTCATCTAGCAGACTTCATGCTGCTAACTTTTCCCTGGCCTGGAGCAGCAGAACCAAAATGGTCGCTCTCTCACTGTCTGGTACCAAGTCTGGGTTTTCTCTGGCATGGAGAAGAAAATGCTTAAAGATACAGATACATCAATGCAGGGATTTTTAAAAGAAAATATGGCTAACTATATTAATAAACCTTATTGGTAAGGATCCTAATCATCATCTGATTCACAAAGGTCCTTACACTTGGTTAAAAATGACCCAGGGCCACAACTGAGAGGGGCAGAGAGTGAAACAGAAGGCAGCCAGGTAGCCAGGATGTAATGACATCCTACAGGACTCATCCCAAACACCTGGGTGGAAACCACAAGCCCTGAGAATTCCATCACAACCAGTGAGAAGGATCTGCACTTTGCTTCTCAGTCCAAAGACAGAATCAACCAGAACAACAGTAGCCCCTTAGAAACAGCTCAGGGGTTATTCCAGTATTAACTTTAAAAAGACATCACTTAGGAAATAATCTATAACTTTGTACCCCATCGCTCATCAGATCCAAAGGACACTTGCTCAGCCTGAGTAATCCACAAAACCTAGAGCCTAACCAGCAGGTACAGCTTCCCAGAAAAACTAAACCTATGTTCCGGTTGCAACAGGCAATGGTACACCACAGACCATGCAGCGAACGGTGGGTTTCCTGGACCCCGCACACCATCAGGCACTGCTAACAACATCTCAAAGCATCCCATGCTGCAGAATGTGGGAGCTGCAACACTTTCCAACACCTCTGTTCTAAACATAAATTTACAGCCAGCAGTTGATGGATTAAATATGAGGGGGGAGACCAAGACACAAATCTATTGTCTCATTTACTCACTTAGCCTCTTGGCACATACACCTAACCATAACATCGCATTTAATTTTGTTTTTGCATTTAAAAAGAATAACTTTGGAATTGCTTTCCACAAAGTCCTTCTGTTTGATTTAGTGCACAACAGCTGTTCATTTCAAGAAGCTGTTGGAAAAACATTCATCTGCTCCCATCCCAGACTATTGTCAAAAAGGCAAAGCACACTTCTAAAATTAAAAAAAAAAAAAATAAAATAAAGATGCTTTAAAAAGTACAAATACAAAGAACTTTTGACAAATGTGTTTTGGTCGTTGCTGAGGCTAATTCAAAATATAAATCACCGCAGGTGTAACTTCATTGGAAATATGCAGCCTTCCATCCAAAATAAATCTGGGTCACAGGATAAAACCCGCACGACCTAAATCACAGAATCACAGAATGTTCGGGGTCGGAAGGGACCTCTGTGGGTCATTTAGTCCAATCCCCCTGCCAAAGCAGGGTCTCCTACAGCAAGCTGCACAGGACCTTGTCCAGGCGGGTCTTGAATATCTCCAGAGAAGGAGACTCCACAACCTCCCTGGGCAGCCTGTTCCAGTGCTCCGTCACCTTCAG
>Ga0065711_1003645_pt1 | contig 27431 bp, 21 predicted proteins | sample Hoacrofraction12_FD_59098 | JGI IMG/M metagenome (GOLD analysis project Ga0065711, IMG submission 59098) | Hoatzin crop microbial communities from Cojedes, Venezuela - Epithelial fraction 12 v2 (version 2) | ecosystem: Host-associated > Birds > Digestive system > Esophagus > Crop | place...
CTCTGCCTTAAAAGCAGTGGCTTTTCCTTTGCTCCCCAAGGGAAGCTGCTGAAGAGATTCCCTTATCGCATATCAAGGAATCTCCTCATTTGCAACTAAAATTTATGATTAACTGCTTTGTTCTTGTTCTGTAGGTTAAAACACCTCTCCTCCACGAGGCTTTATCTCCCTCATAAGCAGCAGCCTCCTCTCTTCACAGGCATTGATGGCTAAACAGGATGCATGAGCATGCCCTCCCTCAGGGGTCTTTTCCCCCTGTATCCTCCCCGCTCTTCTCCGTGCCTGTAAACCTAAAACCCTCAGTCTGTGCACAAATCCAGCAGTGACGTGCGCTTCGCCAGGCTGTGAGGACAACAGCAGCAGCCCCATCCAGCAGCAGAAAGGCAGCTGACAGGTTTCCTATCATGTCAGGGGTCTGGACCACTAATTCCTGAACAGCATCACAAACAGAAACACTCATCAATGCCAGAAAATTCTCTCATTCTTTGTGTGTTCCTTAACTGCATTTATTTAGCAAAAGGGCAGGCGTGTGCAGCAGGTCTGAGGTTTGAAAGGCCACAGGGAGCTCTCTTTCTGGCTTGCTTTGCCCTGTAAACTATATTATCCCAATAACTGCCGAACATACAGAGATACCATAGCCCTCCCAGTTTGAATTAGTGCTGCCCCACTGCCAGGCTGTCAGCAGGATGAAGCGATCTCCCGTGAAATCTCCAACTTGGTAGACTGGGTACACAGATGCACGCAAAGGAGCTCTGCTTCTTCACAGTCCAGGTAGTGTTAGACCACATTAAACACATTTCAAGGTCCATAATATTCCTTTCTTATCCCAGTACTGAACTGGAAGGTCAACTCCAGGCATAGACAATGAATGGTCAAGGACAAGTCCTCCTAGTCTTCCATACAGGGTATCCGAGGAGAAAAGGGAAGCCACCTGCCCAGGATAAGGAGAAGCCTTTGTTACAGAAGTAAAAAGAGTGGTAAAAAGAGAAGCCGGTGCTTTAATCCCTACTGTAATCACACTCTGCCTGGCTGACTCCGTGCTGTGCAGATTTTCCTAGTGGGGAGTGAGGAGGTTTCTACCTGTCCATGAAACGCCAGGCAGAGTCAGCCTGGGGCAGGGCTGTATCTGTCAGGGGCACGCACCACCGCTCAGCTGGCCACATCGACGCTGCGTCCGAGATCTCACGTAGGTGTGCTGTGTTCATGTTCTGACTTGAGGACTGTAGATCTCTTAATTTCCATCAAAGATTAAAAAAGAGTAGGGCTCAAGGCTTAAGGGTTAAATAAGTGTGTTCTGCTTCCTCTTTAACACAGGACTGGGTATATTGTTCTCACTAATGGAGGAAAAACAATTAGCCTTAGAAAGTATTACCATGTTGAATGTGCAATGTAATAGGGATTTATATGTCAAATCTCCTTATAAGACTCCAGTGAAGTAAGACTGGGTTTTCCAAGCTATTTGCAAAGCTAATTCTTCACAATGCCATGTACCTGGTGATATTGCATGACAGGGAGGGCTACGGCTACAACGTTAACCAAAGGAAGAAGAGTTATTAAATAGGGTATAAGATGCATAGCAAAGGAGTAATTTACAAATACATATGTGATGTAAATAGTCCAGGAATTTAAAAAAGGGTTCTCTTAAAAGGTGAGCTGTTCTCCTGGGAGGACATCGCTCATGTCTTTTACTCGTCTTGTTTCTATTATGTCAAAGGGGTTGCGAGTTTGAGAATCAGCTGTCAGGATTTGCCTGTTAGAAGATGTGATATCAGTGAGAAAGAGTATTAAATGTGTGTCTTGTTGCTTTTGCTGTTGAGGGAATAAAATACTTCCTTAATAACCATTCTGTGACTGTTTGGAAGGACGGACCTCGTTAAGGAACAGGTATTTGAACATCTTGTCTATACTCCACAGTTTATACTCTAACACTGCTAAATCCATGGAGTCAGTAAGGTTCGAAATTCACTGTGTTCTGATGCTTGTTGGTCATGTGCAATATGACAGGAGATGCCAGTCCAGAACCTATCAGACAAGCGTCCACACTATTCAGTTCACAACAAACTCCAGTGGCCATGACGAAGCCACATGCCAGGGGAGGATGCTGTTGCTCATGGTGTAGAGATTTGAAAACTTTAGAGCTAGCTGGGGATTTTCCAACAGGCTATGTCTTCTGGTGAAAAAGGTCAATTCTTCAACACTGAAACACATTGCAGGAACATGCAGATGTTGACGAAATTCTAATGGAAAACTGCCATATTTTGTTGTGGTAACCTGGACGGGAGTGCAAACTCCCCTGTAACAAACCAGCTCAGCAGTTGTATTTTCAGGTGCTTACAGGTTTCTGTCTCTTTGGCAGACCATGCTTGTTACTGGAAGCCTGTGGGTCCTGGGAGACGTGACTCCAAAAACCAATTTCTGGGTCCAGACTCCCAGTCTGTCCAGCATTGGACAATCTCTCCAGGACACTGTCCTGGAGCTAGGTCCACCAGAGCTTCCAGGGTAAGTAGGGTGCCAGAAACCCTGGCTTCACCTCTTGCCGTGGTTTAACCTGGCAGCTGGCAACTCGGCACCAGACAGCCACTCGCTCACCCCTCCCTTTTCCCCTCAGTGGGATGGCGAGGAGCATGGACAAAAGGTAAAATTCGTGGGTTGAGATAAAGGCAGTTGAAGAAGACAAGACAAGAACTACTATTACTACTACTAAAAATAATAAGAATAATGAGTATGCAAAACAAGGAATACACAATACAATTTTTTTCTCACCGCCTGGTGACCAACTCGCAGTCAGTCCCCAAGCAGTGATTGTGGAACTTGTGCATTTCACAGATTTCATGGAACTCCCCAAAAAAAGACCGAACTCATGGAACAGTTCGAACTCCCATCAAAAATAAAAACAGAATTCCTCCCCCCCCATCCCACCCTGCTCCCCTCCAGCCAACCCCCATTCATAAACTGAGCATGATGTCTATGGTACGGAATATTTCCATTGGCCAGCTTGGCTGGCTGTCTGTGCTCCCTCCCCGCTGAACAGGGAAACTGAAAAAAGTCCTTGATTTCTCAGCAACAGCTAAAAACTTCCCTGTAATCAATATTCTTCTCGTACTAAATCCAAAACACAGCAGCTATTTGGAGGAAAATTAACTCTATCCCAGCCAAAACCAGGACACCTCCCACACTGCGCCCTCTTCTCCCCTCACAAGAGCCTGGGCTCTAGAAAAGTTGGGGACCCTCAAGAAAAAGTTTTAGGAAGTGAAAAATGAAAATGTCTGTTTTAATATTTGTAAAACAACCTAACAAAAGGTTCCTCCCTCCTTAGAAGACATCAGTTTTCTTTCCGCTTTATAATACAAATATCTTTTATTTCAGAAAAGAAATTCCCATCTCCAGTCAGCTATAGTGGTTGTAAAGATGTCAGCCTCAATGGACTTTCCCTGGCAATTTTCACCAGCACTAGTTTCCAGAAATCAGTTCAAACCCCACAGAAATCAGTTGGCATTCAGTTTAACGTAATTTTGATCTTTCCTTAAAGAGGAAATTATGTTTTACAATTACTAGGAGAAGCTGGCCCCTTCTATTCCACTATTTACTTCCCTGTTGTCCTTCCACGCACAGAACTGGATTAATCCAGAAGGTGTTAATTATTTGGTTTATGCATTCCCTTGTCCCCTTCCTATGTTGGTGGGAAATTGTATTTAAATGTCATTTTCTTCAGCACTGTTATCACAAACGTGCTGTAAAGCGATTTGGCATGCCCTGTTTCCAGAGGCGTTCTGAGAAACAATTTATGACTCCACACTGGTGACTGGTATCGTGGCTCTGTTCATGCTTTACTAAACTAATGTCTGCAGCTAAAAAAGAAGAGAGCCCACACCCACAGACATCCCCAGCTGGTCGCATTCACAGATCTGGAGATTCATGAACCAGTGAATGCTCCCAATTTGACAAGCAGATGAATTTGAATGAGCATGCAGAAGTTCACCTCATAAACTGGGTAATGGGAGCCAGTTATTGTGGTTCATGCGGTAAATGCCCCCAGTTTGCTGCCCCATGAAAATAGCTCAAACCTTTCATTGCATCTGTGCTGAAGAACAGAGTTGTGTGAACTCCAGCCACTGGTGACGCAGAAGTTTTTGTCCATATGCGGCTGCTTTGCAGCTTCGTACCAGTGACTCTAATAGCCAGTTTACTGGTCTTTTCAAATCACTACAATTTGTGTGTGCTATTTTATGAGAGCATCAGTAAGCCCTCCCCCGGCGCCGACCTCCACTTTCCATCTGCCCATGTTCCCCAGTCACAGCCAATGCTGCGACACAAAGATGCTGAGGCAAACACAGATAATGGCGCTTGGAATGTTAGGTCTCATTTCTTCTCAGAAGGGTCATCTTTTCCTTACGTGGGATGTAAAATTAGAAAATTACGCTCTCCAAGTATCCTTCTCCAAGGCACAAAGGACCAGCCTGGGCAGTTTCTGATTGCAGCTGATAACTTTCTGATCCTTCCTCTCATTTTAGCAGCATAAAATATTTGTAGTTCCTGTCCCAAACTACTGTGTAGGAAGACAAAATAGAGTTAAGAGCTGTAATTTTCAAGAACATGGGCTCTTTAGAGCTGTTCAATACAGGAGCACATCAGAATCTCCCTAGAAAGGAAGCAGGCATGAAAAAAAGAGAGATATTTTTCCTTTATGTTTTCTTCCAGCTTGCAGCGGTGCAGGACGCAGCCGAGAATGGTGGGTTGCACCGGCCTGGCCTCACATCTGGGACTTGCCAACATGTCTTAGACAAGCTACTGGCAGAAATGTGGCTGGACACTACTTTTAATTAGAAGAAAAAAAAATGGTCCACAAGATTGCTTCTGAAAACGGTCTTCAGTGCTGCAGAATTTCAGCTCTCTCTGATTCATGGAGCAATCCTGGCTCACTGATGTCTACCCATTAAAAATTGGCTGGATTCAGGCGGTTGTGGTACAGAAGAAATACAAAGCAAGACACAGAAGAGAGAAATAAATCCAGACAGATCCACCTTAGTCCTATTCCTAGCTTTCTTCGCTCTTATCTGTGATATGTTTTACCAGGCAGGCTTGACAATGGACCGCTGAGCTAGAGCCATGATTCACAGCGCATCCCTACTACTAAAAGATGGCAGGAAAGAGATAAATATTGGTGAATGGAAAGTAAAGGCAGTGAAACAGAAGAATGGAGGGCAGGAGAGCTTGGCTTCGGGTGTGAAGTAAAAATGGATGAAGAAAAAGTTTTTTCTCCCTGAATAAAAAGCAATAGATTTTTGGACCAGTAATTTTTTCCTGCTCACTGGATTGAGGGTGCCTGAGCGCACCCAGAAAGAAAACCAGGAGTCAAGGTGGTGCTTGAGGGAGCATTTGGAGTGTGGACAGGCTTAAGCACACCACATCTGCCCCGGTCACCTCAGTACGCTCCTCCTGCCTTGGCAGCCAGTCAAAGATGTGCAAGATCTCCCAAGGCCCTTCCTAAAACCACCGGTGAAGATGAGTTTTCCACGCAGCCTGTAATGAGCTATTTATAAGGACAGGATGGACGTGTAGAACTGCTCATGGATGCACAGCAAACATCAGCCCTCTATCCTGTCCTGAAAGCAGATCTCAACGACCCAAATTGTCAAAACCAGCTTTTTCAGATGAAGACCAGGCCACCCCACCCTCCTGCGGTCTGGGCTCTGTGCAGAGGACATGCCAGGCTGCCTGTGCAGGCAGAGGGCTCTCTGCTTGAGCTGCGCTTTCACATCACTGGCAGATCTGAGAAACCAAAATCAACACTGGTCTAGGGAGATATTTTTTAAAGCTTGCCAACTAGCTTTATTTTGAATGACATGTTTCATTTAATCTGGAGTGAAACATTTAATTTCTTTCTTTGAGAATGGGGAGTACTGATGCTGATGAAATGGAAGAAACTTTTAAAATGAAAATTATTTTCAAAGGGAAAAATCTCAGATGTTTGAATCTGAAAACATGGGAATGACATATTCATCTGGGGAGATTCTCCCCTTGCCGCCTTTTTCCAGGTAATGCACACCTTATAAAACCAGAAATTAAATCACAGAATATTTCAGTATTGCTGAACTTGCATTCCTCGTCAGGAGGCCGTTTCTAATCAAGGAGGGGCTGTTCAGGTGAGACACATCCTGGTCTCTTGCAATGCTTCCTGACAAAACAGCTCCCTTGCTCCTGCTGCTGAATGCACTTGCTTTGCCCCCAGTGAATGAAACGTGCTGAAAAATTCCCCCCTCAGACTCCTCAGATGTTGTCACCTACCGACGGTGCTGTGGCTCTGCCTCTGGGTGATGTCTGAGGTGAAACCCTGGTTCTCTGCACCCAGTGGTAGGAAAGCTCATTAATGCAACCCAGCTTTCACTATTTCTCCCACCACAAGGGTACACAAGAATCACAATTTTCCTTTTAAAAATAAATAAATAAATGAATAAAAATAGGTTTCTAGGCCAGATGATAGGCTATAAAGAACATTTTTTTAGCATGCCAAGCATGATGTCATCCCACACCAAGCCTATGTATTTTTTACCACAGCCTCTCAGGATTTTTTTCCAAGGTCAGCTCAGCATCCTCTCTTGTCGGAAGAACTAGAGCAGCCCGCCACAACTTGTCCCAAAGAAATGAGGAGAGTGAGAAGAAATGTGGGAAATATCTGAGAAGCCTGGGGAAAATGTAGTGACAGGCTGGTGATTTTGAAACGGGTCTTTTCCTTTTGGAAAGCCCTGCTTCTTGTGGCTGTGCTGTGACCTGCACATTAAGACCCAGCTCATCCTTCAGAAAGGACTCGATCATTTGCGTTTAGACTTTGGGCTCCGTTTTCCAAACAGCTCTGCACATCAGCTGCGCATGGACCAGCTTTCAGCTGTGGATATGGACCATTATAATTTAGCTTCAGAATCCTGATATTTTAAGCAGCCCACACTATGGAAAAAGAAACAATCCTGAACGCACTTACATTTATCTCCCTGCTATACTCTAGCCCCATTACACCATTCTGACAGCGCTAATTAGTCAGAAACCCAGCTTAAGTGTGTATTATAAGGTTAAATGTAAAACTGTCTTCTGTCCTAGGCTGAATGCTTAATAAATGTGTTTTGTAGTATTCAAAGTCTTGTCCTTTATTTAATATCCATGGTCCATATAAATTGGTACAACTTCCTTACATATTAGCCTACAGTAGGAAAACTCTGAAAGGAGAATGTGTTCCCTTTCCAAGCAGAATGCTTCCTTTGTGGCAGCAGGTACATTTTCACGATTATCCACAATTTGCAGTGAACTTCTCATTTTCATAAAAACTCAGCAAGAATATAAATGTGCACAAGGCACAAATATAGATGCATCGTTATTTGAAATGTTCCTGCTTGCAGTTCTCGTATGCCTGCCTGGTTCTATTTCCAAACTTGCTATTTGTTTTCTTCTTTGTTTGCTTCTTTGGGAGATCTCAACATACTACAGCAGCTTGAACCCAGAACCTCAAAACTAGTCAAAAAGTGTTCAATAATTTTGGAGGACAAAGTGGAAGAAAAACCCCAAAACACAGGGAAAGTTCAGAGTTTGAACTTCTGATGGCAATGCAGGTTTTTCTTATTTTATGAAAATAATTTGTAGCATCACTAATTTGAATGAATTTGACTTTCAGGGAGTACAGACTTGTTTCAAAGGCTTTTCAGTGGATGCTAGTTCTTTGTTGAAAATCTGGGCAATTAAAAGCACAAGCACTACTGCAAAGATAAGGGTGGCAAGTAAGGGCTGCAATAATTCCCCCTGAAATAAACACTTGTGTCCTTCTCCAATGTTTTCTCCGCCTGGAGTTCCCAACACCACCTCTCCTTTTCCCAGCCGCTACTGGCACAACTGACGTCCCAAAATTTCCGTTTAAAGACAAAGGCAATCATGGTTGGAAGTATCAATTCATGCCAGAAATGCCTGCTGCCTCTTTCCCTACCTATGGGCGTGGGAAACCATCTCTCCACACTGTTGTTTCCCATTACAAGAAGCAAAGTCAGTTATTTCCACCTGCATTGACCCTAGCAACTTCAGAGGGTGACAGGAAGAAGATGGCAGTCTTACAGACGACAGTCATACTTCACAAGGATCTTGACTTCATACGTTTCTCTGTGCCTACAGCAGGGAGGAGTTTGGCCGTGTCTTAAGACAAAGCTGCTGTGCAGTATCCAACATACTGTTAGCACTTNCACAGAAACAGCTCGGAGTGGTGGTTTTAAAAACAGTTTTTCAAGAAATCAACTCCATGTAACTCTTACACATCATTTCTGCACCCTCTCCAGCAGTGTGAACCTTCTTGCGAGTGCTCGTAAACCCTCCCAAAAGGCCAGCAAGCAGGTCTTAGCAGGTCACCTCCTGCCCGTTACAACTGGAGGTGGCTGGGGGTGGGGGGGCATTTAATACATTCAGTTTGAGAAAATCTCTTGTTGCCTACTATATTTAAGATGGCCCTGTGTAGACTGAAGAGTGGGAAGTCTCTGTTTTCCTCCCTGTTGCAATTATTTCTCTCTTCCCCATTTCTCTGTCTCAGTTCTGTCTCATTCAAAACAGAAGTAGAATGAAATTAATTTAATCAGTATACTTCACACTATTAGATATTAACTTCAGAAGCAGTCTGGGATTTTCAGAGCAAATCACAAAGTGCTGGAGAGGGAGTCGTTGCTGCTTACACTGCAGGGTCAGACCCAAGAGCGAGTAAGGGCCCTGGCATGCCAGCAGGTCCCCAGGGCTTGTGTTTCAGCAGGGCAGCAGCCACCCTCGTCTTCCCCATCTCTGATCGTCAGTGCTTGCTTAGAGCTTTCCAAGCCAACATCGTGCACCGCCTGATGAAGGCCAGCGCCATGGATTACTCCAAACATGCAGTCTAGCCCCTCTGGCTGCTTGTTTTTCACAAAATCCCACTGGCAAAGGAGATGCGTTTGCTCATGGATGGCTCTTCCCAGGGCTCTCATCACCATGGTAACTACGCAATTCATCTATATTACTAGAATTAGCCTTACCACAGAGAGAAGGCAGTGCCGTCACCTTCCAGCACGGGGCAGCTAGTAGCTGTGTAAGAACTGGGACAAGTTCCTGCACTGGTGCAGCCCCAGGCAAGTGCCTGAAGCTCAGGGCCACCCTGGGGCTCTGGCAGCATCCCCGAACACAGCAAAGGCTGCCTGTCCCCTGTCTCCATCCCTGCTCCCATTTGCCCTTCGTTTGCCCCCACCCTCCATCGCAGCCACTGATCCTCTAACCCAGTCGTACTCCAACACAACCACCCATTAAGGAATGGAAAGCTGAATAATGTGTGGCAGTAGCCCTCACCCTCAGCCTCTAAAATACACTCAGCTTTCTACAGGGTCTCTGCTCTCCACACTGCCATAGAAACAGCTGCAGAGCTGGGCTTTGCCAGGGGAAGACATTCCAGGCAGACCCATACACACAGGTCCAGGCCTCTATAAAGAGATCATTTTGCCAGTCTGCGTTGAGATGGTTGGAGGGCGTCACCGGGTTTCTGCAAGGGAATGCCAACCCTGACCAGGACTACTGAAATCCACCTTTAAGAAAGCTTTTCTTTAAAAAAAAAAGAAAGAAATAAATGTGTAAACCAAACGCTTTCATTTGCAGTGAAGAAAAAAAAAATTGTTAACAAAAAAAAAATTAAAAGCCAGAAAAGAGTTAAGAAGCATGGAAAATGGATTATGGCCTGAAGTTGCCAAGTGGCTATAGTAATTTTCATGCTTTTTAAACATCCAGACTCACCACTTCTGGACACGCGGGCTGGCTGGACAACCAGGAGCAGCGAGGCCTGAACACACCATTTCCTTGCTCAGGCGAGGAAACGGCACGGCCGCAGCACCCTCACCTGCGCTGTACCTGCTCACTGATGATACGCTCAGCCCAAGCACAGATGTAGGGCAGGTGAATACGTAATATACCACAAGCTTGTGCTTGGTGTCCTGAACACGTAGGATGTGTTCTCCTTCTCCGCGATGCCACAGCCCCAGTCCCACACACACGGTGGGTGATACACTGGGTTTCTGGAGCTCCAAGCCACCTACCAGCAATCACACGCACCATTCCCACTTCACATCTTCCGGAAAGGATCTGCAAGCGCAGTCCTGGAGTCCACAGTTACAGTTCCTGCTCGAGGACCCTCAGGACCGGTTCTGCACCAGGCTGCGCAGAGCGGTGGTGGCCGCATCATCCCACCTGCTGGTGATCCATCCTGCAGACACTTGGCCTGTCAAGCGTTCCCTGCAGTTCATATACTAAGAGCTTTGCAGAAATAGCACTAGAGCTTGTTTCAAAAGGGGAAATCTTATAATATAAGGGGTGAGCCCACAGCAGTTTGACTGTCAATTCCATGGAAATATTTAAGTGGCGATTACTTTACAGCGTTACTACATAGAGGGCTGGAAAGCATCTGATCATTGGCTTATAGCAAGAGGAATGCACCAGGGAGAAAATTGCCATCCAACCTACTTCCCAGTCTTGCATCTAAGGTATTTCTGGCTATGTATGAGGCCTTGTAGGCTAAGAAATTTATATTTTTTTTTTGCAGATATCTCCTTGCAATGCTTCAGCCGGTCCCAGCCACAGAGCTCTCTAGCTGGCAGAGTACTTCCTAGAAGGCTCTAAGGTTCTGGAAGATGTTTGTTCAAAATTGCTCAATTTTGGTAACTTCCTAGACATTCTGTTTTGTGTAGCAACGGGGAAATGCTTCTCTCAAAGGCAAGGCCCTCTGTAGGAGCAGCTGTTTGGGAGCAGATGTGCACCCAGCTCTATAGCACCTCTGACTGTTCTCCAAGCACAGAGGGTTCAACCCAGGAGCCAGGGGCCAGCTAAAGAATTCAGGCACCTAACGAACGATCGTTTAGGTACTCTATGTGCAGCAATTCTTTGTTTGGGTGGCTTGAATTGTAGTTCATAATCCAAGTCGCCCACCAGTCAAGTAATCTCAGTGAGTGGCACGAAGACAATACTGAACAGCTGTGTGAATTACCCTCTGTAGCAAGACATTAGAGGAAGAAAAAAAAAAATCACAAGAGCTTTGGCAAGGTGACATTAGTGTAATGGGAAACTCTTCTGTTATATTAACAAATTACTGTAATGGTGCCTGGCATTTCTTTAAATAAAACTTATATAGCAACTTTATATATCAATAAATAATAATAAACATCTTCAAGCATTAGTGGACACATCCCACTTTATTGAAAAGTGGTATTAGCTGCCTAATGCAATCCTAATAATATCTCAATTTACAGCAGAGAAATCTGCACCATAAGCAGCCAGTCATACTTGGCCTGGGGTGATGATTTTTCTCCTTGTTTTAGAACAGGGTTTCTTCCAAGTTTTCCACTTTCCTCAAGTTTTTTGCCTCTATTTTCTCCATTGGACATTTGCAGAAGCTGGCTTCAGTCCTGGAAGGGAGTCCTACTAGGACTCTTTACAGTCAGTGAACTGGTAATTTAGTGCAGCAATCATAACTGGGTCCCCTGACCCATCCTCCAAAGCAGCTTGTGCCTCTCGAGCCCCCGAGGTGAGCGTTAGCTGCTGGGACAGCGTCCTCCAAGTTCTTGTGCTGAAGACCTGAGCGCTGGTGGCTGTGGAGAAATCCTCTTTCTTTGCAGAAGAGAGACAGCCTGGACTGCTTGCTGATCCAGAGAGACAGGAGCTGTAGTCCGGCAGTGAGGGACACCAAGAGGAAGCTCTGAAGACCTGAATTCATATCCCTAAAGGCGTCATGCTGAGTGTTGGTAAATGTTGGCTACCTGTTCTCATCTCATCTGTTTCAGAAGTTGCATGCAAGAGCCATAGTTCTTCCTGTAGTCCTCAAGGCCAAACTTGTCTAAGTCTGTTGGGTACAGCAGTGACAAGGTGAAGGGCTGACTCTAAGGCAGCTACAGATACACCCATCACTTTTAAGTACCACAGGGTTGCCCAGTCTCTGTGGCTCATTTGCTTGTCGGCTCTTCTGCCAACAGTGCCAGGTGTGACACCGCTTTTGATGTCCCCAGATCACTTCACCGAGGCCCTCTGCACAGCTGGCAGACAGCACGGAGGGGATTTCAGACACTGCCGGCCCAGGAGCGGAGTTTCATACTCCTTTACCAACGTCCCCTGCTCCGCCATTACAAGTGCCGTGGTAGGGATATGTTACCAACTTGAGGACGGCTATCCAAAAATAACCTCTAGTAGCTGCCCATAAAATGAGATGAGAAAACACCGGGCTTTATAACCAATGAGGAGACAACTCAGCAATGAGTTTGTTCTACCTTAGCAGAGCAAACAAAATAAAGCATTTCTGCTACACAAATTTTCTGGTGTCTTTATCAGTATCTTAAAATAGGCAAAAATGTTGTTCAGGTTTGGGTTGGGTTTTTTAATGGAAAGGCTGTAATCAGCCTTATTTAAATTGGTTTGGTCTTTTGCCTCTTGGCATCACCTCAGAACTTGTTCTGTAATGTGGAGGATGATTTTATGAGAGATGTGTGGGCAGACACCTTGGATTCTTTCAGTTTTCATTAATTTGATTCCTTCCAGGCAAGAAAAGGCTGTAATAATGTGATAAAATGAGGGAAGTGGTGACATTTAATATCATAAAAGAGCATAGAGGGGGGGGTTTGGTGTTTTTAAAGTGTCACTAGCACATTTTTTGGAGACAGCCCAGCCCTGGGAGTCAGACCACTGAAATAATTTAATCCTTGCATGATAAGAGGAATCACTAGAAATAATTCACTCATTGTCTTCTTGCATATAGGTTAATTTGGGAGCTCATTATTTATTTGGCAAGTATTTAGCATAACAAATCAATTTCTAGTGACACCTCAGAAGAGGTAATTTATACTGAAAATCAAAAGAAGATGAAAAAAGGGGAATTAAACTTTGTTATTTTATAAGCAGACTGTTTCGGTCCCGGTGTGCTATTCAGTGCCTGCAGCAGAAGGGACAGAGGGGAGCTGAGACACTGCCTGGGGTGGCAACATGTCCCCAGCTCTGTCTGCTCTCCTGCCCTCTGCCAACCCAGGGACAACCAGCCTGCCTGTGCTTCGGGGGGACTGGGGAGCCAGCTTGAGTGCCAGGTACAGCACTGGGGCATTGCGTGAGTTGAGCTACCCATCCCCAGAGGAAGACCTGACTCTCTTCTTTGGGCACGCTCTCTTTTCACCTGCTGCCACCAAGCACCTGAGACTAAAACCTCTGAACAAACCTGGTGAGGAAGGAGTAAAAGTATAGCTCATGGGAGGATGAACGCGTCCTCGACTTGCATCATTCTGTGTGATGTCCTTCCCCGTTTCTGGTTGTAGGGATCAGATGAACAAAAATGCTCTTCCACAAGCATAACGTTGGTTTAAGAAAATTTTAATGGAGCCTAAAAGGATCTACATTAGGCAAAATTTGGATGCCTTCCAAATCTGGCTGAGTAATGCAGGAGAGAGTCATTTCTCAAGTACAGATCCCCACTAGATTTTTCTACAAGCGTGCACAGAGCCATAGAGCAAAGCGAGCCAAGACGATGGGCTGATGACTTCCCCGAAGCTAGCGTCAAATACGTTTGAATTTCATTGCCTTCTGCTGCTAGTGCCTGCCCAAAAGCGAGCGCAAATCTACGGTGCGAAACCTGGAAGGAGCCTGAGAAAACTGCAAGAGAAAGAGAAGAGTAGGAGGGAGCCTGGGGAAAGCAGCGGTTGCTCAGAAGGGTGCTCAAGCAGCAGACACCCTGCAAGCTTGGAGCCGGGGTGGGGGAGAATGTGTCCTGGGTGCCCTGACAATGTTTTGCATCTGCTTCTGTGTTTCTCGTTGCAAACCATCCCGGGCAGCTGCAAGCGGGCAATACTAGAGCACATGGAAACATGTATTCCCCGTCTGTCCTCGGTGCTTGAGCCTGGCTGAGTGCACAGAGCAGGGCTCAGATCCCTGGCCAAAGAACCACATCAGAGAGAGCAATTCAGCCCCGTCCTGCTGTGATATTACAGGCAGGCGTCAGCAGCAGGGGGTTTTGCCCAGTTACAGTCAGTTCAGTGAAAGTCAGGTGTTCAAAAGGATCGGTGCCACTTGGATTTGCCTTGCATTGGCAAAACAAGAGACGTTCTTTGAAACTAAAACTCTGCAGGCCACGGTTTTCTAGTGGAAACTTCTTCCTTTTTGCTTTGGGTTGATATTTTCAAATTTAAAATGGAAACACTACAAAGTAAGACAAAATTTCTTATTAAGGGAACACAGAGCACTTGGGGCTGACAAAAAATGCTTTTCAGAAGCCCGTGGCAGCTGTTTAGGTTTTAATCACTGAAAAAAACAGGATCATTTTCTGGTTTTCTTTGACCTGAATCATTACTTCTCTAGTGTTTCAGTTTGGAAGAAGGGAAAAAAAACCACAACCTAACAGTATTTGTTTAGGTTTAGTCACATATGGGAATTCACAGCCAACTGCAAGGTGCCCTTTGCCCAAAGACGCTTACAGAATAATATTCTTAGGGAGCAAAAATCACATAACTTGCCCCCACATGGTCCCGCTCCCCACTCAGACAACACGCTCTGCACCACCAGGTTACAAGTTAACAACCTAGAAATGTTCAGCCATGGAAAACCTCTGCATTGATTTCCCTGTCCTGTTTGTAACCTCATGGTACCAACAGTGAGCTACATCCACCACCACCTATTTCAGTATCCACCACCTATATCAGTATCCTGCTACGTTATTCAAAAAATGCAACTTTCTGCAACTGCCTGACAGACTATCCAAAGCAGCCAGGAGTGGTTAAATGAAGCAGAAGAGCTATTTTTATGAAAACATAGTATTTCATCCTGGTGGGCTCAACAGAAATGAGTAGTGGAAGACTACATTGGTCATTGATCTAATTAGGTGGTAAGCCCTAAAAGTAATTGTGATGATCAGAATATGTTTGGTGTTAGTTTTCCCATAAAGGTTAACTTTCAAAATGAAAGGAGCATCAAGCAGTATTGGCAACATCTGGCACCCACCCCTTTAAGGAGGAGTGGTGGATCTACCCGATCTGGAGAGCACCCATTGCTCCCTCCGTAAAAATCCAGCAGCGCTTTCTGTTTTGATGAAACATCCCAAGACATCACAGACTTTTGATTTCCACCAGTGTATTTTTTTTCTTGTAAAGTCTCAGAATGATGCACTGCAGGATATCCAAACCATGCCAGGGAGACACAAGTGGTGTCACCCAAGGTAACACTGATTTTGTTCTCTCTCTGTGAAGGACAGCTAAAACTATCTCCAAACTGGCACAAGGTCTCAGTATTAACTGCTTGGTTCCTGCACCAGAAACAGCTTTTGGCCCTTGCCTTGTCAGACAGAAATCACTCCCCCTGTTTAATCAAACTCTCCACTTACCACGAGCCCCACACATGATTGACCTGACTGTGCCTATTTGCTTAGATCCAGAGTTCACTGGGTATCTTGGTGGACTACAACACCACACTCCCCAAAAGCAAGACCCCCTCATTGCCAGCAGCCCATGACAATAAGCTCCTTAGGGCAGGCACTGTGCTCACTGTTTGTCAGCAGGGACATCGTCGGGGCATGGTACAGGGGGGCGGGAGGAGGAACGTGTGTGTGCGCCCAAAATGTGTGCATTCTCGCCTTCTACATATTTCCATCCAGTTGTTAGTTAACAGCCATGAAAGCTCTGCAAACATTTAAACAGACTTTAAATAGCCATGAAAACAAAATTGCAATGTAAAGCATGCCCACCTAATTAATGTAATTAAAGTATCAACCTCAGAGCCTACACAGAGGCACACCACAGCTCCCCCCGGGCCCGGGCCCCCCCGTCTAAGCACACTTCAGCAATCCTCGTGCCACAGTTCTCGAGGGATGGCTCAGCAGTGGCAGCGAGCCCGGGCTGCCGGCTGCGGGATTACCACAGCCGTGGCTCCAAGCTCCGCTGGAGCGGGCACAGCTCAAAGTCAGGGACGCGTGTCCTCCACCCACTCCTTTTGGCTGCCACACTCCCCGTCCCTCTCCTCTCTCCCCTCCAATTTCCCACTCCGTTCCCCCATGCTGCCTGCTCCTTAATCAGGAGTGGGTGACTGCCCACTCCTGTCCTCCTTGGTAAGGATTCAGAGCTCTCCCCAGGGTTTCAAAACCCTGAAATCCTGGAAAAGTCACCAGGCTGGCTCAGAGCTCAAGTGATCTCTTTTTAAATGGGGATGGCTTATAGTTGTCTGATTTCTGTACCTGCAGCATGTGTGTGGGGAAGACTCGAGATTTTTCTAAGAAATCCTGGACGAAGAAATATTCTGTGTTTATTTTAAAAAGGCAGAGATTCTTCAAGATAGAGAAATGCAGAGCTGGGACTGGAGAAACACACCCAACCCTGTGCATTGGGAGAAAACGCAGAGTTAGACAGTCTGCTCAGGCAACGATTACACACGGTTAACCCCAGAATAGATAGCGTTACTCAGATCCTCTCTTCTGAAGGCAAAAATCTAGGAGTAAAAACAAATGCAAAGAATTGCTGATTTGATTATGCCCTTGAGAGACATTTTCCTCCACAGCCATTGAGCCAATACAACACTAACTGCAGCAGTAAAAGCTTTTCCAGGAGTACGTACCCCCGCGCGGGAACAGCTGACCCCAGCGCTCCCTGCTATATCAGCCATCGTTTTTATTCAGACCGCCTGCTTGTCTGACTTGCCAAGCCACTTCATGTAAGGTCGCTAAACATCCCCTAACAGGAAAAACTTGTGCTCATCTCTAACTTGGATTAAGTTCAGACAGATGACCCGGGGGACAAAAGCATCAGATTTAACTACCTCCAGTGAAATAAATTCGACTCTAAATCTCATTGTTAGTCATCCGGATCATCCAATTCCCCCCAGCCCTGCCGATGAGTCAATCCCCTAAAAGCCCACGTAACCTCCAGCAGGCAGGGGGAAGGAGGTCTGCAGAGCTGCTCCTGTGCCATTATCCCTTTGTATCTCTTTGGGATTAAATGAACCTCTCCAATCATACTTCTGAGAGCCCTGTCTCTCTGTTAAGCCCTGTGCTATTTTCTCACATGTGTTTATTTGTTTAGTCCTCTAAATTCAGAACACAGACTTCTGCCTTCACCCACCCTCTCTGTCCTCATCCCTGGGACACGGCCCCAATGACAATGTCCTGTAGAGGAGCAGAGCCAGCAGCTCTCCTGGGGCTCCATCCTCCACCTACGACAGACTGCTACAGTAAAAGCAAGCATCTAACAAAGCCCTGACGACGAGCCTCTGCACCCAGGGTGCCAGACATCCTGATACAGCCAAGAAATGGCTCCGAGTGGTCTATTTCAACAACAGAAGTTCCTTTCTTTTTTTTTTTTTGGCAGACAGCGCTTGGTAACCCCAAAACCTGCGCTCCTCAGCAGACCCTTGCAGTACCTTCTGCTAGGTGGTACCCAGGGTGGCTGTGCGGTACTGGAGCCTGCACAGGGCAGGCAGAAGAGACCGAGGCCTTAGATCAGAGCCAGAAAGGAGGCTCAGCTGTACACTCCTTAGCCACTCCTTAACTAATCACACCAGATATGAATAATTAAGAACAACTAATTACTTGCCTCCTGGCAGATAAGCATGCACTCTCTGTGGGTCTGATTATGCCTCCCCTACATTGTAGTAGCTACGCTGGCATTAACACTGTTACTCCAGACATAATCCGAGTCTTCCCAATGCAACTGCCAAGCAGGTTTTCCATGGGTTCCCCTCCACCTTCAGATAAATCTAGATCTCTTACTGGAACTGAGTTAGCAGCGCAAGTGTGACTTACACCCACCTCTGCCCTTGCGGCTCAGAGCACTCGATAACCCTGGCAGGCCATGGTAGGTGTGCCACTGCCCATGCTGGGACCATGGGGATAATACCACACCAACTGAGGCTAAAGAAGTGAAAAAGCAACATGCAGAGGGTTACTTCGTTAGGTCCTTACTTGTTTGTGTAATTAATAATGCAAAGTGATCCCTCCTTAGCTTTTGAGGAGTGAGAGGATAGGTGCAGAAGTCTCACTATCAATGGGAGATTACAAGAAGCAACGGCATTTCAAAAGGCAGCAGTATTTATCACAATCTGTTTGAAGTTGAACCATCTGAAATGTGAAATGCTGTTTTATAAAACTCCATATGACTATTCTTGCAAACGTAAAACACATCAGGATCTTTGTGCTGCCTTTAATCTCCCAGTTCACCTTCAAGAATTTAATGAACTTGTCTAGGTTACAAAATGTTTTATTCAAGGCAAAGTGTGATATTATCATTTAAGATGTAAATCCTAAGCTAATAGAAGCTGAAGTTGATAATAAAAATAGCAATTAATCCATGTTGAGAGCAACAAAAATTAACAAACTACTGTTCAAATATTTATAGCAGGAAAGTTCTGTTACTTGTTCCTTGACGCAGTCTTGAAGACTGACTTTGAAAGTACCCAGCCCAGGTTGATGTCAAGCAAAAGGTTCTCCCATAAGAAGCTGCTGAGTGTTTGCTGCCACAGAAACAGCCCCAGTGACAGCAATGCCCACTTCTAAGAGGGACAGTGGGAGCATTCATTTCCAATCTTCCCAGTTTTCCTCCTGCTGTTTGCTCTGCTGAATATTCCACCTCTTCTCCATTATAGATGGAGAGCTGGGGCAGGAGGGGAAGGGCAATGATTCACTGAAGAGCTGTAATTCTGCAGCTGGTGGTTACCACATACACTTCACTGCATTTGCCTGGTCCGATTTAAAAATTTGATATGTAATATATCCAGAGCAGCTTTCTAGCCCTGGTGATAGACTTCTACTCTCTTGAGTTTTGCAGACTCCGTGGAAAGAAAAACCAGCAAATACGAACCGAGGAGAAGATGTATGTTTCTGTACAGCAAGGAGCTGATCCGTGGAACCCACAGTCACATCACATTGTTAAAGCAGAGGCATCAGTAACAGATGCAGATGCTGAAGATGTGGAAGTATGTGAAGAAGACCACAAACTGGGAGGGCTGGAAAGGATCCTGTTTCTGTCCACAAGGCAGGTGCTGGCAGGGACCAAGAAGAACCTTCCTGCACAGAGCAGTTAATCCGTTTCTTTCTGACCCACGTGTGGTTTGCCGTAATACTTTTCTTCCAGAAACACTTGAGAAACAAAGCACCGGCCTGGAAATAGCTGCTTGGGTTACAGAGTTGGGCTGTGAAGCCTCACAGCTGCTTTTCAACCACAAAGCATTACCAGGCCATACTGTACCATTAATGGGAAGGAGAGAGAGAGAACAGAGAAGGGCATCACTCCTAAAACCCTACCCAACATATCTGCCCTGACTAGATGGACTACAGTCTCCGCTGCTGTGCTTATTCCTTTGTGCCTCCATCTGGATTCTAGACTGTTCGATTCAAATCTCCAAGACATTAAAAAACATCAACTGTGCACTCCCAGCACCTTCCACAAAGCCTCTTCTGGAGTCAAACACCCAAAAAAAGAAAGAGGGGGAAAAAGAAGATGTGTGCAAGCCTTTGCAGGTGGCTGCTCACCAACGCATGCAGTCATTTTCATTCTGACCAGCTCTCCCAAACCAAAACAAAAAATAAAGCTGGCATTTCACTCTGCAGGCAGATGTGTTTCATAATGCATGGGCAGGATGTATTTTATTAATTCTGTGTTTTTGCAGATCTCTGTTTGCATAAGTTTCATCCTTCCATGAAGCTGCTTGGCTCTGTGTGTCGTGTGCTGTTTTTTAAATTTTTTTTTCCTGTGTGATGCTCTTACAGGCTGATAGGGGCATCGGAGCTGATCCCAAAGCACTCTGCAGATGGCACAGCAGAGGAAGGGTCCTTGGGACAGAGGCAAGAGAGTCTCAGCCTCAAGAATCAGGCAGTGAAGGTTGCTCTTACAGTTGTGTAAGGCCTCTAGGTACAGATTTGCCTCTGCTAGACAGCCAGTTTACAGTGCTCCCTTAACACTACCCTAAAACCTGTTTCAGGCCATTTGATATTTTCCTTCCACAAGACTTTTGGAAGTATCATTTGCTTACAGGATCTAACTGCTGAAGAGGGGAAAAAAAAAAAAGCGTGGAGATTTCAGTGTTGAATGCTTCCTCTCCTTGTTGACAGATGTGTGATAAAACCCTGTTTCCTATGAGGCTGCGTTACTCTCCCCATCCTCCCTGCAAAACAAGTTCATTGTATTCAGGTAGCTGGCAGTGTATCAAACTTTGAGACAACGGAAAAGCAGACTGGAGGGGTTAGTAAAACAGACAAGGTCAAGGGAGAGAATTTGGGCAGTCCTTCGGCCCCACGTGCTCCACGTCTGCTGCTCCTCGCGTGGCTGCATTGCAGCGCAGGCTCTCATGTCCGTGCACTGCTGGTGCCAATGCTACCCCAGATTTGCTCCGATGCGAGTACCCAAATGGAGAATCCCATCCTGATTCCAGTGAACCACCATGCTGATTTTGTGGTTATTCTCACACATTTTCTCTGAACTCTTTCAAGCAGTTTCCTTCACTCTGATTTACTCAGCCTTCTCCCAGGGACAGAGGCCTGAGCTGGCCACGCGATGGACGGTGCTCGCCACAGCAGGGTTCACAGTCTGTATTTGGAGTACATCTCTCACAAAGGTCCTGTTAGAGTAAGCACTGCAGGAGAGACTCGTGCCCCAGCCTAGAGCACCACTGGAAATGCACCTTCCCCAGATGCCAAAACTGACAGTGAAGCAACCAAGTTGTTTTCCTCTTCCACCTCCCACATCAGCGGGGAGGCTGGGTGGTGGGCACGGTCCCTGTAATGACCTGAGCTGGGCAGCCAGCTATTCTCTTCCAAACCCATCACTTCGATTCCTCTTTAGATTTTTTTCTACAGGTAAAAACCACAAGGTTTGGGGGCAGGTAAAAGCATAAGTTAATAACGTACCAGCTGTTTGGAAGCAAGCTGAGAATGAGACTCTCCACCAGTGGTGCCATCTGGGGACCAGCACTTGTTTTACAGTAAAAATTTCAGGTCTAGGCTTTTGTGAGCTGAGCCTATGTCGGGACATAACACAACCAGTTACTTTTGGAACAGTATTTCCAGTCTGGGTTTCTTTGGTGGGGTTTTGTTGTTGGGTTTTTTTTGTTGCTTTCCTTCCCCTTCTCTTCCAGAGTCTTTTCAACCACCTCTCAATAGTTTCAGTGCTCAAAGGCAGGGGCTGAACAGCGCAGCGTTCAGTTATTCTTTCACTTGTGAAACTGCAGCATTTCACAAGGTCAGCCTGCAGAATGCACACAGAAATCTCCATGCTCTCCCTTTAGGGACATTTTACACCAAATAAAGGTACTATCATTCTCCTTCTCTCTTAAGGAAGACACACAGCAAGAAACACGTGGCATCCGGGAATGTGAACAGACTCTGATAATGGCAAATCTGTGCTTGGGGCAGGCCAGGGTTTAGGGAGATGCAAGCTTCATTTTAGACCCACAAGATGTTTTCAGGGTTGGCTTTTTAAAGTGTTTCTAAAAAAACCTGAAGGAAATTTCCAGAAAAAAAAGTGTCAAACTTGTAATCATTGGTATCTTACTTTGAAACGTCAAATCAAATCTTCTGTTTTTCTTTTTTAGCTCCATTTTTGCCTTTGACTAACGCAAACTTCCAAAACATCCTAAGTAGCGGAAGTTGATTCTTTTTGCCAGGAAGGGGTTTGCCCTCAAAAATTAGAATCTACCGAATTCTGTTTTTTCCCAAGTCCTGGTGGGAAAGATGGAGAAGTACCACAACATATCCAATTCACCACAGATCTGCACTATAGTGTTGAATGATTCAGATCCAAAATATATACGGGCAAAATGGAAAAGAAAAAACAATAAAAAAGGCATGATAAATCAACAAAGCAACACAAGTACATACAGAAAGTTCATACAGAAGTATATATATTCCCCTCTACATAAGTACATACAACACATAGAAGGAGACTTGAAAATGGAGTTCCTGAAGCGAACTATTACAAAACTCAGTTTTAAACTAACTTTTCGGAAAACCTGCTGGATGACACATGATGCCGAGCAGCACAATGGCTACAATATTGCAGACTTAACAGACACAGTGCTCCTACACTGATCTCCTTCAAACACAAGTGCAGGGAGCCAGGACTATGAACAATTTAAAGCCAACGACAGGAATAAATAAAGCACATTGATCATAACATTAACTAAAGCTTCAGACAACTTCATACAGTGAAATCAATGCCTGCTGTGCAGATAAACTTCATCTGAAAAAGACGCAGCGGAGTGAAGTGACAACAGGTTACAGAAATCCATAATCCTCCCTGCCATCCTGTCCTTTCCCTTGAAGGTACTGGTATTAGATGGGAAATGAAAGTATTCCTGCTGTACCTGCGTTCACCCCCTCTATGAGTTAGGGTAGGGAGAAGTCCTTTTCTGTCAAAATACCCTTAAATTCTGACCCTGAGCAGTCGAAAGCTGTTTAAGTGTTTGTTTCACTAGTGTTGGGGTTTCACGCCATATTTTAAATGCTGCTGGAATATCCAGGCAGCGCCAGACAACCTCTTTCATTGTTCTGAGCAACACACATACTTCAAACAATGTGCGCATTTTCAAGCTCAAAAAGACATTTTTCATTATTTTTTTTAAATGCAAAAAGCTATTGACTATGCTATTATTTCCCATTTAATATTAAAGAGTCAGGCTCACACAGCCCAAGATCTTTTCTGATTCCCAGTGCTGGCTGGCTATCTGTGTTCTTTCAGTTAATAAATTTCTGATGAAAAATACACTGTCAACCAAGTGTCAGGATCAAGAGGCCATTATTTTTGAAGGACAGAAAAACAAGCGAACAAATAAAAATTCCAAGATAAAATTCTGATTTTAAAGGGTAAATTAATGTTCAGGATTCTGGACTGCCAGATAACCTTGACTTGACCCAGAAAATAGTAAAGAAACTGAGAAAAACTGAACTGTTTTTGCACAGCTCCATACCACAAAACTGTCAGTAAAAAAGTTCTATTTATTCAAAACCCAGCCATTTTTTGCTACCACATCATTTACAAAAAAATACTGTTTTTTTTCTAAAAATGTTTGTTCTGACAAATCCTGTGCTACAAGTAGATCATTCACAAATGGTGAGATTTGCCCCAACCAGCCACTTGAATTTTATTTATATGTTTCAATAAGAACTTACCTACATTTTGTACTGCCCCAGTACTCTTCACATAGAACATTTTCAGTACAAGTTGACTCTGTACCTTGGCATTTAACCTGCCTTTGATTGTTACCTGGTAACAAAGGCGACCTTATTGAACAAGCACCAGGTGTAGATGGAAACATCCACTTTTCACAGACAGATTTAGCTGGTCTGTCAGCCACGTGCATACGCTATTAACATACAGATTTAATTTACTGCATGAGTTATTTGGCAGTTGGAACTGGAATTAGCCAGCTCGACGGGACTATTTATGTGGTGATAAATGAGAAATATTGATCAGTGTGGAGTTCCCTTAACATCTTTCTGACTGTTTTTCCTAATCTTGTTAAACTTCTTTCAGCTGTGACAACTCAGGTGAGCTCCTCTGCTGGTGGAGCCCAATGGGAGCACAGATACTGATGGTTCTTCAAAGTGTTTTACGCCAGCTGAGGAGCTGATATTCAGATAATTTCTAAAGCAAAAAGAACACCTTCTTTCTCTCTCTCCTGTGCTCTCTTCATTTTTGCTGCAAAACACAAAACTCGTCCCAGATTCACTTTGCTGTTAATTAGACACACCACCATTAGTATCAGTGGTGTTAGGAGCTAAGAAATGCGTGTGAAGGAAGAATGAGGAACCACTTGTGCCCATTTGCAACAGGAGTTCCATTTCCTGGCTAACATGCCCTGCTTGACTTACAGAATTTAAACAATGTCCAATTAGACATTGGTGAGTATTCACTGAAGGAGAACGTTAGCACTACACAAGCAATAGCATCTTCATGTCCTCACTCTGCATTTGAGCAGTTTTCCTAGCTGGGAAACCTCTGGGAGGGAGGACAGCTTTCCTCAGCCCACTCACTCTTATTTTCTGATGACAGCAATTGCACCCGGTCAGCTTCATGCTCAATTTGGTATTGTTTAAATGACTACAAGAGAAATAAAATGCTTGGAAATACAAATTTTCATGCACTTATTTGCTAATACACCATGCAGATCTGCCTGCTGCAAACAAAAGCCGGATCTGATAGGCAAGTGTTTATTACAGAAGTTCAAGATTCAGGATCGTCTTTGCTTATTTCCAGTCCCTTTGATTACTGTATTTCAGTTTATCCATCAGCAAAGCTGCAGAAAAGCAGTTCCTAAAGACAGAGTTTTATCCTTCATCTACAACTCTTATTTTCCTTGGTTGTCCCTATAAATCTGTGCCCCTGCCTAAAGTCACTAGGGTCTCTCTTACCCGGTAAAGGGAAGCAGGGAGCTCGGTGAACTCACCTAATAATTGCAAACACAAACAACAGGTTACACACCCAAGTGGGGATCTGTGCAGAGCAGTCAGGGCACTTTCCTGCAGAATTACAGTAATTACATGCACAGAATTAAAGAGCATCTTCTCATATAATCGTCTTGGGAGGGGGCCCCTCTGCCTCTCTCCTTCAGTTTCTATCTATAGTCATTTCCTAGGAAAGCCTTGACTAGTACTGGGTGCAGTTTTGGGGAGAACTAAAGCTGCCTGCAGAGAAGTTACAATATTCAGTTAAGAAAAACGGACTCCTTGCCTGAAATTTCCTTTTTGCTCTAGAAGTGCTGCTTGCAGTTTTTTTTACAGCAAGTACTCGTGCTGGTGAACCGGTGAAGGGAACAAAATTACAAGAACGTCCTGCAGCATTATGGGCCTCCTCAGTATCATGGCTTTTGGAGCCACAGAAATGTGAATCCATCGGCTCACACTGAGACACTGTCCCAGAAGTACTTCAAAGAGAAACAGAAGAACTTGTCCTGGTAGGACCCTTATTGCTGGAAAAACGGAAACTTTCTGGTAACCACAGATAGCGTTTCCTGACTCAGCATCTACCGACCCATTCTAAGGAGGATATACACATATAAAAGGGAAAAGAAACAGCATCAAAATTAAATCAAACCCCACACCTCACCACCACCCCAGCAGCAGTTTCTGGGGTGCAGAGGGTCCAAACGAGGGCACGGGCTATCTTTATGGGTAGCACAACAGTTTCCAATATCAGGGTGCAAAGGCCAGAGCCTAAAAAGCAGAGGAAGACAAAGGACTTGGAATAAGAGTCTCGTGTATGCAGAAAAAAATGCTGAAAAGAATTGTGTGAGCTGAGAGCATGTTTAATTCTCAATGTCACACATGTTCTTCCAACAGCTAAAATAAGAAACTGTTAGCAAGGCTGCCAGAACTGGCGAAGGGAGAGAAGCGGGGAGCGGGGAGCAGCTTGCAGGAACTGCTCGTAGGTGGAAACTCAGCTCGTGAGTGAGGAGCAGCTATGAAACACATCACTCCAACATTCAGCCCATCGAGACCTTGCTGTCCTGCAAGACTTGGCTCTCTCAAGCTGGAAGTGAAGGTCCCTGCGGGAGGGCAAAAGCGCAGTCTAGCTCAGCAACCAGCCCTCTGGGAGAGACGACTATAGACTCTTTTGTTCTAATTCAGGTGCTGGGGATTATCATCCTTTTTATACGCCTGCCAGACTTTTCTCCCTTTTTAAAAATATGTCTGTTAAGTCATTTGGTCCTTTTTTTCCAAAAGGGAAAACACATTCAGATAGCACAGGAAAATCAGTTACACTTCTGCCAAGATTCGAGGTGGGTGCATGGGAACTTAGTTCTCTTTAACAGCAAAGACATCCTAAAGAAAACTCTCACGACGATTATTCACAACCCAGACTTGTCACTGACCTCCTTACCCCTGTCAGTCCGTGTCTCACCTCATTGTTTTCCCCTACCTGAAATACTGCATGAGAATACGTACATTTCTTTCTTCCCTAGAGTCAGAAGCATTGCTTCCACAGCCCTGGAAAGGGAAACAGGGTACACATCATATCGAACGGTAAGGACAGACTTTTGAATTGTACTTTTTTTCCCCCATTCACTCGAAAATGGAGGAACTGTCCGAGAAGGTAAAATGGGAGCTTTCTTGGCATTTTCAGAGAGGCCTCCCTTGGATGCTCGTGGCCTCCTGTGGCCAAAAGCATGCTCCACAGCTGCAGTCCAAAGTGGATGACAGGCAATTTCATCCTTGCTTAAGCATTTTGAGGTTGCTGACACCAGGCACGTGAGAAGCTGTTTGCAGCAGTCTTGAAGATAGCCCTATCGCTTTGCACATACCAAGTAATCAAAGCATTGGATAATCTTTCACTCCCGTGCTGGGCAATTTTGGTACCCAGCAGGTGGTCTAACTCTAGACAAGGCCAGATGAACATCCTGAAAGCACTGTGATAACAGAAGGCAATGCCTGACCACCTATTGCACTGATTCCAGCTGCTGCTTGCAGGGAGACGAAGATGACACAGCCCCCGGAAAACATGCTGGGAGCAACAAACTCTTGTGGTAGGATGCAGCATCCCAAGGCAACGGGGCATCCTTTTGCTGTGGCACAAGACCTCTTCCCTTCAACTATCCTGCAGCCTCAAGGACTGCTGAGAGCTCAAGTGAGCATGAGTCTATCACTTCTGCCAACCTGGCCTCCTGAGGGCCCTCACTGACGGGATGCTACAGTCCATGGAGGGCATTGAAGCCTTCCTGGATGGGGGCTCACACCCTCCAGCTCAAGTTCTTCAAGGCTTTCGCTGTCTGAGGAGGAAGACTGCTGTCCAGAGGAACCAGAAGGTGGCACGGGCTTCTAGCAGCAGTCACGTGCCTACCTCCAAATAAATTACTGACATTTTTATCTAGTTCCTCTTTGAGAAGGAGCACCTCAATCCTACTGAAGAAGGGCTGTAAATGATAGTTCCAGAAACTAGGCATAGCCCTGCTCCCAGCACAAACTGTTTTATTGTCTCTCCTCTCTGGCAGCAGCCTTTCTTCTATCTCACTGGTAGGTGTTAGCTTGACAGTCCTGACAGGGCTCCCTATAGTCATTGCCCCATATGTGCCATCCACGCGGCCTGCGTCTGGCATCTCCCCTGGGTGAAGGAGTGCTACACAGCGGTGGCAGCAAGGGCAAACGTCAGACCTAGAAAATGGTAGCATCCCTCTGAAGCAGAGGTTACTCTGGAGAGTGGCTGGGAATGCAGAGCAGTACCCAGCTGAACCAGGGCTCTCACATGTGGGAAAAGTATTTGGGGTTTCCCTCCAGAAAGGCAGTGAGCAGAAAAGCCAGGCAGAGGCCCTTACCCCTGAGGAAACTGAAGATATTAAATGTAATGCCAGAAGCAGAGGTGTGACATGTCCCAGCTTTCACCAACTCCACAGAACTGTTCTGGCCACAAGCTGCAAGCAAGGCAGAGGATTTTGCCACAGGATTCCTCAAAAAAAAAAAAAAAAAAAAA
>Ga0065711_1032397_pt1 | contig 27431 bp, 26 predicted proteins | sample Hoacrofraction12_FD_59098 | JGI IMG/M metagenome (GOLD analysis project Ga0065711, IMG submission 59098) | Hoatzin crop microbial communities from Cojedes, Venezuela - Epithelial fraction 12 v2 (version 2) | ecosystem: Host-associated > Birds > Digestive system > Esophagus > Crop | place...
GGAGATATTCCAGCCCCGCCTGGCCGTGGTGCTGTGCAGCCTGCTCTGGGTGACCCTGCTTGGGCAGGGGGTTGGGCTGGGTGACCCACAAAGGTCCCTTCCAACCCCGACCATGCTGGGATTCTGTGATTCTGTGCCTTTCTCCGAAGCAGACGCAGGGAGGGGATCGAGGGAGGGTCTTTCCCATCCCATCGGCTGCAGTCCCTGCCCCTGCACATCAGAGCCCCTTCCCAAGCCCCCCTGGCTCCTTTCCTTCACCCCTGCTCCTGGGGGAGCACAGGGCGAGCCTGCAGGGCAATTACCCTGATTACCCTGATTACACACACCCCATCCTGTGCTCCCCATCACTCAGCGTGACTCAGGGGCTGGCACAGAGCAGGGAGCAGTGCTGTCTCGGGGCGCCTTGCCCAGCGTGTTGGGACCAGGCTGCCTTATGCAATGATGAGCCTGGGCTTTCCCCAGCTGAGACAGGGCTGAGGCATCCACCCAAGCTCCACGTCAGGTGGGAGAGGCGCTGACAAGGAGGGACCCCCCCGCTCTGGGTGAGTGGGAGCCGGATGGCAGCAGCAGCGGCACGGCTTGGCCCTGCAGAGCTCCGGCTTCCCCGCACGTCCCAACCCAAACTGCTTCTCCCTGCACTCCCCGGCTCTTTGGAGCTGGCAGGGCTCAGGCACAAGCTTCCCCGGCTCCCTCTCTCCCCTTCATCCCAGAGAGAGTGGGAGAGGAGCTGTTGCAAGCAGGAGCCCGTTTGCTCGGCACCATGAGTGCACCCGTGCACACCATCGCACCCCGTCCCAGCTGGGAGCCACCCCATCCTGCGCGAGGGTGATGCTCCCGGGAAGGGGGACCAGCATCTCTGCTCCCCCAGCGCGTCCCCCAGCCCTTGCTTGCTGTGCCCAATACCCACACCCCGCTGCTGCGAGCTGCAGGAGCTTCTCAGCAGCGATGCCCAGGGGAGGGAAGGTCCCCGCTCGGTCCCACCACCGCTGATGGCAAAAGCAGGGGATGAGGAGCTTGTGCTCCACTCCGTAGCACACAGCGAGCGCTGCCTTTCCCTGCGTAGGGACACGATTCCCTGGTCCAGCCTCCATCCCCCTGCGGGTCTGGAGCATGGGATACTTACGGCCGGTGAGCGGAGGTGCCCTGGCTGAGGTTGGCCACGTAGGCAGCAGGAACGTAGCCCGTTGCCGGCTCCCCCAGCAGCCGCCGGGCTAAGACATACTCTCCTTCTTCTCTGAGGACACGCAGTTTGTCCCCTGCGCTTACGCTCAGTTCCTCCGCGCTGCGGGCTGCGAAAGCGTATAAAGCGATACAGAGAGAGGACTTGGGGATGAAGGAAACGGAGTTCGGCTCCGAGTGCAGCGAAACGGAATCGGAACCAAGATACCCCAGGGAGCAGCTCTCCGGCACGGAGCGAGGACGGAGTTTGTTCCAGAAGGACGTCAGGAAGGTCAAACGCTTTCGGACAAACTGCTCCATCGCCGGCGACGCGGTGGATGCGGTGGTCTACGCCGCCGCGCTTCTCGAGGCCGGAGGAAGGGGAGATCCCGGGCTCATCCCGCTGTCCTGTGTCCCTCGCACGCGTCTGGGCGCTCGCCGGCCCTTCCCGGCGAACTTCCTATTTCTGAAAGTGAAACTGGTTGATCTGGTGGGACGAGTCTGCAGGTGGGATGAGTCTGCGGGCGGGAGTCCCACACTCAGACCCGCGGGCACATCTGGGAGACGGGCACAGCTGGAGCCGCTCTCGAAGAAGGAGAACAGCTTGTTGGTTTTTTTTAAATTATTATTTTAAAGCGCGCTCTCCTGCTTGTTGCCAGAGCACCGGTAAACACAGCACTTTGCTCTTCAAGCAGCTCTTGTGACAAGTGGCTGACTCCAGCTAATAGTCTTGATCTCACTTGTGTGGGAGGGTGCTTTTTTTTTTTCCACAGGAAACTAATTGCATGCACAGATGTGGGAGAGTTAAAACAGAATTAAGGAAATAACCTTAGAAGAGACCTGAAGTGGTTTGGATGTTTGCTGGGTGGATACTGTGGGGTTTATAACACAAGATCCTTTTTCCTTTTGGTCTGCAATGACCTCCCAGGGTTACCCCCACTAAAGCATTTGCCACCTCCCATTCAAGGTCCTGTGCAGCCTGCTCTGGGTGACCCTGCTTCGGCAGAGGGTTGGGCTGGGTGACCCACAGAGGTCCCTGCCATTCTGTGATTCTGTAATTCCTCGTCGTAGAGGATCTCTAGGGAATCCACTTCACAGATCCACTGGGATCCGGCGCTTGCTCAGCCTCCGGCAGGGATGGGTCCCTCGCAGCATCAGGAGATGCTCGGCTGGTGCAGGGTCTGGATCTGCCCCTGGGGGCCTGTGTGGCAGCCAGAGCAGAGCCCTGGCACACAGCCCCCGGCTCCTGCTGCCGTCAGCACAGCCCATGCTCCTCAGTCCCGGCCACGCTTGGATGCAGAAACACTCCAATCCCTCTGCTAAACCCCAGCAACCACGGGCATCGGCCAAAGGACGGAGATTTCCACCTCACATCTTGCACGTGCTCTCTCATCTGCCTGAAGATCGCTGCTCCGGTGAGGAATCCCAGCGCCAGCCCCCCCAGCCCCTGCCTGGCCTTTGTCACTTAACTGTTCCGTCTAATTAGTGGGAGTTTTGTGCCTGGGAACTCCACTCCTGGCCTCGAGCCCATTATTTCGATCCTCCTCTGCTTGTAATTGGTCTGGGTAGCTCATTTTGGGAGTGCAGTTGGGTTTTAAAAGAGAATGTTGAAGATAAAAAAAGGAAAGTTTATTTTCGGGGTCTAGGCTGCGGACTGAGACTGCATGGTGTATAAAGAACAAACCGGACCCGTCCCTGGGTCAGCAGCTCTGGGCTTGCCGTGCCCTGCGTCCTGGGTGCCCCACGATGCCGAAACAGCCTCCAAAAGCTGGATCTCAATATCTGGATTTGGGGGTCAGCTCTTCCCCCACCCTCTCCCACACAGAGAAGCCCAGGGCAGAGGTAAGGAGTACACAGCACTCCGTGAGCGTGCCCTGCGCGTTGCTGCACAGATGGGAACTAGGAAAAAAAGGCGTCTTTAACAAAATAGTCTGTTCCCTACTTACCAAAGTAGCCCCTGAATACATGGGTAATTCCCCCAGGATCTTCCCCCACCCGCCCAGCCCGCGGCCTCGCTCTTGGTGGGACGCAGGGATGTGCAATTTCTCTGCGTATTTTTCCCACTTCGGCACGGGGAGGGGAACGGACGACGGAGCGCGGAAGGGTTTGCAAGACGTGGGGAAGGGACATCCCCTCTGCTGTCTTTCTGCGGCACTTCTGACAGGTCTGCTCCTCACCTCACGCTCCGTCAGGAGGGAAATGGGCTGCTTGGTTATGCATTTAGAGATTATCTGATCAGATCAAGCGCGGAACATTTACGCCTTGCTGTTTTGAATGGGGACTTGGTAAACCTGTGGTTTGCAGGAGACTGGAGACCGATTACCTTTGCTGACCTTTGCCAGATTAGATTCTCTAGTGGTACAAGCGATAGACAAGTCCAGCTGATTTATAACACGCCAGGCTTTGGATCTTGATTTGCACCTAAATGAAAGAGTACTTCGAAATGACAAACATCCCTGAGGTCTAAACACTGCCTCCGAGCTGAACGTACCAGACATGCATCGCACACATCACTCATCGCTGCAAACCCGGGTCTGCGCAGGACACGCACGCACAGCTCCCAGTCCCACGCCAGGAAACAGCTGATAAATCACAACCCTTTTTTCTAGTATCTTTTTTATTTTTCTGTTAAGTTCCAGGAGCATCCCTGCTGCCTTGAATCCCTCTGGTACTCTATCATCACACCTAAAAATACAAAAAATAAAAGGGGGGAGAAGAAAAGAACAAGCACGTTCACAAAGGTTTCTGGTCCTTGCACTGTGGGAAGGGAGATGGGAGGACGCAGGAAAAGTGAGAAAGATAAGGAAGGCACAGATATCTAACGGATCAAGTATTTTCTCTTCAGTCCCTGTGACCAGCTGACAAGGCTGTGTTAAACACCAATCTGTCCGCAGATTTGGGGCTGTGGTGGCTACACAGGGACTTTGGTTCTAGCACCACTGAAAAGCACCTCCGAAGAGCAACCAAACCAGCAGCCCTGGTCAGCAGAGCCGGTTACACAGTCCTGGTTCGGCTGCGGAGCACCTGGGAGCGCTGAACACAAACAGCACTCTGCATTCATCCCGGTGTCAAACACTGCACGTCGTGTTCTCCCGCACTAATTGACAGCAACCAGCAGCTCCCCTCCACTAATGAGAGCGCCCATTACATCTAATTAGCGGAGGTTCTGTTCCAGGTCCTGTTACGTTTACACTCGAAATACATCTTCCAGCAAAGAGCCTTTTGGGGAGAAAAAATAAAGAAACAGAAGAGAAACATAAATCCAATTAAACCCCTAGAGGGGCAGAAAGTTGGAGAATGTGGGTCACGCCGAGGAAAATGTTTCTGAGCACCGGGCACGTAACAGTAGGACCCTCGCGGGGTCACGCAACCGAGGGTGAGCCCCTCGCTCCCCAACGACTGGCAAAGCACAGCGGCTGATGCCAGCATCCCATCCGCTGTGTCTGGCATCCCATCCCGAAGCACCCGAAGAGCCGGGAGACTTCCCGGGGCCTTGGGCTCACCTCCTCGCTGCTGGCAGGGACGGCAGCCCCAGCCCAAACTGCGCTTGCCAGGGGCCTGAGGTTCCTCTTGCTCTTTTTCTTGGCAGGAGAAAACGGCTGGGGGTTTGTTTTGGCTTTTATGTTTATTTAATTGGTGTTTTTTTTAGATTTCTCCAGATGCTTCCTGGCACCACAGTGCATTTGAGAAAGGTTTTGCCTCTTAATGAGTTGTTTTGGTTGGGTGCCCATGGGACATTTCAGAGAAGGGGTGGCGGATGACGACAGCGTTGCGTGGGAAGAGGAGCAGAGCAGAACAGTGGCACCGAAGCAGCTTCAATTATTCTCCATTTCCTGGGGACCAAGGAAGAAAGCGGCATCTCGGCAGACTGCTGGTCTGTCACCATCTCAGAGGACAGAGCCATCCCTGGAGGCCAGCGGTCCAGGGGCTGAGGGGCTCGCGGACAGTCAGTGCGGAGGGTTCACTGCAGGCAGAAGCACAGTCCTCCTGGGACAGGGAGCGGTACAGGAGGTGCGAGAGGAGGCAGAGCATCGTGGGGTCTCGTGGCTGCTGTTTCTGAGCCTTGTAGGAGTGGGTTGGACTGGCAGGTGGAGAGCAGGAGTGCAGGTAACAGGGCACCTGAAATGGCACAGGAAAGCAGAAAAGCTCTACAGGAGGCAGCTGGAGGCAGAGCAGGCTGTTTGCACGGTGTCTGGCGGGTCTGGGGTACCCGTGACTGCAGCATGAAAACAGCAACAGCCCTTTAAAACCACAGAAATGCTGCTCAGGGAACCTGTAAACGCTCGACTGCTCTTCAAGGATCTGCATATGATGGCAAGGAAAATTCGACTTGTGTGTCACACTTCAATTTATGTCAAATTTCTCACTGGAAAATCTATAGGGACCGACACACCAAATCAGACTGCAAAACAGTGTCTACAGGCTTCTCCTTCCATGTTCTGCTGAAGTTATCAGCACAGCTCAGCCTTTGCTTGCCCTCTCCTGTAATCTAAGTTCCAGAGGATGCTCCTTCTAGTAGACTGCCTGGCAGAAAAACGCTTCTGCATAACTCTTCTGCTCCTGTCCCCAGACTAATCATCTGCAACACGTAAAAACCATTAAACACCTCCTCCAGACTGGCAGGTGCCAGCGAGTTGTTCATCCTCTCTTTCAAGGCTGCAGGGATCTCCGTGGGAAGCAGGCTAAGGGAGCTCAGTCTGCACTCTCCGTGCCCTGAAACCCAGGAGACTTGAGGTCTGGCAGCTTTCTGCCAGCACCCTGCCACAGCCGAGCAGCAGCAGGAGTCCCCAGGCTGGCAGGAGCTGGCAGCGACTTTGAACACGCACTGGAACATCCTCGCTGCCTCGCCTGGAGCTGAGCAAACAGAGGACAGGTGCTTTCAGAAGAGAGGTGCACGGTGACTCAGTCGTTGAGGGGGAAATCGCTGTCAACACGTAGGCAAACGATGGATTGCTCCATCTCCCCAGATGTCCTGGTTACCCCGAGGAGGAACCAGTCCATCTACTCCATCACTGTGCTTCGTGGTATCTCTCCCCACAAATGTCCTTTGGAGGCTGCTGGATTTGGGGTTGGGATATTAAGTGTTGCTAGAAGAAACCTACCCGGAGTCCCAGGAGAACAGGCCTGAGAGACCTCACCCAGTCCACCTAGTCCATCCTATACTTATGTCTTTCCCCATCTTTGCCAAACCAGTTCTTAACCGACCTCCAGGAATGGATACGCCACAACGTTCCCAGACAACCCACTCCAGTGAGTCACTAATCGTTACTGGTAGAAATGAGTGTCTAACCTGCTGCAGTTAAGCCTATTACCTCTTGTCCCATTCATCACCGGATTGCTCCACTCCTTTCTGCAACAGTCTCTTCTGTATGTGAAGACAGCTCAGGTGTCTGACCGCACACTCAGCAGCACCACATCGATCCACCTCTTGGACCCCAGCCCAGAAAAAACACACTGACCTTATACGAACCGGCAACATGGTCATCTTTTTCTCCATTTGTCTCCAGTCTTCCTCCCCCGTCCGTGCGTGCTGGCGTTCCTGTGGTGCCACCTCAGCTGGCTCTCTAGTGCATTTACCTGGTGGGGATGAGAAAGCAGCAGCTCCAAGAGGAGTCTGCACCATTGCACAGATAATCTTTAACCTGTCCCGAAGACAAGAAGAAAGTGCCAGCTCAAGCTGCCTTCACTGAAGAACAAACTTGGGTTTTACCCTCCAGTTGTAGAGGTCTGAGCTCACAGAGCTCAGCTTCATCTCTTCTTTCCCTGCTCTACCTCTTCTCTACCTGCCCCTGCTTCCCTCCGATCACATGCTGTTCTTGGCTCTGGAGGACAGAGAAGTCCCAGATGCTGCCCATAGCAAACAGCTAAACCCTGCTCCTGGGCTGACCCCATGGAAGACAAACGTTGGGGCACAAAGTTTTACCTGTGTCCGCAGGGAAGCAACTGTCTTCTCCAGTCCAGCCACAAGGGACTCGAGACTCTCTCTGGAGGAAGGGCTTGGAGCAGGCGCTTCATTTCTGGGGAGAGGGATAAAAAGTGAAAGGGATTATGCAAACGTCAGCTTCCTGGATGAGAGAATCATTCTGCCTTCTCCAACACCAGCCTCCAAGTAAGCATCAAACAGATGGGCCCAACTCCCAGATTCACCTGCCAAGAGGTGTCAACCAAACAGCCACCCAGCCCAGATACTTCAATATCACAGTCGGGCTCTGCACTAAAGTGTTGGAGGACCTTGATCCAGCTCAGTATCTATTGAAGCTCCTGACCTCCAGACCTCTGCAGAACACTGATTTCAAAGGCCTGAATGGACTGAGTTATTAAAAACTTGTCTTATGCTTCATAAAACGGAGGTAAAAGAAGTGGCGACAGCACACCTGGGGAAGGCAGGCTTATGCTCGGCAGTGTTTTCTTCTGGGTAGCTGAAGCCAGGAGACCTCTTGCTTCGGAAACGCTGAGAAAGAGCCCTGAATTGCCCACGTGTCTGGCAGTCTTTGGAAGGAAGGGAAAATCTGCAGTGAGCATTCGTGTTTAAAGCAGAATCACGTGGATTGCAGCCAGCGCATGGCAGCGCTGCCCTCCTTCACCACCCACCCTTGACACATCTCTTATGCCGGAGGGGAGGAGGCAACAAAGGTGTGTAACAGGGCATGCAACACGCGTGGATTCCATGGTCTCAGCTGGACATCTGTAGCCAGAATATAGCACAAAGGGACCAGGTAGGATCTGTGGTTTAATGGCAGAGTTTTACAGACTCCCAGATGAATCTGTAAAGTGGTATGTGGTGGGGATCACCATCCCTACGTCCTGTTTCAGTCTCTCCCTCTCAAGCATGAGCGATTGGCTGCTGCCAGAGACAAGAAGCCCTCAGCTAGAAGGACCTTTGGGCAGATTCAGTGGAGCTAACAGGCTTCCTAGAGAGCTGGTCGATGCCCCAGGCCTGTCAGTGTTTAGGAGGCATTTGGACAATGCTCTTCATAATTTGCTGTAACTTTCGGTCAGCCCTGAAGTGGTCAGGCAGTTGGACTAAATGATCGCTGTAGGTCCCTTCCAACTGAAATATTCTACTCTGTTCTGTTCTACTCTATCCTGCTCTTCGCATCCATTTGCTGACACACGGTTCTCATGGTGTACCACGAAACCAGCTCCTGGCATTTCCTATAAGCTGACGGCATGTGACAAATGCCAGCCAGCGCCATCCCCACGTCAGTCAGTGCTCGAGCAGCCTCCTTCCCTACCCTCACAGCAGTCCTGCCACAAGCGGAGGTCCACCGCAGGAATCTCTTCGCAGCCGACCATGCCCTGTGGGTACGATGCCACTCGGAAGACATCTCTCTGGAGCTGCTGGATGTGGTCACTGTTGTCACAGACGACACGAGCAAGGGACGTCTGTCTGATCTGAGTCAGCTGCGCCGGCGTGAAGACTCCAGGATTCTCATACCAAAATCTGCAGTGGGTTGTAATCATAGCATGACTCAGGAGTAGGAGAGGAGGATGGGGAGTAAAGCTGGGAGAGGGAGAAGAGTTCCCCTATGTCTCTGTAGCAGCACCCACACCGTTCAAAAAGAGCTTTTATTCTGGTGCTAGGGGTTGCGAAGACAGACTGCCCTTTTCTGAACCCGTGAACCCCCGTGAGCTGCTGGCTGGAGCTGCAGGGTGCCACCACTGCAGGTACAGCCCCGGGCAGGGGAATGCCAAGGCTCAGACAGCTCGGCAGTAGCAGGCTGGGAGATGGGTGAACAGTGCTCCCACCCTAAGTGCATCACCAGGCAAAGACGTGCCTTATTCACACAAGCAGGAATTAGAAGGGAAGTCCTGCAGACATTTTCTAGCATTTTCAGGAGACATTGGGCATGTTCTCAATGGCGCCCAGTGTCCTGCAGTGAAACGAGAGTCGTTAAATCAGGAAAGGACACATTGACAGTAATTGTGGCAAGTGCTTTTGCAAATGCACTGGACAGAGGAGACCCTTCCTCACATCGTAAGACAAGAAATAATAAAAAATTACAAGTTCTGTTCCTCCCTGTAGGGAGCAAATCCCTCCAAACAGAACACCAAAGACTCTGGGATGACTCTGATATACCTGTCTCCATCCCTCAGCCTTCTGAACTGCGTTGTTAACAGGCACATCAGTGTTGGTCCAACTCTGGTACCAGGGACAAGATCCTCCACCATCAGTGCTGGAAACAGGTCAATATTTTTGGTAGTTCCATATAAACTGCAAGATAAAAGATATTAAAAAAAAAAAAAAGTTAAAAGACTATCAAAGACTGGAGATAAAATAAATCTGATCACATTATAGGAGCTTGTATGCAAGGAACTCATCTTGACAATATTTATAATGGTCTTATCTAAAAGACAATGGGATAAAGGCCTGCCTTGGAAAGAGGCAGCCAGTGCAGATAGGATGCAGTTTAGTCTCACTGGAAAATAGCTCCAAGGCTCAACATGCTCCCAAACTACACCACAGTAGTGCCTGATGACATTCCACTCAGAACCAGACTGATCACTTGGACAGATCTCATTTGTCTTACCCCGTTCTCAAACCACAGATATTTCCCTATCTTAACATCTGTGGGTAGAAACATCTGGGAAGGTTATTTGATGGGTGTCCTGCGAGGAGCAGAAACTTTTCACTGACTGATCTCCAGTGATTTTGATGCTTCCAAGTCCAGGCTACAGTACCTCCTGAGCTTTTCCCTGATCTCCAAGTTCTTTATCTCATTTCTGAGGTCCTCAAACTCCTGTGCAGATGAGAGGTTGCAGAAGACCCTGAAGTCGTTGTAAGGTGGGATGCCATGGTCTCGCCCTCTCTGGATGTTGATAGCGGCCAAGTCCAGTGAGACAGAGTGTGCCATGGAGAAGAGTTTCTCCGTCAGCTCCATGTTGAGGAGTTCGGAGGGGACCCGCATTTTCCCGGGAACCCCAAACAGCCCACGGAGGAGCGGGTCAATCCCACCCTCCTGCGTGATCCTGAAAGGGGAAAAGAAGGCCTTGTGCAGGGGGACGTGGCCTTGGTGGATGGGCTGGAAGGTTTCATTCAGCCGGTACAGGATGGGGTTGATCAAGGTGTGCCCAAAGCGGAAGGCGGCAGTGGCAAAGGCGTTGAGAATCCCCGCATTGATGTTGGGGTTGTAGCCTTTGTACTCACCCAGCATCTTCATCCCAGCTTCCCCAAGGACCTTGGGGAGCCACTGGGCATAGGTGATATGCTGCATCTGGGCACCCACAATCTTCCGTGCTTCGTGGTAAAGAAGGTCTCCATCCCAGTGGGGATTGAGGGCCAACAGCTCTGTCGCAATGCGGTTGTGCTCCCTGAACCAAAGCGTGTGCATGGCCGTGAGACCCAGCTGCTCATTGGCACGGTGGTCTCCTGCCAGGAAGCACGGCACAGGGCTCTCATTCTCATCTCTCATGCACTCCGTGGGTGGCCCCACAGCAAAGGGAAGGAGATGCTTCCCCGAGCTGGGCACAACTTGCCCTTGCTTCAGCAGCCCATTTTGGCCGCTCAGATCCCGCAGCTCCCGTGATTCCTGCTCTGTGCTGCCGTAAACATTGGAGGCATCGATGTAAGACGTCAAGTGGTTGATCTGCTCCCTGGCATAGACGGAGTTCATCAGCAGGGAGGTCATCCCGCTGCCACACACGGGGCTCGAGCGGACAAAAAACATGCAGCGCCCATTCCTCACACGAGGGTCATTGGCAGGGACCATGACGGAGAAGCAAGGTGGGTCATTGCTGCACACCTCGCTGCAGGGTGCTCCATCTGAGAAGCGGGACATGCTGATGGCTGCCACTGTCTGGTCCATGTCGTGGTCCAGAAACTGGCCCCACTGCATGAGCATGTGTGTGAACTGGTCATCAGGGGTGATGGTCTCAGTCCCTACCATGGCGGTGGAGACAAGACGAGGTAAAGGAAGGGGCAGGTCCCTGGCATCTTCTGCCAAGGAAAACCCCCGGGGGAGGTTAAATCCGTTCTGATAGGCAGGTTTGAGGAGCCTCTGGAAGGCTGTGAGAGATGCACCCCACATCGGGTGCTGGAGGTTGTTGCAAGAGCCGTCATGGGTCCTGTACTTCTTGTGGAAGCAGATATCGGAGCAGTTCGGTGTGCGGCGGTGGGCAGAGCAGCCCGACAGGTTGGCGATCATGTTCAGGTAGTGAGGGGACACCAAGTCATTGTACCGATAGCCTGCGAAGGTAAAGGCAAAGCACCAGGTCAGACCACGGCTGCTGGAGCCATCTGGTTCCTACCATCCCATGTCATGGATCTGTGTGAAACCACTGCTGGGATCATCAGGGTAAGCATGGGAAGGCCAGGCCTCCCATCCTGGCATTGCTATGTAATTTGTGGAAGATTCAATGAAGTACAGGATCGTATCAGGCCCACAGAGAAGAAAATAAGGGGAAAAGAGTTTAGTACAAACTGTGTGGAGGCGGAAACCAGAGATGTTGTGACTGGTACACCAAACTATGAGGGTGGTCTTGGTCTCCATCCTGGGTTTATTTTATGTCTCTCTGGGTTATTAGTGCAACCTCGAGCACCATCGACCATCCAAACCCTACGTGACGAGCAGCAGGGAAGCTGTGGGTGACTGCCAGGGCGCTACGCCATGCGAGAGCGCTGAATAATGCTGCACTGTGCAGATGCTGACAGGGCAATGAGGAGGAGAGGCTGGCGGTCCGACCAGCCCAGACGAGACCTGCAGCGAGACTCCTCGCAGCCTGGAATACATCCAGGCAGGCAAAAAATATTTACGGGCCCCAAACGTACACGCCTGCTACATGGTGACTCACACGTATAGGTAGAAACATGCAGTGTATGGGAATGTCCGTTGTGTACAAAGGAATCCCCACAGCAAGCTTTGGCGTCCAGCTGCTGGATGCCTGGACCTCACAAGGTATTTCTGGTGTTGCATTGGCTTTGTTGCTTGCTCTCCTGCCCTGATAAAAAGCACCCGAGTGCTGGAACTCATTTGAGTTTGTAGCTAAGAGGTCAAAGCAGTAGAGAAACAGAGGAGAAAGTCAGGAGCGACATCCCCCTTCCTCTGTTGCAGCACCCAACTCCAGTTTTCAGTATTATTCTCACTGCCACTTGGAGGGCAGGAAACATCTCTGACCACGCTGCTGAGGGGCTGAACCTCAGATCCACAAAGGCACTCCTTTGTGAGCTAGACAGCTAAATATTTTTAAAGATTAAGGCTTTCATAGCCAGCCAAGAAATCTTCAGCAAAATGGGGAATGGAACCATTTTCTTGAGCACGAGGTTGGTACGGTGACCTCAAGAGCAGCCCTCCAGCTGTTATGAAAACCGTGAGATGTGAGAGAGCATTGCAACCCAGACAACACATTGCTTGGCATACCTAAACTTTCTGGCTGTCTACATGTAGTTGTTTTAATTTAATCCTACGCACAAAGTTAAGAACGGAAATAATTTCTCTCCTACCTGTGACGTTCATATCCACGATGAGACCTTGTTGCACATGTTCCTGAATCAGCTGCAAGGTCCTTTCAAAGATCTCGCCTGCCCTGGCTGTTTCAAGGGTGTAGGGGTCGCGGGGGTAACGGAAGAGAGCCAGCAAGTCATTGGGGGTCTTGGGGCGTCTGTTTGAAGGAGTTAGAAGAGATGCAGGAACATTAAAACCAATAGTCTCTGCCCAGAGCAATGAGACTCTGCAGGCAGCAAGAGTCAGGCTCTAAGCCTGGTCTGGTGCTCGACCCCCAGAACTGGTGCACAAGACCAACGTGACTCGCCTGCATGTTGCAGATGATTAAAGTAAGGGTCTTTTTCCCCAGGAAAATACACATATTTAATATCCTCAGTATCTCTGATTTCTTCTCCTATGGTAATTTATTTTTCACATTTCAACAGGTGAAACCCAGAGTTTTTTGGCTTAATACAAACTCTCCACCTTTTCAATAAAAACTTACATTGCGGTGGAAGAGGAGGGAATTCCCATTCACTCAGGAATTCATTTTTCATTGCTGAAATGGTTAGAATTATTGTATTATTATTTCTGTTCACCCTACACAAAGTCAGTTGCATTTGAAAAATTACTATGCTGGTTATCTTCTTTTCTACGCACTGTCTCTGGAGCCAACTCCAGCTGACAAAACGCACGCTGCAGATAAAAGTGACATGAGAGGTGATATTTGAGTATCAGATTCTTCCAGAATCCCAAGTGCCTGTTACGAAGCTCTATCACATCCTTACATCTACACGGTGCTGCTTCTACCTCTGATACCCAAAACAACACCGCAGCTTTCACTCGCAGATTGCCCATGATAAAATGAGTCTTTTTAATCTCTTTTCTGCTTCAAGCCTCCGATCTCGGCCCGTCGCGCACTCACTTGCTGAACAGCTCGGTGCGTGTTGAGTTGATGGCGTGGTCCACGCTGCTGATGGCTTCCCGTATCGACGTGGCTACAAACGTGTCGCCGCTCCGACCGATGTCCGTGGCTTTCCAAGGCAGAAAGAAAGAACAAAAAAAATTCTAAATTCACTTTGATATTAATTTTTCCTCCAAGCTCAAGAAGATCTGCGTACCAGTACAAGCCCTGTAGTAACTCCACTGTAGGTCAAACTGCATTTGCATTCGTAACATAAACACCATGAAACTGTTTTTTATACAAACCCCCCAGATATTCTGAAGAAGAAATTAACTGCCTGAAAAACAAAGTGACTTTTTCAGGAGACAGCTGTGGAACACATATTCAGAGTCTGCTCCTCTACAGCTTCTCAAATAAATGCCTGCTTTAGTTCGTGACTGAACTGGAAAAAGAAAATGTAAAAATCACAGTGGGTTAACCCAAAACAATGCATTTACTTCCCACAAAGGGAACTTATAAAAGTCATGACTTTAATTGAATGCATTGCTCATATATTAATTTTCCATTTGTGGAACACTTTGGTTCAAATTTAGCATTAGCACATCAGATACATCATTTAAAAACAAAAAAAGAAAGCTGTTGTTTGAATACCTTCGGAAGTAAACACAGGAATTCTTAAAAATTACTGCAGAATGCATTTTTTAAGCCAGGGCCTTTGTCACACCTGAACAAACCAGCTCCCATTTGGCTACCAGTGTATGCAATAGCCAGCTGGAAAATGAAGTACCAGCAAAGAATAAATCACAGAAGTCAATTTAGGAATAATCTCAAAACACAAAGAAATTTCAGCTTATTCTCAGCTCTTTGCATACAATCCCTGTACAGAAAATGACGCTAAATTCACCTAACAAGCTACTCAGTATTCATGCTGGTTACTCCTGCGTGCTTGAGGAACAGCCCTCGACTTATATTTTTAACCTCCTTGATTGCCTTTGAGTTTTTTTCCCTTGCCAGTTCCTCTAAGCAGTCCAATTTCCCCTCTTGACCTCTGCTTTGCCTAGCAGCGGAGTTGCAGCTCCTCGTTATTCATCACAGCTCCCCTGACGCACGGAGCGGTAGCTGGAAAACGAGCGACTCGTTTCGCACCCCCGAGGGACCGAGCGCACATTTAACACCCCGCATCGGCAGCGACAATGTTGTTCTCCTCCCTCCCCTGGCGTGCGAGGCTACGGCCGGCCGACGACTTGTGAGCGTGTTGGCACATTTGAAGAAGGTTCTCCCTGCCAGCAGCGGCAGTGACGACACGCACGGCAGCTCGGCTCGCGGGAGGTGGGGTAGGACAACACCTTTGGCTCTGTGGGGAGCAACTGCAGCTCAGCTGAGTAATCAGCGAGGAGCAGCTGGGAGGTCCATGGGCTCACACAATGGGGCGACTCCGATCACGCCCGCGTAGGACCCGTCTCCAAAGAAGCAACAGTTATCCATTCAAAGTGTAGGCACCAACACAGCCCAGCCCCTCCTTACACGAGAGCATGAGAAGACTCCAGAGGACCACAGGAGATGCCCTACCAGTGATGGTGAGCTGCATAGCGCTGGAGGTGAAGCCAAAGGGGTTTCTCGCTATGCACTCGTATCTGCCCTGGTCAGCCACGCCGAGGTCTTGAATGGAAAGGGTCCCGTCTTGGCTTACGTGGAACTTGCCACTCTCTGTGATCTGGATACCCTCCTGTTGCACCATCAAAAGACAGAAAACTTGTCAGGGTATGGAAAGCTTCCCATCAGCCCAGCCTTCAGCCTGTTCAGCAAACCCACAGGCAGATGCGATGAACTAACGTGGCCACCAGATGTTAGCATTGCTCTTCCAGAGAAACCAGAAAGCCACCCAGGGACATCTGCCTCTGCCTGGACCCACTGCGAGGAGGTCCTGGCTCAGCTCCTTCATCCCCGGCCACCTGCAGGCACTCGCTGCAGGGCACAGGCACCCACACATTTCTCTGTGTTTCTTACTGGTGCTGGGCCCCAATGTTCTCACAGAAGTTTCACAGCACATAGAAAAGTCTAAATCTTCTGGTTTCGGACAACCTGAAGCCAACGGATTTTTGCTGGCCTTGAACTGTAGACACCAGCCCTTGCTCTGGGGAGCATCGCTGGTCAAAGTGCTGCGAGCAGCAGCACGCTCAAACCCTACCTCTCAACCTGGCTGGGGGCAGAAGTGCCTTCACGTTTTACTTCTTTATTCTCCAGTTTCTTAACATCTTTCTGCTGCCCTGCTCCAATCTAACGCTTACTGTGCTGCCCTCCCAGACTCTTTTCTTCTGCTCCCACTGTTAGCTGGAGCCCAAGGCAAGCTGCAAGGTCACCTCCCACGAGACCTCTGCAAGGTAACTGAGGCCCAAGCATCTTCCCCTCTGATCTGTTCTGTGCCTGACTGGGCTCACAGGCTGGGCAGGTCCCAGTGAAGGTCACAGGTGCTGTGTTTTCAGAAAAAATCTGAAGAGCTTCATTTAATAAATTCTTGAAAAGAGCAGCCAGGCTGCAGTGTGATTGTGAGGGATCATGGCTTTGTCCCATCGAAGCTGGAGCCAACCAGCAACATCCAGCTCTATCAGTGGAAATCCTGGAAATAAGGACAAGCTACTTAGAAAAAAATCAATATTTTCATTTTTTTCCAGGAATAGTCAATCAAGTGTTTCTAACACCCTGGAATGTCACTGGCTTCAAGTTACTCATTGGGAAGGAAGAACAAGAGAAAACAGGAAAGTGCATTGCAAGGCTTTGAGCCTCTGAAAGAGCAACGTCCTTTTTTAGACCATTAAAAACTCCAAATCAGTAGAAATGCTGGTCCTTAAACTTTCATCAAAGACAGTTTCTTCCACATATATTGCACAAACTGATTGAACCAGTTGGGCTGGGAGAGGCGTTTAACGAGCGAGTTGTTGAATGCCCCCACGGAGGAGCCGTCCCGTTCCTGGTGACGGTCGAGCACGTGAGATCATCTCTTACTTTGACCCAGGTTATGGTGGGCCGTGGATCCCCTTGGGCAGCGCAGGTAATGGCAACGTCCTGGCCTGTCTCTGCCACCACGTCTTGGGGGGGATGCAGGAACACGGGTATCACTGTGAGACACAGGGAAAAAGGCACAAGTGCAAGAAACGCATCCAGGAAAAGAGGGAAATCTGCATGGAAAACCTCTCGGCACGGGGAAACCAGAGCTGCTGGGCTCTTCAAAGGGATGCCAGTTTACTCCTGCTCTCTGCCTCTTTACCAAGTCCCCTGTAATTTCTCTTCATTATTTTCTGCTTCTGTGTGTCTTCACTCGGGGCAATTACATCGGAATGTGCTGGCTTCTCTGTCATTTAAAATCTTTCATTAAAGGCTTTCTAGAAAAGCCACTTTAGCTGAAACAAGGATCGCGAATTGATTCAGGAATTGTCAGGTGAGGCTCTCTGGCGAGCGTTAGTCAGGTTAGATTAAATAATCATATTGATCTTGCTGGTCTTAAGATATTCTCTGAATTCTGTGCTTGAAGCATCACTAATTTCATGTTTCTGGATAGTTTCCTTCCCTCCAGTCTACCATTAGTAAAATTCTGCTGTGTTTGTGAACAAGCAGGGATGTTTGCTTATTTAGAACGATCATTTATATGGGAACAAAAAAGAAAATAAAAGCATGAAAGCATTCCTCTGTGACTTGTGTTTTACAGAGGCTTAATTTTAGAATACCTAAATTAAGGTTGAGCCTATGACCTGGTGGCTAGCGCTTAAGACAAACGTCTCTGGAGCCAGAGTTAAATCTTCCTGAGAAGGAATCAGGTTTTTTTCAGAATATTTCATTTAAAAAAGAATCTTAGCATTATTTCTGTAGGAAAGCCAATATTTAAAGAGTAAAGAAAGAAAAAAATTATTAAGAATTTAACAAATACATTTTTTTGTAAATTCTCGAACAAAATTCCTTTGTTTCCTCTCCTTTACCAAAATAATTTTCTTAATAACATCTCCCAAACACATTAAAGGGCCTCATTTTTCACTCCAAATGGCCTGATATCAGAGCTTATCTGTTGGGCATTAAAAATAATTTCTGATCACAGAACCTTGCCCTAATGTTTATTTGTGCAGATGCCAGCCGACACCTTCCCTTTCCCTGGCCACAGCAGAGGAGTTTCATTCCCACAGTTACACTTTTTCTAGACTACCAGATAAATTTTCATGGAAAACTGCAGTGGCTTCTTCCAATTTACAAATCTTGGCACTCTGGAAACCTCTTTCACATTTCCCACCAACTGATGGAGCTCTCAGGGCTAGACATCTGCTCCCAGGGAAAAGCAAAACTCCATTCCATAGGGAACAGGGCAATTCCATATACATATACATATACATATACATATACATATACATATACATATACATATACATATACATATGTGTGTATATATATATATACACACACACCCACACACACCCCAATGGTCATTTAATAAACACATTTGCCAGCCCTGATTTCCCACAGCCTCACCAGCTTACCTCGTGGGGTGACCGACAGCTGTACCGGGAGGGTCCTCACTCCGATGGCACTGATGGCATGGCACTCGTACTGGCCTTGGTCATGGAGAGCAACCTTCATCACCCGCAGGGTCCCTGTGGAGAGGACGCTGTGCCTCCGGTCATTCGGCAGTGGCCCACCTGGTCAAACGAGCGGTGCAATTTGTTGATTGTCTTTGAGATTTCCCATTACTGAAAGTACCAGCGTGACAGCTAAACATCTCATTTCCTTCCCAACATGATATCAGCCACCTTTGAAATACCATCTTCACCTTGCGAAGTGAGAAACAGGACAGATGCTGCTCTTCTCACACCCAGGATCACGACTGAGTTGTCTTGCCTAAGCAACTGGAAAGGAGCTGGTACCCTTTCCCCATAAGCCTTTCCTTAGTGCAAACTGCAGATTTACTGACACCTGATGGACAGCAAATCTGTGTTCAATTATACAAACTGGTTGTTTAATCAAATAAGTGGAAACATTTAGCATTTGGTATTTTTATTTTCTTTGGTTTGGAAACTGCATTGTTTCAATATTTCCTCTATTTAAGGAGAAAAGTTCAAAATTAAAATGCTACACCAAATCCAAACAAAATTATTAGGACTTCTCCATTTAGCAACTTTTTTTTCAATATTCCATTTTCCTCCAAATAAGGGCTCTATTTATTCATCCCAAATACCAAAAGGAATTTGAATCCCCCACACACTGTCAAAAGCGGGTCTGAGAATGAGCAATGCTCCATCACTTCTCCTCCTGTTGTCTTGTTCTTAGCACGCCTTCTGTGAGAGCACTGTAAAGCCTGGTTGGTTTTGGATTGCTGAGTGACCTCGCAAACCTGGTTACAAGGCAGTTGTCAGCCTTAGTTCTTGTCACTGTGCTCTTTTCCACCTCTCTGAGAGATAGCTCCTGAAATCTGGGCAGTGGAGGAAAACTGGTTAAAGGAGATGGAGAACATGCTGGTGAAGGAGAATTTCAGCTTGTCCTTCTTAACTCCACATCAGGGCTATTGCTGTGGAAGCTGGAGTACAATAGCCATGAATTCTCCGCAGCACTAGACTATTAATTATGGCTTGTGAAGCATAAGGAAAAGTCTGAGGGCCTCTGGGCCAAGCGTTCTTGGCTTCTGTCCCAGAAAGTGTTGGATGGGATCAGTTCAGTGGAGCCAGTGCTAACAACCATCCGAGACTTTAAAAGTTCATCACCACCTGTTGGCCAAAGTGGTTGTTCCCAAGCTAAAAGACACCTCAGAGGTGTGTCACCACGTCAGTGGTGAACGGTGCTCTCCTGCAGTGCGCTCCCCGAGAGAAGCAAGTCAATGACGGAGAGCTGGTACATGGTGATACCCACTGCCTTCAAGTGTCCGGACCCTGCCTTCTCAAAGGAGGTAGGAAGCCACCACAGGAGGCACTTTGAGGCTTTCCATGGGTTTCAAGCTGATGAAAAATAGCACCCACCTTCCTACTGACACGATGACTTAGTGTGTCAAAGACCTAAGAGGCTCTCTCTTCAGTGCTTAACATCATCCTTGGTGATCTACAACATACCTCCCAGTGTGACTAGGTCTGGGCTGATCACCATCTGTCCTGTGTCACCACGGCAATTCATCGCCCTGGAGCAGCAGCTAGGCTGTTCTCACCCACATCCCATGGATGATGGCATGGGAGAGAAAGAAAGGAGTCAAGTGAGGCAGTACCTGCCCTCGTCCAGGCAATCACGGGTGGAGGGTGACCCTCAGCAGAGCAGGGGAAATCCACGCTTTGTCCCTCAGTTACTGTCTGATCAGTGGGAACGAGAAGAAACCTGGGAGAATCTGGAGGGGAAAGCAATGACTGACAGCAAGAAAAACTCAGGCAGCAAGCTCAGATTAATTCTCACTTCATGGGAGCAGAACCACTCACAGGGCTTAAATACTTCCCCCTGACCGAACACTGTATCCCAGAAACGTCACCAGCCTGGGACCCCTCACCTTGCACTATGATCCTTGCTGTCGCCTGGATGGATCCCTCGCTGTTGCTGGCATTGCAGTTGTACTGTCCCTGGTCCGAGAAGGTGACGCTCTGAATGAAGAGTCCTCCAGAGCTGGTGATAGCAAAACGGGAATCCTCTGGTAAAGGAGAGCCCGTGCCAAGGGTCCAGCTGATGCGAGGGTGGGGGTGCCCAGAGACCCCACACTCCAAGGTGACGCTTTCCCCAATCAGCACTTCAGTGTTCTGCGGCTGGATCACAAAAGTGGGCTTGGCTGGAAGGAAACCAGTGCTTCAGAAACCAGAAGCTCTGCTGCTGGCTCAGTTATGGGTAGTCATTGCTTGGACTCCTCATGCAACCCAGCCGTCAGTTACCCAGCTCTTCCCTGACCTCCAAATCCTCACTATGAGCAACTCCCCCAGCGCTACTTCTTCCTACCACCTCCTCCCTCCCAGTTGTTTAGTGCTGGAGCATCCCCCCTCTGGCGTCCCCTTCACCCTCGATACCTCTGTGCTGCAGAATTCATCCCAGCCTCCAAACTCCCTCCCCAGCCTCAAATTACCCGCAACATCTAAACCTCCAAGTTTCCCACTCCTGCGAAGGAATCCCCTAAAGCTCAGATCACACTACGCTGATAGCCACTCTCTTCCCCAGCACACCAAAACCAACTTGGCACATACAAAGCTGGGATTGACTCTGACTTAGCTCCACCCCCAGCCCCAACCTGAGCTGGACCTTCAAGGGGTGCACAAGGCTCAATTACACGGGGTGCCAAAATAGCGCAGCACGACTTCTTGGGTCTTGACCTCCCCAGCTATGTTCTTGGCCATGCACTGGTAGATGCCTTTGTCCGACTCCTTGGTATTCTGGATCATCAAGGTCCCGTCTTTCAACAGGTTCAAGCGGTTGTCGTCTTTCATGTCAATCTCGTTACTGAAAAACAGCCACAAACAGGCAAAATCTGGAAGGAGTAAAGGCTGGTGGTTTTCCCCCAAGTTGCTGGGGGAGTGGTGGGGCTTTGCATGGATTGCAGTAAATTGGTGTTCCTTGGAGCTATTCTGAGACTTCATGCAATTTATAGCAAGAGTTATGATTTACAGCACTGAACTTCAGCTCCAGCTCTCCGATTTACTCCCTGGGTGAGCTACTTTTTCTCTCACCACTGATTACATAGGACATTTACAGCCCATCAGGAGAGCATGCTGTTCCCATGCAATAGCACCATTGCTATTGTCAGGACATCTAGCCCCGGAAAGCTTGTTCTCATTATTTACTAAGTGCAAATATAATAATGAATTAATATTGTTATTGTGTGCAGCCATTTCTATTCGAACGGGCTCAAAGGCCTCAGGGGGGCAAAAATCTCTGAGTAAGTCACTGTGGGACCCCAACACAACTTGGACCCTAACCCAACCTGAGAGCTGTGAAACATCTTCCTTCTTTCCACAATGACCTGCGAGTCCTGGATCCCAGCCCGTGGCAGAAGGTCCCACTGCTGCATCCCATTTGTCCCAGCACGCAGGAATCTTGGATGGCTGCAGATGACTGCAAAGGGAGAAGGGACCTCTCTCCCCCTAGGACAAAGGCTGAATCCACTATGCAAACTGATATGCTTGCTGGGCATTTATTTAATTCCCCTGATGTCTACTCACTCTAGTCATATCTCGTTTGTGGAACATTTATTATCATTACTCCTCTTACAATGCTATCTTTGGGAGCCTGCCAGCATTTCCCTAAAAAAACCTTCCTTCCAGGGGGACCTAACTCAGCCATAAACTTTTGCTCTGTGCTGAAACTCTGCCTGGCGGGGAGTTAGCTGAAGAAGCATACATTGATCATTTTTATTAATAACTGAGCCCTATTCAGGCTCCCACAGACAAGAAGCTCGTAAAGCACCAAAGTAACTTCACTTCAACAGCGGGCAACTGCTCAAGCACAGAATATTTTACTGTGTCACATTTTCCAGAAACCCTTCGGCATCTAGCATCGCCGTATATTTTTTCAGTGTTGCTGTACAGAATGATAATCTACACACCCCTTTGCAAGGCCTGTCTTTCAGTGGAGCACAGTGATTTTTCCCTTTGGAAAAAAGCCATTCTCCCAGCACACGAGGCCTTTAGTGAGAAAAACCTAGAGACTAAAAGCATTTCAGCAGTTAATAAATGGCAAGCGTGGTGGCTTAGAGCAACATGAAACACTAATTTTATTTTTTTTCTGATCAAAAGATAATCACTTTCAGCCTGCAGAGTATGTTCATGGGAAAGTTATAAGTTCTTGGAATCCATTACAAATGTGGATGAAATACTTCATATGCAGATGAAAACACCACTTGGATTATGTGGTCACCAGCGAATGCTATTAAAAGGAGGGTCAATACAACCTATGGAATATCCATTTCTTCCTTTTTTTTTTTTTTAATTTTATGTTGCATTAAACAGATTTTGTAATTGCAGGATTTTTGTAATTGCAGAGCTCGGTGCTTCAAAACTTTTGCTACCCCTGGGCTCACTGTGTGCGACTTACTTGTTGTGCAGCCAAATAATCGCAGGCTTTGGGTTGCCTTCTGCCCTGCAGGTGAAATAAACTGTGTTTCCCAAGAGGACGTCGACATCGCGCGGTTCTGAGGTTATGCGAGGCCTCTCTGCAAAAGACCATTTTAACACAACCCAGTCCAGAGCAGCACAAAACCACCTGCAGCCCAACCAGAGAGCAATGGGTACGGCAACACACGCCCTGCAACCCCCAAGCAAGCAGGGACCAGCCCTAGGCCCAACGGCATCTGCTCAGAGCCACCCCAAGGCTTCTCCACAACATCAGCAGAAACGACATCAGGGAGGGAACAGCATCATTCTTCTGAGCCCGCTAAAAGCCCCGGAGAATCGAAGTGGCTGCTCCTATTGCCAGTACGTTGGGCAGTGGATCAGCTCCCTGCACAGCCCCAGGCAGCACTGGGAAAAACCAGACTTGGTGTATACTGGTTCACTATAGCTGCCTCAAGAATTGGTCCCTGGCTCCCCCAGAATAAGCGAAGAAGTCAGTGGCATCCTCACTTGGTTGTTTTTCTGCCCCTGGCAGCCCGCTGCTCTCAGCAACTGTCTGCTCCCTCTGAGCACAGTGCCAGCTCTCTGCAAATCACACCCCTTCCCTTTCAACAGGATTTCATCCATTACGTCCCCAATTCACCAGCCCATCGCTATCCAGCCAAGCTTTTCACTGTGTGCTTCGCTTTAAGGTGTACTCAAACACTAAGCAAGTGAAACATTTAAAGGCTGTGCTAAAATAGGAAGGAATCTATGCATGTGGTACAGAGTGCTTCATCTTGATTCAGCAGAATACTTACTTGTACGACAATCTGTACATCCACCAGTAATCCAGTAAAACCAGCTGAATTATTCATAGGATTAAGGAAGAACCTGCCGTCTCTTCCAGAAGAAGACCTGTGCTCTTACGCCTCAGACTGCAAGCCAGCGGCTTGGCAACCAGCCTCCACGCTGCCAGTGCGGGACCAAAGCCCCCACAGCCCCGCGGTACAAGGGGCTGATCCAGTGCCGACCTGCTCACATCTGCTAATGAGTGGTGGGTTAACGTGATGCCAGCAGGCTTCGTACCGACTCAGATATCAGCTGCCGGCATCATTAGAGCTTTATGCTGAATTATGCATCGCTTGCCTTCCCCAGCTGGCACAGCACCAGCGTAAAAGCCTAATGCCAGCAAAATCTTCCCACCAGGTGCTCTGGCTAATTTGACAGACATCCCACTGTGCGCCCATGCCTAAACCAGAACAAATTTACATTAATGGCTGTACCGTGGCACCGGGTGTAGTCGGGGACAGCTCGTGTGCGGCACATCCACACGCAGCAGGTCCTGCTCCATGTGTCCCCAGCTGCCTTCTCTAGACCCTTCCTACTCCTCCCTGTCCCTCGAGGTTACAGCCCCATTTGTGCCATTTCAACTCTTTGCATGGCTGTGCCCTAAATTAAGCTGTGAAATGGTCAAGATTTTTTTTAAAAAATAATAAAATCGTAGGAGAAAAGCAGAACGCATGGGAGAGTTCTTTAAAATCCAGCTGATCTCACAGATCTGGCTCAGAGCACGGCCATGCACCCAGCTGGACTGGCACATCCAGGAGGGATGCTCATAGCTGGCCTGGGCGAGCGGGAACATCTCCAGCTGAGCCTACCAGCAGTGAAGTATCAGAGAGCCACAGATGATGCTTGTGCTATCATCCACCAACGCCTGCACTTAAAATTTTTGCCTTTTTCCATACGAAATATTTAACTTTGGATTTTTCAGAACAAAACCTTTCATTTCCAAATGGTGTTTTTCAGCGCAAAATTATCTAAATTTGAAGAATAACAGCTGAACAAATGCAAGACCTTACCGCAGTCGAACAAAGCGTTCAGCTGCATACCTACTAAGAGTTTGCTTCGGTTCGGAGTTGTGTTTCCAGCCACTGCAGCTCTCCACTCCTGTTCAGCCCAACACGGGACATTTCTTAGCATCACAGAATCACCATTCTTCTGGTTGCTGGTTTAACCACCGGCCCCAGAAGGTCCTTTACTGGCCCTACTCTGTCTAACAACCAAGAAGGCCAGCCAAAACAGAGCAGCTTCCAACCCCCACGCGACTGTCAGCTTTCTCTGCGTCATCCTGCTAACTCGTGTGACCCCACTGGGACTTGCCCATTTCAGCAGTAAAAGGAGGGGGAAAGCGAGATGCCAGGATGGGGAAGAAGGAGGGAAGGGGGTGGAGGAAGCAACCCCCAGACCAAAGCCCAGCTCCAGGCGGTGAGGGTGGCCGGCGGAGGGGTTTGACCGCACTCACCGCAGTTGAACTCCCGGGCGGTCAAGGTGACGACGGAGCGGCCGTGCAGCTCCCGCGGGGCCTCACAGGTGGCGGCCGTCTGGATGCTGCCTTGCTCAGCGTATTTCTTCAGCAGCTCCGCCAGCCACATCAAGGCGCAGTCGCAAAGCAAGGTGTTGGAGTCCAGCCGCCTGCAAGAGCCAGGAAAAGGCCGTTCGTTTCCCAGCCTCTGGCTGCTGCCTTCTTCTCCAGGACACAGGAGGGGAACGGTCCTCTGGAGTGAAGGATCGCTAGGCTGTTTTTCCACGTATTTGATTATACCCCAAATGAAAATTTGAGATATTTTGTTCCCACAACGTTTAAATGGGATGTTCAACCAAGTCGGAAGGATTTTGTTGAAAACCCAACACTCCCAACAGTCATTCCAGTTTCAAATGAAAATTATTCTGTTAAACTGGATTATGCATTTTTGGCTTAATTTGAGGCAAAGAGAGACAGTGAAATATTGAGTTTTCTCCCAGGATGGTTATTTCAACCTTTACAGAATTCCACAAGAAGTGCAGACAACACTGCCTCTGTTAGAGCTTTCTATTTTCTTTTACACTTAGCTCCAAAAAACTCCCACTTGATTTTAGTGTGCATCGGATCAATCTCTTTCCGTGACCAGCTGTTAGAGGCTGTAGCATTTCTGCACAACTATACGAACTTTTATTACTGCAATGCCTGAGCCATGCCAAACGGAGCACTGGTGACCTCCCAGCGCACCCATGTCTTTCCCTCCACTGACTTAGTTTCTATGTGCAGTGCTATGCATAAGGATAAATTAAGATTATAGGGGGATTAGTTTATGCCTCCCACCCCCTGACAGTTTTACAGTAGATGGGTCTGGGCCATTGAAAAATATCTGGAAGAAAGGTCTAACATTTCCAGGGACTAACACTTGTGAATGTGAGGTTTCGCACCAGGCCACAACAGAGCATTTTATAGACGCCCCACCTTCTGCTCTGACACATACAGAAAACATTTCGCCAGTTATTCCCTGTTAAAGAAAAGCAAGGCATTCTACCTGCTTGCAGAAATCACAGAGGGCTCCAGTGAGAAACACATTATTTTCCTGCAGTTTAAAATTGTGGCAGAACACCAAAATTCTTTAGTTTTGGCTTTTTGTCCCAAAACACATCATAGAACTTCTTTCCAGAGATCATAAAAGACAAACAAAGCTAAGCTCTGGGGGGTGTAAGCAAGCAAGAAGTAAGCTTAAGGGACAGCCAGGTTATGTGGGAATAACACACCAGGGCATTGCTGCATGGGATGAGAATCGTGCCCCTCGGCACCCCTTCGAGTACTTTCAGTCTTTGGAACAAAAGCCTTTTCTTTTCAGAGTATGATTTTTCCTTCCATGTTAGATACTGATCTGAAGACATGATCGAGGTCCTATCTGTGACCTATCTGTGACTTCCTACACTTTTGAAGGATGTTTTACAGGTTCAAACCACTGTGAGGACTTTCCAGGAATGTTTATTCCTGTGGCATTTTTGAGCTGTAAGTAGATTATAGTTGGATTATAATTAGCCACTAGCATGAAGAAACTACTAACTGGTTAAATCCGCCCTCATGTCCAATCAAAACTGTTTTATAAACTTAGCAGTGGCCTTAGACGTGCAACAACTAAAAGCTTTGCCAACCAGGCACATTTTTCCTCAGGTCCTGGCTATCTGATCAAAGATAAACAACGGCTCTTTGCAGGCAGTGTTTTTTACTTACAGCCGTTTGAGGGATTCCAGTTGAGAGAATGTCCCTGGATGAATCCTGGAAATCTTGTTGTTGTGCAAGAATCTGCAAGCGGAGAACCCACGCCAAAACATTATTCAGTATTTGCACTACATGGATGATAACATCCCAGGTCACAACCCAGTTTAAATACAAAGGCTGCTCATCAAAACGCAGCTTAGTTTTGAAATTCACTGTGTTTGTTTCCATGAGCTATAGGGACTTCATTCATTTCTGAGCGCAACGCAACACACCAGCGCGGAGAGCGGGTGTGGACTGGAAACGGTGACTCAGGATGTAATGTCACAGGTTTAAACGGGAACCTTAAACTTAATCTGCTTCACACTCTGCAAAGGGAGGAGAAAGGGCACAAAATCCCCACAGACTGGACCCACCCTATGTTTTCTGTAGCTGGGTCAGCTCCAGTTTGGAGGGGGGACCAGCAATTTCACAAGGGCAGCTATTGAAGTAAGGCTCCAGCAGAAGGTAACTCATGCCCTAGACTCAGTGTAGTTATTAACCCCAATCCATCAGTAAATCTAATTCAGACAAGAACAGCATAAGCTGGGCTTATCTCTGAACACAGCTGAGGCAAATTCTCACTTCAAGAATCTTAGCACACAGATAAGTCTCCCCAGTTCTTAGGGAAAAAACCTTCATTGCACTAAAATGCATCAGTGGGGACCAAGATGGGATAATTAACTCTCTATTCCCACAATGGAGGGGGAAATTTAGTTACAGAATCACAGAACCACAGAATGGCAGGGGTTGGAAGGGACCTCTGTGGGTCACCCAGTCCAACCCCCTGCCCAAGCAGGGTCACCCAGAGCAGGCTGCACAGCACCGCGGCCAGGCGGGGCTGGAATATCTCCAGA
>Ga0065711_1032398_pt1 | contig 27431 bp, 44 predicted proteins | sample Hoacrofraction12_FD_59098 | JGI IMG/M metagenome (GOLD analysis project Ga0065711, IMG submission 59098) | Hoatzin crop microbial communities from Cojedes, Venezuela - Epithelial fraction 12 v2 (version 2) | ecosystem: Host-associated > Birds > Digestive system > Esophagus > Crop | place...
CCCGCCTGGACAAGGTCCTGTGCAGCCTGCTGTGGGTGACCCTGCTTCGGCAGGGGGGTTGGACTAGATGACCCACAGAGGTCCCTTCCAACCCCTACTATTCTGTGATTCTGTGATTCTGTGACTGAGGACCTCCAGAGAGCCCTTCCAACCTCAATCTTTGGCTGAGCCTTGTTTCGTGACAGCCATGGCTTTCATGAGGCTTGGACCCTCCAGGCTGTGTGTTTTTGCTCTTTTCCTGCTGGAACAATCCAGTCCATCCTCTCTGCTGTTCCTTTGCTCTGGGAAAAGCTCTGTCTTTTCTTGCATATGGATTTCAATCGCAGCTGCGCACCGCCTGCTCTGTTCCCACCCAGAGTCTCACTGATCTTCACCAGGCGCAATTCAGAGGATGGTGCAGTTAGCTCCAGAGCTAATTTTTCTGTCTGATGTGACTTCTTGGGTGCAGTCTGAGAAATGGCAGAGGCACCATTAACATGGGTAGATGCCATACGCCAGCTCCCTGTGCCTCCCCTTAGCCAAGGGCATGGGGGTTTCCATGCTCTTCTGCCCACGCTCTGAGGGGAATCATAGAATCATAGGTTGGAAAAGACCTCTAAGATCATTGAATCCAACCATCCACCCAACACCACCATTCCTATTAAACCATATCCTGAAGTGCCACATCTACATGTTTTTTTAACACCTCCAGGGATGGGGACTCCACCACCTCCCTGGGCAGCCTGGTCCAGTGCCTGACCACTAAGCAACCTGAAGCAACGTGGTGGAGCAGGAACGGCCTCCAGTGCGTGACAGCTATAAGCCAGTCTGCTGAAATAAATGGAGCAGTGACGGGCCAAGAGTTGAAACAGCGTGAAGCAGACTAAATGCGCTGACTTCAGAGCGTCAGCCTCCGAAGGACTGACCCAGTTCTCACCCCCGAATCCCACTGCCTCCCCTGCCCTGGGGCAGCTGGTTTTGGGAGCACATCACCGCTTCGGGAGAGCCTGGGCTGTGCCGACGGACACAGCCCTTCCCTGGCAGCAGCCCTTGCTGCCTGCCTGCCCGCCCGGCGGGTGGGCTGCCTGCTGGGATGACGCTTCCAGACTCTTTCCGCTGCTCTGCCCTTGCCTCCAAAGGCAGGGATGGAGGCAGGCGGCGGCGAGCAGCGATCCCGCGGCCCCGGGGAGCACTTGACACGCGATTCCTCTCGCGCAGACAGCGCTTTACACGCTATTGCTGGCACAACACAGCAAGCGGCCGGGGGTTGCTCTGGCACACGCGCTCTCCCTTGGAGCTCTCCAGGCTTGTCCTTGTCCCTGAAGGCACTGGGTGCTGCTCTGGCAGAATGAGTGGTCTGCGGTGGTCAGAGCCCTGGGGAGCGGTGGCAGAGCCGGCTCATGACCCTGCCTCCGCTCCCTCTACTCTGCTTGCCTCTGCCCCTCCACTCCCCACTGCCTGGCTGCCCCAGGACACTGGTGAAGCCTTGGTGGGGATGGGGATGGCCTTCCCCCTACGACATCCACTGGGCTGGAGTTACTGGTGGGAGATACAGGGCAATCTGATCATCCCAGCCATAGCAAGCAATTAACCACCCTGCCCCACCAGCCCAGTATGCATAAGAGATTTTTTTTTCAAACTGAATTTATCGTTCTTGGCCCTTGTCACAAGGCTTTATCACCTGTCTCGGTGTTCTCCCAGGTCTAGCTGACAGTGCCTGGCACTCCCATGGGCCAATATCAACGGTGCAAATCCAGCCCCTTCCTGCACTGGTTACAGTGGTCCTGCCCTGGAAGGTCTCTGCTTACCCTGCAGCTCCTTCTGGTCCCTCACGCATTCTGCCATACGCAGCCTGAGGGGTGACCAGACCCTGTGTGGTGTGATGGGGTGGGTGATAACACCTCCAGGTGTTCCTAAATCCTGGGCCATTTCTCCAGCTCCACTTCAGTTTGGGGCCATTTACATGCACAGAGGGATCCGTATGTTTTTTCCTCTATGCATTCATCTGTGGTGCAGGTCATCTGCCGTTGTGCTGGCCATGAACCACACTCAACTGAGTGTCCCCAGAAAGGCTAATCTGGGGCTCAAAGCTGTGGGAAAGAGGGACAGGGGCCCTTGGGGGCAGAGTGAGTGACTCTGCCAATGGACCATCACTAGATGCTGCAAGTGCTGGAAGGGAAGGACAGCAGACACACTGCTGAGGCAACACCACCTGTGGCCACCCAAGCACAGGAGATGGCCCAGAGGGTCCAGTCGAGGTGGGAAATCCAGGCTTTTTGGAACTGGGAATGTCTTAACCAAAGGGGAAGCACTATCCCATGCTGCTGAGATTTGTGTACCAAAAGGTAAGTAGGTGCTGTATGCGTGAGGGTGGTTAGGGAGGACCTCTGTTTGCCTATGTTGAGGCTATCTGAGCAGAGAAGTTGACCCTGGGGGGGTGCAGAAGGATGGTCCCTTGTCCGGAGATGCTCTGTGCCCTGGCACAGAGCGGCAGGGTGGCTGGCGAGCCCTGCGCAGGCTGCGGCTGTGGAGGATGGTGGGCACGCTTCTCTTCTCCGGACATCGGGCTTCAGACTCCATCTGCTGTAATAAAAGTGAAATTTCCCCCGCTTGTGTCGAGCTGCCTGTGCTGGGGGAATCCGCGGCACTGCTCAGTGCTCAGCAGCGAGCAGACGAAACTAGGGCAGGCAGGGACGAACTGGGCCGTGGATGCAGCCTTGGGAAGTCCGGGTATTTCCCAGGAAGGCTGAAACCTCCACGCAGGTTGATTAGCGAAGATGCCATGAGCAGTCTAACTTAGCAGAAAGAGGACGGAGGCCACTCCAGCTGGTCCTTCCAGCATCGCTCATGTGAGTCAGGGCTTTTTGCAGCATCCCCATGATACGTCAAAGTTTTCGGTGTGGGTGTGCTGCCTGGATGCCCAGCGCTGCGGAGCAGAGGAGCTGCCACCCTGATTTCCTAACTAGGAGTGTCCCATCAGGGCTGCAGGTCTACGTGAGCACGGCAGAAGCTGCACTGGAGAATACACAGGAAAGCTCTGCAGTGCTCTAGCAGCAAAAAGCTGCTTTCCCTCTTCCCGGCGCTCTCCCCAGGGTAGGTTGGGGCTGTGTCTCTGGCTGGGACACCCCTGCTCCCCTGCCCACATCCCAGGGCTGTGTCTTTCCCAGTTCATGCCCCTCACAGCCTGCACGTCACAAGTCTGTAGCCAGCCGGGTTTGCTGCAAGGAGAGGAGGAAACCAAGCCCTCGCTTCGGGGCAGGGCTGGATGCGGCTCTGGTGCCCGGTGCAGGGCTGCGTGGGACCCACGCTGGCCCTGCCTGCATCCCTCCTTCTGGCTGCCTGGGGCTGCCTGCTCCCGGCTCTGCTGGCAGGGATGTGTGGGCAGCTCCTGCCCATTTACGTGTGAGGAAAGAGAGAGTACAGACTGGTGATTTTCTCTGGGGGGCTGAGCACAGATCAATCTCATGTGCGCTGTGAAGCCTAAAGGACACCTTGAAAACTTCTTTTGTCAGGAAAGAAGCTGATTTCTCTCTCCATGGAGCTCCCTGGGGACTTCCCAGTAGATTTCCAGCATCTGAGAGAGCATTCTCCCTTTTCCCCCTTCCCCTGGCACCCGCCAGCAGACCGTGTCCATGGGCTGCCACCGAGCCCTGGGCAGGGGATGGGGTGCAGGGAGCACCATTTTCATGGATGTGGGTTTATCCCCAGGGTCGCTGCAGTGTCTGCACTCTGTGGCCTCTGCCCAAGTGGCCTCGTAACCCTGGATGGGAAATGTGCCCTAGGAGAGAATTTCATCCCAGTCCTGGCACAGGGGCAGAGCTGGGTCTCCCGTGCTCAGATCCTCTTTGGCTCAGCTGCAGAGGATCGGGCATGCAGGTGGCTGCAAGCGGTGGGACATCTTTGCAGGACCAGCTCGGTCCTCGCCTGTCCCAGGTGCCAGCCAAGGGAACGCCATGGCACGGGGCCAGGTCAGGGCACGGGCAGCATCCCCAGAGCTGGGTCCAGACCCGGCACAGTGGGCAGACCCAGGAGGTTTCCATGAAACAGGAGTGTCCCTGTCGTCTCCTCCCATCGCGTCTGCTCCCTTCATCCCTCCCAGCTCATCCAGCTCCCAAGCTTGGCTGTGCCTCAGCCTCTTTGCTTGGCACAGCAGAGGGGACAGAAACCCCCGTGGAGAGGGGGGAGCAGAGTTTGGCTGGAGGGGAAGGGACCGCAAACACCTCACAGACCCCTCCATCCCCTTGTACTGCCCCCCCCCCAGCTGCTTATGGCAGACCAAAATTAGGAGTTAAAGGTTAATGGGTCAAATCTTCATCAAGGTGACAAGCAGCACACTGGCTTTTCCAAGAAAGCCATGGCCACCCCATTGCCCCAACCCCGTGGCACACTCAGGTCACCCCAGCCCTTACCTTGCTCCAGAGGGGAGAGCTCGCCATGTGCGTGGAAATGTCCCCATGTCCCATAAGCTCCAGTCAGGGCCCCTCACTTTGATACTGTAATTTAGCAACACGAAAACAGTTGTGTTCTGAAATTAAGCATACAAGGAGCTCTCCTTAAGCTGGGGGAATTATTTCCACATCATTTCAAATTTTCTGCTCTATTAATTTCCCTCTAGTCTGTTATTTTCTTCATTTGTCCCAAGGCTCCTGGGTTTCAGCAGAGCCAGCGTTAGGCATGATGCTTAGTCCCTTCTCCTCCAGCCAAATCCCAGTGGTTGTCTGGGCATCCAGCTTGCTGGATCCCTGTAGGTTCAGCCAGGTCCTGGACTTGCAGGCCAGAGCTGCCCCAGGGTGCTGGATGCTCCTTCAGCACCATCATCTCCAGTCCTTCAGAAGGAGAACCTGCACTAGGCAAAGGGACACGAGGCTGACTCGGTGCCTGCCTGCATCATGAGGAACATGAGGAAGAGGTCATGCCTGAACATGAGGAAGAACTTCTTCACCCTGAGGGTGATGGAGCCCTGGTCCAGGCTGCTCAGGGAGGTTGTGGAGTCTCCTTCTCTGGAGATATTCAAGACCTACCTGGACGCGGTCCTGTGCAGCCTGCTGTGGGTGACCCTGCTTGGGCAGGGGTTGGACTGGGTGACCCACAGAGGTCCCTGCCAACCCCGACCATTCTGGGATCAGGGTTCCCCCAGCAGTGTGTCCCCTCCCAGCAGGCTCACACCTTTACCCTAGGCTGGAGGGGGCTGGGAGAGGCTGGGACTGAGCTGCCTGGCCTTTCCTCAGGGATGCTGGCAGTGGAGAAGGCTGCTGCCACCTCTTGTCCTCTCCTAACACTAGATTGGGTGGCAGGGAGGGCAGCTGCTGGCAGGGCGATGCAGCCTGCAGAGAGCCATCATGTTCTCGGAGGCCTGCACGTTCAGCTGGGCTTGGGGCAGAGCACCCAAAACCAAAAGCCTTTGCCTCAGCCTCTCCCAGCTCGGGTCCCTGGAGCTCAGGAGCACAGCCCCATGCTTCACCCCTCTTCTCTGCCTTGGAGCTGACATGCACATGCTTACCCAGCAGCATGGGCACTTGAAAATGGGAATCAGTCTGAAAGGGTTTAAGTTATTTCAGTTCTTGCACTGCATACGTGCTCCAGTCCCTGGTCAGGTTTGCAAGATCTTCTTTGCAATGAAGAGGTGCCTTGGGGTCCCACCTCTGCCTGCATCCCAGGCTGGTAAACTGCAGCAGCCCAGGACTGTCCCCTTGCTAAACACCCAGTGCCACCATCACTGTTTCCTCTGCCAGTGTCTCTCCACAGCTGCTTTCAGGGGCTTCTTTTTGGGGTGCAGATGGTATCACCTGCTTTGCAAAGGGCCATAAGGCTGAGATTTTGCGGGCTGAAAGCTTCCTGGATGCAGTGCAATCAGAGGACGGTACTGCAGGGATGTGCACGTGGTCTCCTGTTGGGACCCAGCCCAAAAGCAAGCACAGGGTGGGAAAGGTCCTCTACTGCAGAAGGACAGGCTTGCTACCCTGTGTTGCTCATCTGAGTGTCCCAAGGAGCTAATTTTTTGTAGTCACCCTGCTTCCTACACGTGTTTGACTTGCACCCTCAGTTATCCAGCCACTGGGCTAGCCTGGAGGGGAGCGAGCACTGAGGGGGTTTTTGGTTGTGTTTGGGTACAGCACCCTACCCACACCCCCCAGGGATCCCTCCACAGGGACCCCACAGAGCAGGACTCGGAGACCATGGCCGTGCCCCCCCTCACTGATGTTTTCATCCTTCTGCCTCATCTCCTCGCTGCTCTTCCCAGCTGGTCGCAAGGGAGAACTTCTGCTGTTCAACAGCAATTTGCCTCAAAAAGCTGCTGCAACAGTAAGATTGTGTTTCCTTTCCACCAACATCCAGCAGCTGAGCGACGGATGCTGGAGGAGGACTGTGCTTAGCTGCTTCAGCCCCGGTGAAGTTATCATGCAGAAAGTTCCGGAATATATTTCTGCTCGTGTCCTTATGGGGGATGGAGAATGACCATTTCCAGTGCTTTTAATTTCAATGAGAGGCTGAACAACACCAAGCTGTGGTTTGCTCTTCCCTGCAGCCTCTGCTGTGTTAGTAAACGGGTGCCTGGAGAGCAGTGGGCAGAGGAAGCCCTTTGCCCTTCCCTGAGGTGCCATCTCTGTCGGAGCTGACGGGGTCCACAGGGGCTGTTCGCCACTTGCCAATGTTCTGGAAAGCTGTTTCCAGCGTCTGTCTGTAGGTGTTGTCCTGCAGCTGCTCTCTTCCAAGTGGCGCTCAGAGTAAAATGCCCGGAGACCCTCTGGGAGTGCCCCCACTCCCTGGGCACTCAGAGGAGAGCGGTGAAGCAGAGGTGGGTCAGAAGCCCATCCTCACGCAGGTCTTGCCTTCTGCCAAAGGAACGCAGCCCCAGCCGGCTGTTCCTGTAACCTGTCCTCAGACTGGTCCCACGGCTGGAGTGGAGCACTGCTCACCCAACATCCACCACGGCCCATGCTGTTAGCAAACATGCTAGGAGTAGCTACGCTGGCATACAGAATAACAATTTCTCATGCCCAAAGATTTTTTCTGGTCACCCAAAAGCCACGGTTGTCTTTACTTTTTGCCCCTACACCCCGATCTGTTGTATTCTGTCGGTTAAAGCTGGAGCTGTAAAGCTGGTGGCAGCCACGCAGAGCTGCTGGAGCAGATGGTCTGTATGCTCCTGTTCCACCATTGGCCACCTCCTTACCTTCTTCAAGGTCTCAGCTGAGCTGGGAGGTCGGTGATCCCCCACACCAAACCTTGCAAGTCCCACCTGCCAGCTTGCCTCCTGCTACCTGGGGCTGGCTGGCTGTCCCTGTCCCCTCCGTCTCCTCCCTTATTCCACAGATCTCAGAGCTGCTCTCGTTGTCTCCTGGCTCTAGTGCTCGCACCCTTCCTGCCCTTCGTGGTTTCGAGTGTGTCTCTTGCTGACCTCTTATTTCGGGACTGGTGCCCCGCTTGGCTGGACAGCTCGGGCTCTGCCCCCGTGCTGCAGCTGAGCGCTGGGAGCGGGATGCTCTCCGGTGCTGGGGGCTGGATTAATCCCCCTGCTCCCCAGCATTCATGCATTTACTTCCCCATGGTGGTCCCTCATTAGCATCCCACTGCTGTCCTCCAGCTGCTTTCCCTGTTTACACCATTTCCAGGTCTGTGGTAGGACTTCATGAATCATTTATCTTAAGCAGCAATTATTGTGCAAACACGTTATTAATACTGTGGCTATCGGCTTGCTCTGAAAATCAGAGACAAAGCACGAGGCTTAAACATCGCAGAAGATGGACCGAGGGAGGGATTGTTTCAATTATGTGAGCCCCCCCATCCTCTCCCCACTCACACAAGCAGCTTCAGGGACGCCTGTGGGGTACCTGGTCTGAGCAGCTCGCCAGCGTGAGGCTCGGAGGCAGCAGGCAGGGAGGGCCTGGCAGGAACAGGGCAGCAGCGAGTGGGCAAGGCGACCATCCTGCAGCCCAGGGCATGTGGCGGAGCACGACGCCGGGTCATGCACTGGAGTTTTTGCAGGGCAGCCCAGGAGAGGGGTCTGCCAGTGACTGCCCCAGAGGAGCGGTGCCTCCTCCCAGAGATCCCCCGTTGCCTTCTGCAGCGGTAGCAGCCCTGGCAGCTCGGGAGGGTATGAGGTACCTTCAGCCGGCCGGGCTGAGCAGACCCTGCAGCTCCCTTCCACTGAGCAGGACTCACGTGCCTGGCTGGGTGCCTGCAGGGACAAGGGCATAGGAGGCTTCAGAAGTCGTTGGGCAGTATCTGAGGGGAGCAGTGCTCCAGCATGGCTCATTCCAGGGAAACGTGCGAGGAAGAGAAACGCCAAGCTGTCTGTGAAGTGATACCTTTCTGCAGGAGGGTAAACAACGCAACCCTCAGCATCTGGTCAGTGGGGAAAGCTTCAAAAGCTGAAAACAAAGCCAATTCAGTCACAGCTGCGAATCCTGCGAAGATAAATTGTGTTTGCACGACCTCAATTACTTCGGTTAATTTGTGATATAATATACAAGGTTTCCTGGTGACAACTGGCATGGCATCATCGCTCTGCCCCATCCCACACCCGTCAGCCACGATCAGCCCAAACCCTGGGGAAGCACAGGAGTGACCCACACGGTTCCTGGGAACAGTGAGCACCCTGGGGTGGGCATCATGAATCAGGGTGGCTTGTACTCCAATGGGACCAGTTGCCAGGGGATGGACCAGCCCTGAGGACTCATCAGCCTTGTCCTGGACACGCTGGATGAAACAAGGAGTCCTTCAGTGCATGAAAATATTGTAGGGTCTGGGTTCAAACAGGTGAGACAAGCACGTTGCAGTGGGGAGCGGGCATTGAGGGGCTTCGTCTCACCTTGCAAGGTAGAGATGCGGGGCTGGGATGGTTGAAGCCCTGGGGCGAAGGTTGGTGTCAGGTCCAGGGGGAGAAACCAAGCCCTCAAGGTTGATGCGTGCCAGCTTCTCTCCACCCACCCTTGGAGAGGAGAAAGATGGATTTTGGCACTGCTGGGCACGCACGCTACCGCGTGAGCAGCCCCTGCGTGAAAGCATCATCTCCTCCGGCTGCCCCAGCCATCCCCAGCGCTGGCCTCTCCCTGCAGCCCCCCGGGGAGCGTCCCCCGCCGTGCAGCCCCTCGGAGGGGCCTCGGCACGGCTGAGGGTGCAGTTCGCAGCGGCGAGGGTCGCGGGAGAGCTTTTTTAGCGACTCCTTCAAAGGCGACGCGTTTGAGGCTGGGGTCACGGAGAGGCCGCTCCCCGTCGCTTCTCCGTGAGCTCTTCCCCCAGACACACGAAGCTGTTTTCAAACGGATTGGAATGAATCACCTCTACTCCGCAGACAAACTTTTCTCCCCCTCGTTCTCCTTTGAAGATGCTCACAACATGTTGGACTTATCAAGACTAATTTTAGAGAAAAACAGCAAAAAATATGCAAACTACAGACTCAGGCCCCTGAAGACTAGAGCGCTGTCGAAGAGCTCTTCTAAGGCGTGCGGATGCAATGAGGCTGCCTTATCTTGGAGTCAGCGCTGGAGCAGAGAGCCACGTAACGAGGGACTATTTCCCATCTGCTGCATAAATCTAAAGTTACTTCAGGCAGAATGAGGAATCAGAAGATACTTCAAAGGCATTTGAGCTCTGTATCTGTGTCAAACCGCAGCTCTAAGCACTCTGTGTCGCCCTCCTATTAAAGATGAACTTTTGTACTCTGTTAGACATCTTAAAAAGCACAAAACAGAAGTTCATTTGCTTTTCAAGTGCTCCCACCCCCCCCCGCTCGTCTCCTTTGCAAAACAGGAGGCTGGTAGGATATTTGTGAACAAACAACCCTGGTTCTGCTGCAGAGGTTTGGTCCTCGCTGCCGACAGCGGAGGGCTGGGCTGGGTGCGGCGGCAGTGCTCCAGCCTTGCCCCGCACCGGGGGGAAATGTCATCACCGTGTCAGCGGCACGGTGGGACCAGGCACCTGCTTCCCACGGACGTGTCCCCAGCAGCTTCTGGGCTGAAAATGTTTGTGCCAGGGGAGATGCAGCTCTGCCCTGCCAGAGACCTCCGGGGGGAGGGGGGGAGGAAAGTGAATAAGGCTGACTGTCAAGGCATCTCTTTTCCTTGTGGAGTTTGCAGCTTTGTCAGCATTTTTTGAAAAAAGATGAAATGTGAAGGGTTTTCAGCTGTGAAAATTAATCACTTCATTTTAAGCTAGCACTAAGCCCCGTAGTCTAGGGTCGGCGTGGGATGCTGTGGCATCCCCACGCAGGTCACGTTACTCCACGCACCAGTGCCACAAGCACTGCAGGAGATGCTGGCTGGGTGGCGGAGAAGGAGGAACAGCACAGGACACCCCTGGCTGGAATCAATTTATGTCATTGGAAGAAAACAAAGAGCTTTGCTGTTTCCAAAATCCACTGTGAGGTTTGGCCTGTTCTTTACGTGCTATTTCTGGACAGGGCTGTAGCTCTGTTTCGTTAATGAGCACCAGTCCCATTACTGCTGGGGCAGCCAGCAGGGAGGATGGCCCCAAAGAGATGCATACAGCCAGGCGCTGGGAAGGATGGGAGGGTCAAGGCCAAGCAAAGCCTTTAAATCCTCCAGGGTCTGAAGGAAATATTTGTCAGGGGCAGCAGGGAGAAAGCGTATAAGAGGAGAAGGATAAAGTGTCATGAAGAAAGGGGAAAAGACACGGGTAGAACCTTCTACACAGAGATCAGAGGCAGGGAGCACAGTGGGAGTAATTAGGGGTTTGTTATTCAGGTGTGAGGCGAAAGGAGGGGAGCATCCATAGGGGAAGAGGAAACAGAGAACAAGGAAGAATCCAGAGTCTGGCAGCAGATGGGCAGGAGGGGATTAGTGCAAATGCAGGGAACGAAGAGCTAGAGGACCAGCAAAGGAGGTCACAGGTATGGTACAGCAGCCTTGCAAATAGCTGCCACAGTGAATTTCTGCCCTGTCTTCCCTGGAGAAGGTGAAGTACCTGGCAAAGTTAGTGGGGAGGAGATGGGGTGTCGGATGATGCAAACGAGGGGTCACGGGCACAGCCAGCCACGGCAGCATCCCTGTCACCTGTGTTGAATTCTGGAGAGAGGGGGGACTGGGTGGTGATGGGGTACTGCTGGCAGAGCTGATGGAAATGAGGAGCACAAAAGACATGAGCTTTCGAATTAGGAAAGAAAAGAACGCTAGAAACTGTGTCTTAAATGTGTGATTTCTATTTCCGAGCTGGAGCTGCTGCCCATGCGGCTGCACAGAGCCAGAGACGGGTGCAGGGTGAGGGCAGGTTTGTACAGACCGTTGGAGCTGCCTGAGTTTGGGAGCATCTCCTGTGCCACACTTGCACCTTGCCCTGAGCCCCCCGGGGTCTGGGGGCACGGCAGTGATGGGACATGCCTTCTGCTACACCCTCCTGGCTTGTGTCTCTGTGGGGTGGGCCCTGGTCCCAGGGGGTTCTGGACCAAGTTCTAAAGGACGTTCTGGAGGGACCTGTTTCCAGCCTGCGAGAAGTGGTCCTGTGCCAGCAGCAACTCATCTTGGATCAGACCACTCTCACGCGGAGTCCTGCAAACGCATTTGCTAGTCCAAACCGTGCTTGCACCCACAAAGTTACCAAGAGGGGAGTGGAGGCTGGCTGCGTGGATCTGGAAAGCTCCATCAAATCAAATGGGGAAGAAATCAGACCTTCTCTTCTGGCTTGCAAGTGATTTGCAAACCTCTCTGGTTTCCATTATTGGCAGCAAACCCGCAGCTCAGGGAAACAATTCTGAAGCAAACTCAGCGGATAGATTTGGCCTGGACTATTGCCCGCTCACGGCGTGTGTTTTCCCAGTCCCTTTCCCACTCGTGGTGGAGCATCTGAGGGGCTGTAGCTGCCTGCCCCACCTGCCTTGCGTGAAGCAGCAGAGCCCAGGACCAGCGTGGAATCGGCCGGGCTCTGCATGGCGTGGGAACTGGCAGTGCGCACTGCAGATAGCCTGCAGAGGCACGGCAAGCCAGAGGACAAGGACCCCCAGAGCCAGGCCACCACCCTTGGCAGAGCTGTCCTCCAGAAACGCATCCCTTCCCATTTCCAACTCCCAGCCCTTCAGTGTCCCACCCCCAGCAGGACTGCATAGATCTCCACCACATCCCTCTCTCTCTCATCTCCCTGGGCTGAACAGGTCTAATCCATTCAGGCTCTTTCTGTACAGCTACTCTGTCTCTCCCACCACCCCACCTCTCTCCTTTGGTCCTCTTTCTAGCTGTAAGACATCATTTGTTGGGTGCAAAGGCCTGAACTGCCCACGCTGTTCAACTCACGGGTGCCATACCAAAGTTTCTGTGTTGTTCTCAATACTTCTCTTAACAAATTTGCCTTTCTTTTCGCTGCTGGGCATAGTTTCACGGTACGACCAGGGAGCTCCGTGTGGCTGCAGGATCCTTTCTGTGTGGTCGTTGCTAATTTGGAGCCCATCACCTTGTGCAGCTGGGGTTTCTCTTCTGTGTGAATTACTTTGTGTCTTTTGGCACTCAGGGTGCCATTTTTTCTCCCAGACAGTCATCATTTTGACTTTTTTTGCAGCTCTTCGTGGTCACTTTGGGATCTGAACATTTTGAATAGATTTGCATTGCAGCCTCAGCTGTCACCGTCTCTCTTGGATGTTACAAAAATGTTAACAAGCCTAGGACTCTCTCTAAAATCCCTGGCCCTCTGACAATGAACTCTTCCATCATGAAAACTGGACTTCTATTCCTAGCTTTTGTTTTCTCCCCTTTAAGCTGATCATCAGTCCACAGGCCTGAATCATGCCACCATAGCATCTACAAGAGCCTTTGCTGAGGGACCATAGGCACAGCCTTTTGAGATCCAGGTACGTGATATTGACCATATCATCCTTCTGCATGTCCTTTGAGACCTGTTCAGAGATCTCTCCAAGGTCTGAGAGACCTGACTCCCCGTTACAGAAAGTCTCAGGACACTTTCTTAATAAATAATCTTTATCCAGGTGTCTAATAAGTCTGTTCCTCACTGTGGTTTGCCTCAATTGCTTGATGTGGCTTTCAGACCCACTGGCCGTATGCCGTCCAGATGGTCACAGAGATTTTTGTGTGGATTGATGTCACATCTGTCACCTTCCACAGCGGTTTGAGGTTACTCACTGGAGTTTGTAGCTGATCTGATTTTTTCTGGAAGTCTTGTCTGAATCCAATGTGGTCCAGGCCACGTGGTTTGCAAGGTTTTCAACTCTTCTGGCACTCGTTTTGCTCTGACACCTCTCTTTGAGGCAATTTCTCAGGTTTATCCCCTGGAAAAGCCCTTGTGGTGTGGGAACTTCCTTGACTGTAGATGTGCAGAACGCCGCTGCAAAGGTTTAGTTTCACTTTTCTGTGGAGCTTTGTGCTCCTCCTGTCCTCCTTTAATACACGGTCATCTACGAGAGATGATAGCCTCCTGACGAGCTGGCCTCCCAAAGTGAGGGAAAAGTTGCATTCTATGCTTTTAAGCTGCTAGCAACTTGCTCTTAAAAAACATTTATTCCTAATATTACAATTTGGCACTTAGTTTTGCAGGGTCTGGGCACATTTCTGTTTTCTGCATTTGCACACTGCTTTCTTTTTTTTGTTTCTAAGAAACTGGTTCACTTTGAAGTTTAACCATAGTAGTGTTCTAAAAACTAGCAATGCTGTTGTACAGAGCATTCCTCCAGCTTAATATACAGCTGATGGCAATGCAGAAATTTTACAAATTTTTAGACACTATTTATATTTTTAGACTTTTGCAAAGTAGTCTAGTACTGCCCTAAAAGTATGGCTTATCATACTGGAAGATAGCAGAGGCAGTCATGTACTAACAAGCGTGACCAAGACCCCAAAATGGATTTACCTCATTTGAGAGGCTTTTCCATTAATTTGTTTCACTCCAGGCAAATTATATGTGCCTCTCAAATCAGGCTTAGTGAAGATCTTAGTCACAAACAATTGGTCTCAAACCTCAGAGATCAAGGGTAGTTGATATCTCTTTTTTCCTCTAATCTAATTTGATTCCCAATAGTCTGTGGCTAATGCGGGCACACAATGCACCAGACAGAGCATTTGCAGCAGAGACAGGGACGTACAAGACGGTGTTAAGATCTTACTTACATTATTATCTACAGCTACGGCAGTTGCCAGCAGTGCTGGGAGGATTTGGGGGAGTGGAGGAGCACAGAGACCTTGGCCTGACGCAACCAGGGTCGAGAAAGGAGATCACGATCTTTTAAATATGGAAAGGGATTATCCGATTCCAGTGACAATTCTGTTAGCACATAAAATCTGCATAAACAGCCTGTGACCACGATGACATGGAAAATTAAGAGATTCATAAACACACAAAGGGGAACGGTTTCCCAAGCAGGGAGAAGGGGACAAAGAGGCTTGGGATTAATACGGTAGCAAAGGGTCAAGGCAGCAGTGAGCCTGCTGTTGGAAGTGCAGGTCTGCCTCACGAGTACTCGTGCAGCCAGTCTGACAGCATCCCCCAGAGAGGCTGACAAGGATGGTCCATCACTGCCTGCGAGCATCTCTTTGTCAGGTCCCGCTGACCACCTGCAGGGCCAGAAACCGTTTTTCTCCTTAATAATTTTTTTTTTCCCTGTAACTCAGTCTCTTGGTTCTTTTCCCTGCAGGAGCACTGAAACAGCTGGAATAATATACAGGGCAAGACCAGTCAGGCCTGATTCATCTGTCACTGTAGCTGAGGTCAGAAAGGAAGCTCCCCCAGCCAGAGATGCTGTTATTTTCCCTCTTTACTGTAGGTTTTGTCCACTTTCTCCTAGGACTAGTTGGAATTTTCTCCAGAGAGATTGCCTGCTGTCAGTTCTCTTCTTTGACACCTGTCTAGCATTGTAAAAAATATCCTGTCTTTGCCTTAGTATTTTACAAGTCTTGGGAATGTGCAGTGAATGTGCTTATGAGCAAACATCTGTGATTACCATGATTGTAGAGAGCTGGGCTTGACTCAGGTGGTCCAGTTTCTCCTTGACCCCTTGGTCCAGGTACATTGTTTTCTTCTGATACGGTAATTTTTGATGTAGGAACCTCTGAGGGCAAAGAATGACTTTAGGGGACCTGGATGAAGCAGTCAAGGATGAATAGGTGGACAACAAGATGGGACAAGTCACAGCCAGAGATGGTAGTAGGGTGGAGCTGCAGCCAGTGTCCTTAGGAATCGTTTCTGCAGTCCAGGACATTGAAGGTGTTTCAGGGCTACAGCAGACGAAAGTTGCCATAGAAAAAGCTTGAAATGTGTGGGACTTGGCTCCTATCTGCATCCCACATCTTCATTAGACACCAAAATAAGCACACAAGTCTAGAAAGGGTTACCTCGATACTGCCGGGGAAGACTTGCCAAGGGAAAAAGATGTGCTTGGGGTGACCCAAAGCCTCATTTTGTCTAGAAGGGTCTGCACCAAGCACAGGACAAGACCACAGATTGTGCCCATGGAGATCGCTGGAAGCCAGGGAACTCCTGAACTTTTCTCCTCACACATGGGCATGGTCCAGGCAGGTAGCTGCTGTGCTGGGAAGGGTCCCGTAGGGCATTGTGGAGCTCTTCTAAAGCAGCTTTGTGCCAGCCGCATCCTGCAAAGACCTCTGATGGAGAACTCCTGAGAAGGGGCTGAGGCAGGTCCTTGGCACATGGTGGAAGGGGAAGGATGTGTTGAAATTCAGAACAGCACACCTGAGTGTTTCATTTTAAATTCTCAATTTAGCAGCACCCACATCCTAGCAAATGATATCAAAACTGCAGAGAGCAGTTCTGCAAGGAGAATATAGATGGGATGTCGGGGTAAGGAACCCCTCCTCCCACAAGGCTTGTCCATACATCCTGAACCACAGGTGATTCCAAGCATGGAGAAAGATATTCGGGTTCACTTGGATGGCCACAAACATGACAGCATCCGCTAGTGCATGAGGGAAAGAAATACTCCAGCCTTGAAGGAGTGCATGGCAGTGGGGTAGCAGGACCCATCACCTGGGGTCTGGGGATAGTCATGAAGACCTACCATCTGTTCGTGACTGGCCACACGGGGCCCTTGACTTGGCTGTTCTATAAATTTGTTGTGTTCACCTCTTCATGGAGAAGGTATTATTTTCTCTGAACACTGGTATAAATTAATACGTATCCTTACCAAGTGCCCGCTCTGAATGGCAGGCTGTCTCCAAGGGCACCTCCTGTGAGACCCTCAACAGACACAGGACCACCGGGTCAGCACTGTGCAGGTTGCAGATGTGGCTTGCTGCTGGCCCCGCTCACAGCAGGGGATTTCTGAGTAGGCATAGCTTTATCTGGGAGAGCTGAAGGGACGTGAATCGCACGGGGCTGTCAGCATCCGGGAGAAGCACTTTCTGCTTGCAGCAGGACTGGGAGGAGTGGAAGAAATACTCCAGACTTTAAAGAGGATGCAGGGAGCAGCTCACTCCAGGGACTGGCAGCAAGGTGGTTTTAGTCCGTGTGGCATGGAGCATGCTAAAGACCAGTGGAGGCTCTCAGAAGCTATGTGCAGAGAGACTTACTGGCTCTGTATCCCCTTCTCAGCCTTATTCACAGTCACAGCCCAGAGGCAACGATGGGCCTTGACAGGAGATGTGTCAGCTCTGTTGCCTCCCAGATGTCTCCTGGTGCTTGTGTCCCAACACAAATTGCAGAGCCTGAGGGATGGACATGCAGCCACCACCCTGCGAGAAGCGGTCTGTTGTGGAATCCAGCCTGGACCATCCTGGAGAGGCAAAGTGCCTGGGAGGAATGCAGTGGCACAATAAAGGCTGTCTCTTTGCCTTTTCTGATCCAAGATGCACTGCTCAGCCCACTGCAAAATCCCCACGGGAGGTCAGCAGCCATGCAGGGCCCAGGACCTGCATGAGGACCAGCCAGTCTTGTTTGATTACCCACAGATGGAGGATGCACACAAGAGAGAGATAATTAATTAATTGCAACTTTCCCAGCCTCCAGACTTTGGTTTCTATTGATCTCAGTTTTATCTGGAGTAATAGAGACAATTAGAAACGAACAGAGCAGCAGAAGCTAATCACCAATGGAATGGAAACTCTGTCTTTCAGTTTATTAAACTTTTATCACAAAGCAGCACTGCCGCAGAAGCACTGGGCAAGACGGTGTGCCTCCCTGTGTCCTCTGTGCTGTCCAGGGCACTCCCCACTCTTGACAATCAATAATAAACGACAAACTCATCCTCCTTCTGCACAGGGCTGAGGCTCCCGTGCCAAGCCCCAGGGAACCAAGCCCTCGGAGGAGAGCATCTGGGCTGCCTGACCGGAGCCTGGAAGCTGCTGCTCAGCCCTGCCTGCACCCCGCCGGGCTGGCAGCTCCTGCAGGCAGGAGATGCTCTGTGGGAGCTGGGGACAACTCATTGCTACTCCTGTCCTGAGCCTCGGGTGGAAGGCAGCCCTGCCTGCCCACGGCACAGGCACGGTGTGGCGTGCCAAAATGGATGCTGTGGGTAGAGGAAGCAGCTCGTGGTTGCTGGGGAGGAACCAACACAGCTCAGGGAGTTTCGTGGGTCATGGCTGGGTTTAGACTATCTGATGTGGATCTCAAGCAGCCTCAGGGATATATCCTCCCTGCTAGCCTTGTCAACATTTGCATTGCCTCTGATCAGGGCAGGGCTGCAAGTGGCAGCCAGGAAGGCTGGTACTTCTGTCCCTCAGCACCGCAGCTCCAGTGCCCTCCTTCCCTCGACTGGAGTCTTGGGTGTCAGGCAAGTAGCAGGCATGGTCCTCCCTTCCTTCTCTCCACCTGCCCAGCTTCTTTGCACCCTTCCCTCTGCTCCCTCGTCCGCATGTCCTAGCCCAAGTCTAGCTTGGGAAATGCCAGTCCGCACCCCCTCAAGAGACCCACTGCACCACCACAGCTGAAGTCACCTAGCAGACAGCACTACCTTGGTGAGGCTTCTCAGAGAGCACTGTAATTCAGAGCCAGTTCCTGCTCCCGTCCCAGCAGCCAGTGTGCTAGCAGTGATCCAGTCAGAGATGCTCTGGCAGTCCTCCATCCTGCAGCACACAGAGGTGAGCATCCCCCAGGGCCAGTCTGTGCTCTGGAGAGCAGCATCCCACTCAGAGGTTGGATTCTCTCTGCTCTTTCGACAAAACACAGGATGAAATGGTTTGTTGAATGCTGGACACTGCTCTGAGGGTGGTAGACCAAATGATGTGACGTAAGGGGGTCTAGCTTGGACCTCTTTTCAGCCATACCAGCCTACAAAATGCTGTGCCTCTCTCCTCATCTTCATGCCTGTCTCATGAAGTGCTTCCACCAGCCTGATGTCCCTTCCCTGTCCTGCCCTCAACGTCTCCCCACAGGCTCCCAGTGAACTCCCGTACCTTTTTCTCCAGGACATTTAAGGCAGTGAGTGTGTAAATGAGTCTCTGCTGACGATGCAGGAGCAGTAATTAGGTTGCTGGTTTGCTCTTGCCTCTCTTTCCAACCATTCCCCAGGCTGTGCTTGCCTTTGCGCTCCTCCACAGAGCTAGAGTTGTCTAGGAGTTGTCCTTAAAACCTCACCTGTATCCTGCTAACAGCTCACTCCAGAAGTAATTAGGCCTGTACAGTCGGTGCTATTGCCTCCCAGTCAAAGCCAGATAGCCCTGCTGAGGGTCTTGTCCAGCAGAGTTTTGATAACCTCCAAGGACAGAGATCCCAGAAGCTCCCTGAGCACCTGTCCTGGGGCTGCACCACTCTCAAAGGGAGAATTTTTTGACTATGCCCCATCAAGCTGGGTGCTGTCCTTGTGTCCTTCCGCTCTTTCACTCTACGCCTCTGCCTCAGCCTCCTTTAAAACCTCCACTTATGGCAGTGAAAGATGCAGTCAAGTCTCCTCCATCTCCCCCTCCTTGAGGCTGAACAGATGTAATTTCTTTGTTCTCTTTTCGCATGTTCTGTGTTCCAGCCCCTGACCGTCTTTGTGGCTTCCATTGGACTTGGCATCTCTCGTGCAGTGAGGTGGCCAAAACTGGGCGCAGTGCTCTGTTGTGCCTCGTTGAGTGCTGAGTAGGGGGAGTGATGACTTGCCTTGACATCCCGGGTGGGCTTTTTCTAATGCAGCTCCTCTGAGGACAGCTTCCATCACTGCATTCCCGGATCAGGCTGACCTGACCTGACTCCCATAGCCTTGATGAAACTGGAGATTCCTGTGTTACCAGAAAACTTTCTCCGGTCCTTCATAAACACGTTGATTGCTCACATCCCAGAACAGACCCAGTCAGTAACGGCTCTTCCTGATGAAAAATGACTGTTTATTTGCATTTATTTAAGACGGTTCAGTTTCTTTCAGATTCTTTTTTGAAGTAACGTGTCAAAAGATTTTGACACGATGTCACTGACTGCTTCACTGAGGTCACAGGTTTAGGGTTCATGGTCCTGTTCTTAATATGAGGTGACATTGCACCGGACTGCAAAGGGACAGGCACTCTGCAATATCTCGCTTGCTGATGGCTGAGTGTGCGTGCTATTAGACAGTAAGCAGTGGTGGGCCTGACCAGCACTTGAATAGGATACAGGTTTTAAATCCCTGGTATGGTAGGCACAAGCCAATTAGTCATGCTTAAATACTTGGGAGATTGCTGGAGCCCCGAGCCTCAGCAAGCTACGAGACTCAATTCTGCCCTGCTAGTGAAACGATTTGCAGGAAGAGAGGGGAGGAGATATTTTCTCAAGGTGAAATAGGTGTTCGTGAAGGATATGGGATTTTAATAGAGTGAGATACCCGGCAGATTAACCCCCACAGCCTTGATTAGCCCTACACTGGGATTCCCAGGTGAAGCAAACATGACAAACACAAAGAAAACGATCTACAGCCACAGAGATTTGCAGGATGCAACTTTCTGTGGCAGCTCTTACCCAGTTCTGGTGAGGCTGCAATGCAGTCTGCAGTGAAGAGAAACACAGCTTCAAGTCAAGGTGGAGGCAGGGCAGAGGGTGAGCCCTGCGCACCCCGGGTGAGCTCGTGCCTGACTCCGGCGGGAGCCCGGCACACGCGGCCAGGCTTTGCACCAAATTACCGACATCCCCACCCCGGTGCGGTGGCCAGGAGGGCAGGTCCAGCCTGGATGCCACCTCCCTCGCAGCCCTGCCTGCTGTATTTGCAGGCGGTTTGGCCAGCCCTTCCTGGGGAATCTGCTCGGCAGCGGTGCCCCTCCTGACCCGACATGGGCTGGGGCATCTCTCATTTACACGTCAGTCGGCACATCCTCTGCTCGCCTGCAAGTCCTAAATTCGATCTGATTTCAGTCTGATTACTTTCCCCTCCACTTGAGAGAATTAATTAATCTCCGACTCCGCACCAGGTTTTTTTTTCCCAGTCGATAAAAGGAGGAAGGAAAGGGTGGTGTACCTGTCATTAATCATCATTAAATTAGTGACTCCGGAATTAGCTCGCCATGAAAGCCAGCACTTGTGCAGCAGCAGAGCTCCGCCACCTCAACACATAGAGAGACCTGGACCTCTGCAGAGTCTGTGCAGTGAGAAACTGAGGTCTGAGAGAGGAGTGACCTACACGTGGATGCTGCGTGAGGGAAGGGATGCAGAACCTGCTTGGTGTCAGAGGAAGGACTCCACTGCAGAGAAGCATGTCTGTATGAACAGGTACTTGCAGCTCCATGTGCCTCAAGCCAATGCTCAAGCCGAGACAGAGCTTCATGGTCACTGATCAGCATCACACACGTCCCCCTTGAGGTGGCCAACCTGATGCTCAGTGCTGGCTCCATGCTCAAATGGCCACCAAATATGTGGTTTCCCTTCCACCCAGCACAGCATGTGGCCTCCATATGCACAGGGAAGATAAAGGATTAGGAAGGAGTTTCCCCGCATGCCCTGCATCCCTGCATCCATATGGTCATGGGGATCAAGCGATGCTGTCCTGCCCTGAATTCCCTGCATTTTCTCCCGCTTCTTTGGCCACCCATGACCCATCCTGTCCACCCTGTGCTTTGACCTGGAGCGGGAGGCTGAGCCGTTATGGTGGCAGCGAGTGGAAAAGGCGTGGTGGGATCAGGAGAAGGAGAGCATGTCCACCTGTGGCAACGGGTGACTAGCACATGGCAGTTTGTATGAGAAAATGTATCCAAAGATAGGTATATCCATATTTGTATCATATATGTTTTTTTTCCCTGGGCACATTTTAGTTCCTGGTCCTCATGTCTCTTCCTGACTGCCTTTCGCTACAGCACCGATCAATGAGCATCTGCCTTGCCTTACACAGAAACGCTCTGGTTGTGCCATGGGACGAGGTAACGGTGACGATGGGACTGTGCTGGGGCAGTGGGTCTCAGGTGACACCTCTGTGGATCTGGTGTCGAAGTGGCACTTCAGGCGATGCAAGGCATCTGCCTGGGTCTGGAGGCTTTGTCTTTGCCCTCCCTTGACACAGTCAGTCTTGCCTGACCTGCAGCAACACATCTGCACACAGCACCCAGATGTAGGCACCCCTTTGCTGTCCCACACCATAAACATCCTCTCCTTGATGCTGTGAAAGCTGGTGGCCACATCACATCTTTGCAAGGGCCTGGACACAGAGACAGGGAGGTCATCTCCCTCTGTGGCACCCCTTCCTCACACAAGCACTGCGTTTGCCCCATCAGCCACCGCTAACAGCTCCTTTTCCTGCTGCAACCCTCAATCTTCTTTCAAGGTCACTGCTTTCCAGGATGCAGCTCCGGCCTGATAAGTGGGACCTACGCTCCTCAGCCTTTGATGTGTGGCCTTGCCTCTGGCCTTGTTAAAATGCATGTTTCTGAGAGGAGCCCACCTTAGTCAGGATGCAGCATTAAACCGTCATTACTGATTGCACATCTTGCTTTCTCTCTGTCTCCCTGTAAATAATGTATCTTAATAACTAAGCCCGCAGAGCGGCCTTCCTTTAACCGACACTGCCCAGAGTAGCCATGCTGAGGAAGCGCGTTTGCTCCCGCTATGCCTCAAAGCGCTTCATTAGTACATCAGAAAAGGCCAGAAAAACAAGCAAATATTCTGATCAGCCAGTGCTTTCGGAAGGATTTACTGTCCCCTCCTGGCTGTGCTGGGTCCAGAGCATCTCCTTGTGCCCAGCTCTGCTGCAGCCTGGCGTCTGAGCCTTTCTGGGGGACTCTCTGTCCAGCTTCCCCCACCTCTGAAACCCCCCTGACATGGCTCATGCGTGCTCCCAACCCACTGCGTCCTTGGGGCTGCAGGTTTAACCCCTCAGGGACTGCAGGATGCTTCTCACTCCCCCTCCTCCTCCTCCTCCTCCCTGCCGAAGCTGCATCCCTCTTCTCCTGGCGGGGGCATCCTCCCTTGTGACAGCTCTGGTCAGATCGCCAGTCCTGGTCATGTTGGGCATCACTGGTTTGGAAAAGCTCCTACCAGAAACTGTGCCCTTTCCATTTGCAATGCTGATGGTGTTTCTGATAGGAGAGCAGGAGGCCATCCCCAATGTTGTTAGGGTGATACCCCAGGAAAGAAGAGCAAAGCATGCAGGGGAGAAGTCCTCTGCAGCTGGCCTGGAGAGGGTGGGCATGGACACCCTGCTGCTACTACCTGTAATCCTGCCCCAGCAGCAGGCAAGAAGTGCCGCCAGCGCCGGCAAGCCTGGCTCCTAGGACTGCCGTTAAATTTTCTCTCCAAGATGTGTCAGCAGCCATCAAGACTTTCTCTCCTCAGCCTGTCCTGTTGGCAGAGCAGCCAGAAATCAGGCAGGAGGAGAGCTGTGGGTTGGCTGCAGAAATACCTGTGCCAAATACTGTCACAGGCGCATTTTCCCCTGGTGTAACACTTTAAAAAAAAAAAAAATACTCTGTTTTGGCTTGCAAACCTTGGAGAAATGGATCCAGAGAAAAGCGTGTGGTGGACATACGCCTAGGAGCGTGTGACTGTCCTTGCTGTACCTGTGTTTTATAGCAAGTTCATGCATCCACGTGTGTCTGTGCGCCACAGCTCCTGCCACGCTTCATGTTTCCATCACACACGTGTACAAACCCTTCACGTGTGGGGGTGGTGTGTTGGATTCTGTCTGTGTTTGCCTCTGCCCACACGCACCCTGCCCGCGTGCCCTGCCACAGCCTGCGTGTGCGTGTGCGAGGCGCGTGCACCTGCTCTGCAGGCAGCTCTTCCCACCGCAATCTGTGCTCATTCTCCTGGCTGTCGGGACCAGTCCTCCCATCAGACCCAGGGTAGGGAGTTAGGCTTAAACACCTATTATAGAATCACAGAATCATGAAGGTTGGAAAAGACCTCTAAGATCATCAAGTCCAATCATCAGGCCAACACCACCATGCCTGCTACAGCATGTCCTGTAGTGCCACGTCTACACATTTTTTGAACCCCTCCAGGGATGATGAATCCACCACTGCCCTGGGCAGCCTGGTCCAAGGCCTGATCACTCTTTCAGTAAAGACATTTTTCCTAATGTCCAGTCTAAACCTCCCCTGATGCAACTTGAGGCCATTGCCTCTCCTGTCACTGGTGACGTGGGAGAAGAAACCAACCCCCACCTCACTACACCCTCCTGTCAGGGAGCTGCAGAGAGCGAGAAGGTCTCCCCTCAGCCTCCTCTTCTCCAGACTGAACAGCCCCAGCTCCCTCAGCCGCTCCTCATCAGACTTGTTCTCCTGACCCTTCACCAGCTTCACTGCCCATCTCTGGACACACTCCAGCCCCTTCATGTCCTTCTTGTAGTGAGGGGCCGAAAACTAAACACAGTACTCAAGGTGCGGCCTCACCAGTGCTGAGTACAGGGGCATGATCACCTCCCTGCTCCTCCTGGCCACACCATTCCTGAGACAAGCCTTCTTGGCCACCTGGGCACGAAAATAAAGCTTGAAAAGCAACACTGCTTTCCCACTTCCGTTGCTGTTCACATTGCTAGTGTCTCTTAACGCTATAGTGAAGGCCCAAGGGGTCTGGGGTCAGCACAGGACCAGGACCCATCCATCTCTCCCCACAAGCTACTGGGCTGAGCGTGCTGCCCTGCAAACTGGGCAGCTGGGATCGCCCTACCTGGGGAGTGCCAATCTGGTGTGTTCAATAACGCTGTCCTTGCCACAAACGAAGTTATGCCTCTGGTACCACCCCTGAAATGAGAGCTGAGGGAGGTCAAAGGCTGGAAGAGATGATCTGGGACGTTCGGTAAAGATCCATGTCCACGGGCCATCCCTGTCTACAGGATCACAACGACTCCACCTCTGTGCCCACTGACTTGAAACTCTGTCACATGGGAAGGCCGCTTATGAACAAGCAAAGCCACCATCGCTGCCGGGAACCCAGTCAAACCAGTACTACTCCACTCTTGCTCTGCTGAGCAGGCCTGGAGCTGCGCTTGCGAAGCCAGCGTGTTCCTTTGCACAAGGCTCTTCCCTGGAAAGACCCTTGCTTGCACCAAGTGGTTAACACCAGCTGAATTTGCCACGATTCAAGGTGTTATCACGATGAACGTGAGTGTGAATTAATCACGGCCCTTTGAAGCCGCTCTCTGTGCTTGCCTGCATCCCTCCTGCTGCACGACCGGCTCTGTGCTGCCGAGGAGCCGCACACACGCCGCTTCCCTTTGCGATAATAACAGCCTTCTGCTAAGAGAGAGAAACAGCCTGCGGAAGTTTTGCTGGCAAAACACAACTCCAAATGAACTGCCGAAAACGGTTCACAAAAGGCTATTTCCAGCTACTCCACCCAGCTGGAGCTGGCTCCCCTCCCTGTCTGTTGTCATCGCAGGGGATGCGTCTGCATCTGTCGCAGGGGGGTAGGGCACAGAGGAAGGAGGCTCTCTTCCCTCTGAGGGTGACGGAGCCCTGGCCCAGGCTGCCCAGGGAGGCTGTGGAGTCTCCTTCTCTGGAGATATTCCAGACCCGCCTGCATGCGGTGCTGTGCAGCCTGCTGTGGGTGACCCTGCGTGGTCAGGGGGTTGGGCTGGGTGACCCACAGAGGTCCCTGCCAACCCCCAACATTCTGTGATTCTGTGGTGCTGACAGAGGGGCATGGGCCACCCTCTCCTACAGCCTGGCCAGGGTGCATGATGAGCAGGGAAACGGCACGGAAAGGAGACATTTCAAACCTCTGCTCGGTCCCGAAGGGAGGTTGGTGCGGTCTGCAGCCCCCTGCTCCTGCCCGCACCCCGTCTGCGCTGCGTGGGGCGGGCACTGGCTGTGCGGTTTGCCCTGCCAGCCCAAGTGATGTGCCCGCGGTTATTGGGTTAGCCGCTCAGAAATGTGTTTGGCTGCGAGGGGCTTATTGGGTTGCTTGTGTGTGTTTGTTTTTCTTCAGTCAGATCAGTCCGACAGCCTTGGGTAAAAGCAGAGCTGAGAGGAACCCCAGCGCGGGGATGCGGGGAGTGGGACTCTTCCCTTTCTCATATCTTGATTCATTTGAGCTCTGGCCGCTTAATTGCACTCCCTCTCTCTCTAAATTTTCTTTGATGGCTCTGGTATTGTGTTGTGGAGCCCACCCTCCCTCCTGCAGGAAGGAGATTATCATAATACTTGCTTGTAAATCAATTTTTTTTTTCCCCCCTCTCCGCACTGGCGAGGATGCAGCTTGCTCTGAGTCCCTCTGCCGTGCCTGCGCGCCGTTACGCTGCGGGTGGGTGGGTTTATTCCTCCTTTTCTGGCCGGGCAGAGGGTGCGGAGAGTTTGTGAGGGGCCGAAGGCTTCTCCCCAGCAGCCGGGCAGGCGATGGAGAGGCCAGGGCAGGGCTGTGCTCTCCTCCTCGCTCTCACGTCCCCGTGCAGAAAAGAGCAAAACCAGCTGCTCCCCACGCAGTGCAGTGGGGTTTCCCTGCTGAGAGCTGGCTGGGGCTGGCGGTGGCAGCCGAAGGCGGACGGGAGGCGAGCTCGGCTCCCAGCGCCCACCGGCTCAGGCAGCACCTGCCATTCTGTGCTTCTGTGGAATTTCTCTGCCCGGCTTCCTCCAGCGCATCCCCGGGGTTTGCCACGCCGCGGCTTACGCTTGCTGTCGAGACCAGAGCTCTGCTGCCGCGCTGTGCCTGGGCACTGCCCACGATGGGAGCCAGCGCAGCCCTGCCTGCAGCTGCTCAGCGGCCAGAAAAACGAGAAGAAATGAAAGAAGGAGGGAGGGGGGGAGTTCTCCCTCGGTGGTGGAGCGTTAGCGCGCAGCCAAGCGCAGTCCGAATTTCCTTGCTGTTTATGGATGCGCCTGACTCGTCGGATGCGGGGAGAGGGGCCGGGCAGCCCCGGCTGCGGTGCGGGAGGTCCCGCCAGAGACGCCATTGCTGCGGGGGCGACAGGGGCAGAGCAGCCTGAGGTTGCTGGCCCCTTCCTCTGCCCGAGCCCCCGCCAAGGTCTTAGCAATGACCCAGCTCCTGCTGATGGGAAACGGGGTGACTGTGCCCGCGTCCTGCTCGTACGATGCCCGGCAGGTTGCTGGAGAGGAGGACAGCTGGAGGCTCCTCTCCGGGGAGCAGAAACGGGAAGAAATCCTCCTGCCCAGACACCAGCCCTGCGCGAGCCTCCCGGCTTTCCCAGGAACAGCCGGGGCGTAAGGTGGGGGTGAGGAGAGACGGAGGTGCCTCTGCATGCCGGCAGCGCGGGCGCCCGCTCCATCGCTGCTGAAATCCCTGCGGTCTTCACCTTTCGGATGGCAGAAAGTTCAGTGCTCGCGCCGCTCTGCAGGACCCCGTCTCAGCAAGCCCCATCTTTGCTCCCGCACACCCACAGCTGGGCTGCTCTGCCCGTGCCTCAGTTTCCCTGCCTGGGTAAAAAAAGCAACGCTGACCATCTCGGGGAGCCGCTGGAGGTCACGGCTGAAAGCCCCTGGTGAAAGAGCAGGGCTGCGTCACTCCTTGCTCCATGCGCCTGTGCCGGGTGCTCTCAGAGCTCTGCCTCCGCGCGCTCCCCCCGGCTCCGCAGCAGCCTTTGCTGGGGGAAGCGTGGCTCTGGGCGCAGAGGCTGCTGCCCCAGCAGTGCTTGGGGGTACCCCGGGACGGCGAAAGCGCGTGGGGGATTGATGGAGAGCTGCAGGTAGCCGAAGGCAGCAAGCAGATTCCAAACAGTCGAACCTCACTTGTAAGCCTGGGGGAAGCATCTTCCCTCTCTGCGGTCGTAGCTGGCTCATTTCTGTTCTCCGTGGCGGTGCTGAGTTTGCTGGGAGGGATCTGGGGGGCATCTCCCCTTGCTGTGCTTTGAGGGAGCGGCACCGCGGGCTGGGGAAGTGGTGGGGTGCTTTGATCCGCCACGCAGCCTGCGGAAGAGACGGCTTCGGCGGCAGAGTGCCAGGCGGGAGCTAGCTGGCAGGTGGGTGCTCCTCCTTGGGCGTCTCTGCCCTCTCGGAGGTCTGCCCCGGTGAAATAGAATCACAGAATCACAGAATGTTGGGGGTTGGCAGGGACCTCTGTGGGTCACCCAGCCCAACCCCCTGCCCAAGCAGGGTCACCCAGAGCAGAGGGCACAGCACCGCGGCCAGGCGGGGCTGGAATATCTCCAGAGAAGGAGACTCCACAGCCTCCCTGGGCAGCCTGGGCCAGGGCTCCGTCACCCTCAGAGGGAAGAAGTT
>Ga0065711_1032399_pt1 | contig 27431 bp, 18 predicted proteins | sample Hoacrofraction12_FD_59098 | JGI IMG/M metagenome (GOLD analysis project Ga0065711, IMG submission 59098) | Hoatzin crop microbial communities from Cojedes, Venezuela - Epithelial fraction 12 v2 (version 2) | ecosystem: Host-associated > Birds > Digestive system > Esophagus > Crop | place...
GGTCATCTAGTCCAACCCCCCTGCCAAAGCAGGGTCACCTACAGCAGGCTGCACAGGACCTTGTCCAGGTGGGTCTTGAATATCTCCAGAGAGGGAGACTCCACAACCTCCTTGGGCAACCTGTTCCAGGGGTCCGTCACCCTCAGAGTGAAGAAGTTCTTCCTCATGTTCAGACAGAACTTCCTATGCTTCAGTTTGTGCCCGTTGCCCCTTGTGTTGTTGCTGGGCACCGCTGAAAAGAGTCTGGCCAGATTCATCAGTCATATTCATCTTCTCTGAGATCTGAGCAGAATGGAGGTGATTAGAATAGGGTATAGTTCTGAAAGAAATCCGTTCACATGCAGTGCCTTTGCCTGAAGGTACATACTCCTGGCATGAGTCCCAGCAGTAGCACCTCTCTTGTGTTTGGTGTCCATGTCCATGTCCAGCTCTTTAGCAGTGCCTATGAGCAACACCCTCCTCTTTCGTTAGCAAACAACTCTACACAGAGTGGTGACTTGGCCTCAGTAACTCGAGTCTTTTGGATGTGCAATGCAACATCCCTGGTGTGAAGCCTAAAGCAATCCCTTCACATCAGTTGGCACAGAAGGCTATGCTGTGGCTTGCCACCACCATCCCTGAAATACCTTCCCATGCAATTGTTCATCCACTCTCCAGTCTGTGTGCCTCAGGCTGCTCCATGAGGAGGCCAGTGTACGCACCAGATGAGCTGTCAGACCAGTATGAAGACAGCACACAGTGACTCTGCTCAACTGAGGCAGTTCGAGGCAGCAATGAAAGGGCTCATCTGTGTGAGATACTGTAGATGGGGTTTGTCTAGTAATAAGGGCCACCACACAACTCAGTGAGGTGATCTATGAAGCCTGCATTCCCAACAGTTGGTGTCCTGGAGCCAAAGTTGCACCATCTTAGATGTCTGAACAGGGATGAAATCCTCCTGCAGATTCTCCCCAAGACAAGCAATGGGAGACATTCAGAACTCTCTCTTCTGCCTGGCTCTCATCATAGCACCTTGCCTTCAAGACCATTGTCCCTCTGTTAAGTTAGACTGAAAGAGAACAGATGGTCTGGTGGTGTCTGGGGTGGGGAAATGACATACATGAGCTCTGTGTTAAGAAAATCAAGCTTAAAATAAACAGGCTCAGAGCCAAGATACTCCTTTGCACACACTTATCCCCCAGGGTAGAGGAGGAATGTGCAGAGATGTGACAGGTGCCAGTCACTTTGCTTCATGTATTTCTGGAAGGAGATTAGATATTGCAATGAGAAGAGCAAAGTAAGAACTTGAAGTAAATGCTTATGTTCTCTACCTTCCTGGGAGATGAGGCAAAGGAGCACTGTAGGGAGAGATCTGGGATGAGGAAAGGGCAAACACCTTCATTTTTCTCGGTATGAAAAACACAGGGTGTTTCCATACTGAGGTTGCCAGATCAGCAATGAGTAGCTCCCCTGAACAAGGGAAGCTTTAGTAGGAAAAATGGCTACAAATCTACGGATGAAGAAGTACTCTGCTATCGGCTGAAAAAAATGGAGCAGAGTAAGTTGTTCCAAGGAGCCAGCCCAACTGAGGAACCTAGTGGGGAAAAAAAAAAAGGTAGAGAAAGAAAGAGGCTTTGAAAGATAGCTGTAATCCAGGTAGTGCATCCTGTCGAGAAGCTGGGGAGAGGAAGATAAGGGCTGTGGCAATCCTGGGGAAATGGGAGATCGAACCACCATCCCCTCCTACAAAGGAGGCAGCCACACTCCTGCCCACACTATGGTATGTGCTGTGGTGTCCCAAAGCCAATATGGAAATGTCAGTAAAATGCTGTTCTTTTTGCCTGAAGGGAGCTTTGATAGATTGGCTTACTTCTTTCACATTTCTGTGCAGGAAAGTAAAGAGTAACACAGATCCCACTGGAAAACTTCACAGAATCACAGAATGTTCGGGGTTGGAAGGGACCTCTGTGGGTCACCTAGTCCAACCCCCCTGCCAAAGCAGGGTCATCTACAGCAGGCAACTTCATATCAAAAGTTGAGCTTGCAGCACGTGAGAGCTAATGCCATATGGCAGTTGGGGTGTTAACCTGAGCTTGCATTTTTTTTGGTGTATGGTGAAGTGAACCGTGAGATGGTCAGCGCTGGAGCAAGTGAGTTGCACGAACAGAAATCCCTCGGAGTCTGGCAGATACGTGTTTTAGTTTACTTGGTGCTGCAACGTGCAAAGAGGATTTGCTTTGCCCTCTGATATTTATCTTAATTTTGCATGTGTTCACAGCTCATAGGAGAAAATGACAAATTGAGAAAATATTTGTTTTCACAAAAGCCAAGAGTCTATTACAGCAGACGGCCAGACAAACACAGTGTGAGTGCCAAAGCCTGAGCTTTTCCACACTCTGTGCCGTGTACATGCTCAGTGTTACCTGCCTAAAGGGTAATAGGAAATTCAGTCAATACGCTGCCTTCATCACTGCAGTTTCTCTGCACGAGGACCACACGGTGCATCCCACTGCTGCCTTTTGGAACGCCACCCAAAAAGGAGGCTGAAATCATCAACCACGTTTCATTTGGCCCTGCCAACTGAATCTAAACAAATTGAAAAATGACCTGCCCGCTACACTTTGAGGCACACAGCAGAAAATAACTCTGAAATAGCTGCTTATGTTCACCGGAGAAAGATTTATTTCTGATCTCAGAGCTTGAGTTGCAGAGGTAAATAGAACCACCTGTAAACCATTACCTGCCAAGCCCCACTGCCCCCATATGAAAAAACACGCACAGGCATTGCCTGAAGTGGAGTTGGTCGAGGAAATGATCAAGAAAATGGAATGTTTTCTCTCAACAAGCAGCAAATGAAGAGGAGCTGCTGCATCTGAAATGATGCTACCTTGTTTACCTGGCAGGTCCCAGCTTTCGATGAAAGGCCCATGACTCTGGGATTTGCTTTCTCTCCTCCTGTGGTGCAGCACATGTCACTTTGCCCCTCCCTTCATACTGCAAGAGGGATTTGGGGGGGTTTGGTTTTGCTTTTTTGTGGGGAGATAAGCTGACCTACTCAACAAATGATCTGAAAGGGCTCTGCACTGAGGAATAGCCAGAAGGGAGAAGAACCCCATATGTCACTGCAGCTAATTGTCTTTTACTTATCTAGCTTTTTTTTTTTTAAATTAATAATTTATTTTGATGATATGAGGTTATACATTTCATGGAAATCCAGAAAAAGCAGACCTTAAAAATGCCTGCGTGTAATACCAAGTTATTTATGTCTATGGTTTTGTTGCCAGCAACCATCAGTGTGATCTCCATCCATGGAAAGTGCAAAGGTTCCCTGGTCCACAGCATCCTAGCTCTCCTAGACAAACACAATGCAGTATATCTTGCCTGAGGCATTTCTTTAGTTCCACTGTGACTTTAGCCCAGTTTCCTAAGGAAACAAAAACCATTTGAGCATGTCTTCTTTCTTTCTCCTGTTTTCTCACAGTTCCTGAGCCCATGAGACAGAGGGCTAGAAGCCTCTTCAAAGGTCAGTCATCCCTATGGATTCTGTGAGGGCTGTTGGGGAGGTAAAGGATGGTGAAAGCCTTTTAGCGCTCCCACCTAGAAAAGAGCACAGAAAACTCCAGTAGTTCCCATTGCTTGGCAGCTCCTAGCCAACCAAGCAGTAAGTGCGGCGCCACAGCGTCTGCTTCATTTCAGACGTGTTGTGTCCCACCAACTGGGAATGCCACAGAGGACAAAGAGAGGAGTGGAGGTTATGGAAGGAATGATGTGTTTAGGGGACAAAGGATTTGTATTTTCAGGAAAATATGTTCTACTCGTTCAGCTGCTCACAAATCTACTTTTCAAGATATTTTTCAGTTTGCTTTCTCTTCCTTCTCTGAGTCCTGCAGGCAGCAGTTGGTCCTTGGAAGTTGTCACTACAAGGAGAAAGCACTTCAGTAGCTATAGAGAACGTAGAAGTGAAAAAACACTTTCCAGGGTCTCACCCTGAGCTGATAGGAAATGTGAAAGTACTGTTTCTACATTCACACTGGCTACTGGAAAAAGGGCACTGGAACGTGATGCTGCTCTGGGACTCCATCAGCAGAAGTAAAAGAACAAACCCCAGAGGGGAGGTAGGCAGCACTGAGGAGCTGTGTGGTGTCCACGGGGGAGCGGTCTGCACGGCTGGCACTGTGTGCCCCGCCGTTTTGCAGAAAGCTCCTCCTGAGTGACAGCCAGGGTGCTGGATGTGAAAGACAAGGTGTTGATGTTGGCGTACCATGGTACCTCGCTGCTGCCACCGGTAGTTCTCCATCGGTCAGTAGCCCTGCTGCTCTCCCCTGGGCCACTCGACTCCATTAGCAGCATGTCGGGCATTTGTTGCCACACACCTTTCTTTTTCTTCTGGTTTATCTATAAGCCCTGTTGACCTTGATACTGGTGTGACACAAAAACAAGTTGCATAAACACTCTCTGGGTGCATTTTTGCAGATTACAGGTCCCCTGTAATTCATAGTCCAGAGAGTGACTGTGTTCCACATTGGGTCAGATCTTCTTTGAGAGATCTTCTTCTTAGATCTTATGACACTGTGGTACCCATGCCTCATTTTAATTTACTTCTCTTTGCTCTATTCCTAAATAAGAGTCCATATATTTCTTGTTTGAATGTTTTGTTTTTGTTATGAGGCTTAGAAAATAGCAAGACCCACTGTGGTCTCAGCACGTGGGAACTGGGGACATGCCTCTTCCATCACGTTGTGCTACCAGAAAAGGGAAAAATTCAGGTATTGCAGTTTTTTTGACTCTGTTCACCGCTGATTCCACTGCCAACTTTAAAAGCTGCTTCTTTATTGTGGCATACAGTGAAATACTGTGCATACTATGTGAATTATTTCAAAAACCTTAAGATGTTTTCCACAATAAATTTGCCTGTAGATAGCAAAGCAAAGCCCAGTTTGAGTATTCTGAGGACTAGGCTGATCCTGTCCCTCTTCAGCGCTATTCAGACTATGTGACTAAGCAAAGAGAAAGTCAAAATCAAGAAGTATTTCGGGGTGGGGTCAGGAAATGTTGATGCTTTTAGCAGCTTAGCTGGACCCGTAGCCTCACTGAACTGCCTCTGAGGTCCCCAGGCTGCTGAACCACGGACCAAACGAACCATTGGAATAAGGCTTCTTATCGAGATGTGTTTGTTTACTCAGGCATCTCTATGAATCATTGCAACAAAAAGCATGCACATAATTCATTCCCAGGTGCACTTCAGACGCTTGGTCGAAGCAGTATCAGCAACATGTGGACTGAACCCCCCCAGCAAGTGGGAGCAGGTTTGATCCCTAGCAATAGGAAGTCATTATGTGAATTTTACAGATCCGTTAGAACAAATTGATCTCTGTCGTTGATCATTTGATCTCACCAGTTTTTCCCCAAACCAGAAGTGTTCTAATTATTTGAGTGTCAAGCAATCAAATGCTGTACCTCAGACACAGCTTTTCCAGGAGATAATTAGAAGCACAGAGGAGCAAACAATATGCCACAGAAACGTTCATCGCAGTGTGATCCAAAGGATAACTTCAGTAACGCAAGTGTTTCTTTGCTGGATGACTCACAGAAGGAAACAGGGGCTGGAGCTGCTGAAAAAGGAGCCTGCTCCATGGGAACACGAGCGAAGGTCAAGGATCAACTGTGTAAAACTGACTTTTTGTTTGATGTTAATAATCTTAAGGAAATGGATGGAGTGAGAGCAAATGTCAGCTCCAGTAATGACTACGTAACTCTGGGTCTGTATAGAAAAGTGATAGCCCAGCTCACACGCTGCTGGTGGAAATAACAGAGAGAGGTGAGCTGAGAATTCAAGCCTTGCTTTAATGTTTTCTTTTGAGTTTCTCCATGAATTCTGATTTATTAAAGGGACACATAGCTCCATTTCATATTTAACTCTCTCTGTCTATATATCATATATAGTATATATGCATTTTTTACATTTATTTTTCATCTGTGCGACTTAAAATCTTCCCAAAGCTGTACAAGAAACACCATCTCAGTGACTAATACTGTCACTTATTACATTTCTAAAAAGTATAAATATCTAATAGTTTTTACATTAACGTCCAACCGGCATGTTATAACATTTAATGTAAAACATAAACATGTTATAATAATAAACATATTATGTAAGAATAAGCGTCAAATTGTTAAATTTTACACGTATCACTCAGACCCACCTTACACATATTTTTTCAGTGGTTATTTTCACAGTATCTTCTTTCAGTAACAGATTGTTTAAGCCTCGTTCCTTCTGTCTCTCGCCAAAATAGCAGCAAGTTTAATTTTGTTTCTGCCCCAAATTGTGGCACAACTGGCAATGTGTAAACGCCCAACAGCCTGCTCTACATTTGTGACTGTGCTCCTTCCCTCCAAAGAGGGGTGCCTGCTCTGTAAATCCAGGGGCCAGGTCACATTCTGGCTGAAAATCAGATTACTGGCGGAGATTAAGGTCCCATGTCATTCTGCTGTCAGTTATTTTGGATTTGGTAGCATTTATTTCTAAATGGAGGCTTGTTGGCTTTTCAAGACATGATCCATCTCTGCTTTCCTTCGATAGAGAGAGTACCACTGCCCCAGACAGCCTGCTCCAGTGCTTTGCTGTCCCTGTGTTGGAAAGATTTCCTGACACCCACCCAAAACGCTCCTTCCTCAGGGCAGGTCTGCAGCTGCCTGTCCTACTTGTAGCAAACAAGCAGGTCCCAGTTGGGAAGTCTCCAAGCGAAGATGACTAGAGGCTGGAGTGTTTGGCGAGAATCTTTTTCGTATGCTTGCACTGTTTCCTTACTTCCCCACACATCCACTTTGGTGCTGTGAGAGACAAGATCCTGGGAGGCAAGCTTTTGGCCTGATGTAGCACACATATTCTTAGGATACAAAATCCATAGAATAGAATCATAGAATCATAGGTTAGAAAAGACCTCTAAGATCATCAAGTCCAACCATCCACCCAACACCACCATGCCTACTAAACCATATCCTGGAGTGCCACATCTACTCGTTTTTTGAACACCTCCAGGGATGGTGACTCAACCACCTCCCTGGGCAGCCTGTTCCAATACCTGACCACTCTTTCAGTAAAGGAATTTTTCCTGACATCTAATCAAAACCTTCCCTGGTGCAACTTGAGGCCATTGCCTCTCGTCCTATTGCTAGTTACACTTTATCCAGTTTATTGCGTTCTTCTCCACAACAGCCTTTTCTGTCCTCGAAGAGTGTTATTAATGCTTCTCGCCTCCAGGCTACACAATTTCAATTTTTTCAATTTTCCTTCAATGGACAAGACTGCAGTCCTCTCATCTCCATCCTCATCTGCACCACGTCTTCCTGGGGGCATGTTACTCACGGCTGCACACAGGGATGCAGTGGAGTCACCGGCAGCAGTGGGGACCTCGGAGGGGTGAGTTCTTATGTCTTGCAGGTTAAGTTGCCTGTCCACCCCCACAGGGTGTTTGCCCTTCTCCGCAGTGGGTCCACACAACTGACTCATGCTGCTCTCTGATTCACCCTGGACCCTTCTCTACAGAGCTGTTACCCAGACACTTGTTCTCCATCCCATATCTGTGCCACCGGTTATTCCCATCTAAGTGCAGGGAAATGTGTCCATGTAAGAATGTCTATGGGTGCAGCTGGTGCCAATCTACCTGAGCTCTCAACAGCCTGATACAGGGACTCTGCTGGGCAGCAAGGGCAGGTAGGTAGAGAGAGGGTGCGGAAAGATGAAAGTAGTGTTTTCCCCAAATTCAGAACTTGTTACAGCATCTCTCAGCATGCAATACAGGCTTTATTTATTTGGAATGTTCCTTCTTTTGTTTTTACAGTTTATTATTTTGCATTTTTAACTTGAACTCACCTTGCAAATCCAGTTTTTCTCACACCAGTTGTGGACATTGGAAATCCCCTGAACTTTAAGGTCTGAATTAGATCTCTTGGATTCAAATATTGGAGCCGTAATGCTGACTCCTAAGACTAGTATGGAAAAATAGGGAAAATCAACTAGGCGATTAGGGGACTGGAGCATCTCTCCTATAAGGAAAGGCTGAGGGAACAGGGCTTGTTTAGCCTGAAGAAGAGAAGGCTGCGAGGGGACCTAATAAATGTTTATAAATATCTCAAGGGTGGGTATCAGGAGGATGGGGCCAGACTCTTTTCAGTGGTGCCCAGGGACAGGACAAGGGGCAATGGGCACAAACTGAAGCACAGGAAGTTCCGTCTGAACATGAGGAAGAATTTCTTCCCTCTGAGGGTGACGGAGCACTGGAACAGGCTGCCCGGGAGGTTGTGGATTCTCCTTCTCTGGAGGTATTCAAAACCCACCTGGACAAGGTCCTGTGCAGCCTGCTGTAGGTGACCCTGATTTGGCAGGGGGGTTGGACTAGATGACTCCCAGAGGTCCCTTCCAACCCCTACCATTCTGTGATTCTGTGATTCTGTGATTAAGAGTAATGCCAAACTTTATCTTCATTTCAGCTGGAATGTTTTTAAATGAAAGGATAGAAAAATGCATACCCTTTCTATGAACAAGTGTAATACTGTACTCCCACTCTTTGTCATTTCCTGAGGATATAGGAACAAAGTGTGCTTGTGACACTAGGGGGGAGACATTTTGGTACTAATAGAAAGATGGATAATAAAAATGGCAGGTTTAGCTGTTGGGGTGGTAGGAAAGACACAAATCTTGGGCATGAAGAAGAGAAGAAATCTGAAAATGTTTGTATGTCTGTGGTTGGGCCAACCTTGGAAAGACTGGAAAAGTGGTCCTGTGGCCACCTTGTGCTGTGAGCATGGTTTTATTGCCCAGTTCTTAGTTTAGGCCAACCAATGTGAGTATTTTTTGTGTTCTCTACCACACAGCATCTTGTCTATCTGTAGCTTTAAAACACAATCTTCTTGACTCTTACAAAAGAGATCAGTGGAGGGGCAGGAATGGATGCAACAAAATGGATTAAATAGATTGAGATCTGCTGGAGTAGAAGTGATTTTCCAAAGGACATCTTTCAGCTGTGCTGTTTCCTTTGAATCTGATTGACTTTTGGTTTAATTACCTGGTATCATTTTCCCTTACAATCTGCCTGCTTCTCTGCTTGAGACCTTTATAAATTTTGCAATGACTATTGGACTAATACTAATTGCAGAACTGCTTCCTTTGGATCCCTTATTCTGAGGTAAGCGGAACACTATAGACTTCAGGGATAAACATGGTTCTGCCTAAGAAATTAGCGTCCCAGACTGAAGATGCTAAACCGCTAGAGGATGAGATTAAGGAGATGACATTGCATCTCTTGGATTCAAATATTGGAGACTTGCATTCTAGTCATGTGGGACAATGCCAGACTGGCTTCCAGTCATTTAAGTTTTGGGTCTGTGAGACAAAAGACACTGCCTTAGCAGGAGGCAAAAGCCTAAAAACCAGTGCAAGGGGGAGGAGGGAGACACATGCCAATTTAACAGGTGAATGCAGTGAAGCACGGCCATCAGTTGGTTTAAATCCAACTAGCAATGGGGTCAGACGGATCACAATTGAATCTGTTGACCTGACAGAAAATGTCTATAGGATATAGTGGATGATACATACCTCCTATAATTCTTTAATTTTTTCAACCATTTTGGACAATTTCAAAGATGTTTACAAAGATGGTGTCTTGCCTTCTACTATATTCTGTAAGTTTTGAGGCAACCTCTTCACAACCTTTTTCACTTTCTCCGTAATCTCTGAATTGTATCACTCCCATTGTGACTCTGGAAATAAACAAAAGGTGCATCTATTTAAGGAGAAGACATGAAAATAAATTTGAATTTTAACCCATATTCTTGTTCCTACACTTCTGAGAGGTTCTAAGAAGATCTGAAGATAATTTAAAATGGTCTTCAGAAAAGCAGAGCTTTTATTATCTGTATCTACTGCTGGATGGCATGGGAAATCCTTCGGAATGTAATGAAACATAAGACATAAAACTCACTGAGCCAGTGTAAGTCAGCATCTAATTAAATAAGCAGATTCACAATGGCAGGATGCCATTAAAAATCCAGACAGAAAACTTCTCAGTACTCTTGTTCTGCATTTCCTTTTGTTACTCTAGGTCTTCACTTAGGGAGTAATGGAAGTGAGCTGAATAATGAATACAGTTAATACAGTCTCCAGGAGCTTTCCTTCCAAGATTTCTTTCTGCTGAGCTGAACTGAAGGTCAAATAACTTCAGCATAGTGGAAAGTATCAAGATTATCCTTTTTAGACCCTTTTATTGAGTGCTATTTAATAGTGACAAGGCATAAGAATAGCTAAGGAGAAGTGGGATATTTTAAAGCTTTATTCTGCTTACAGCAAAGTGAGAAAATAATGCATTTCAGTTACCTGGGAAAATGGCAATAAAATAATAATTTTGCCAGTTTTAGGTGGTGTGGTGAATGGCTTGTAGACAACTGCTTTTTCCTTAATGGGTTCATCCCACTGATGGATGAAGATGAATTAAACGATCCAATTATTCCTCTGTTAACTGGGGGATCGTGGCTCATTACTGAGTATAACCAATACGGATTTCCATATATCTAGACCCTGGTGTGGAGCCCTGCCCTGGCCTGGGCACCTTGTTTCAGTGAAACCTGCAGTGTCATGATGGCAATGTACAGCCAGACAAAAGAGGTGCGCGCATATATATATATATATAACAATATACATTACATTTATGTTATGTATGCATGTAACATTTATAACTAACAACTATAACTAGTAGCTAGAACTATAGGGCAAAGGCTAAAGAAAATTACTTTATTCCTCCTTCACATTTTCTTCTGTGCCTTCAGCTGCGCAGGGAGCTCAGCTGCAGGTGTGAACAAGCATGGGCCAAGGAGAGGTTTATAAACAAGGACACAGGGGCTTGCTCTCACTAAGCTCATGGGAGGAGGGAGCATGAGGAGGCTTGGTGCTGGTACTGTTGAACCACTGAGTCAGGACTTGTGAGAAATGGACAGGAGGCACTGAAGGCTTAAATTGCAACCAGGAGGAACATTAATTGCTAATCTGGAGTGGGATAATTCACATGGGGGGATGTGATGCTGTCTCTGTACCCCCAAGATCTTACTGCAATGCCACAGAGCCTTCAATGTGACCAAGAACCAAGGGGATGTCATGAAGCATCATTTGTATATCATTGTTTCCAGAAAACAGTGTCTTCCTGGTCAATACGAATTTATGAAGTTTTTCACTTCTTTTTACACATTGACCAAAACAAATAACACATTACATTTCTCTCTCAGATTATGTTGTGCTTTGTACCTGATTTGCCCTTATATCTCTATGTTCACACTCCACTGTTATCGTACAAGCACTGTGCAAGCCTTGGAAAGCTTTTCTCCATTACTCCCATTTTCAGCAGATGTTCATATTTACCACTCTGTTGACCTTGTTAGCATATTTACCATCGTGTAAACAGTTTGTACCCTGCTCAGACTATGAAGTTTATTTTGGCAAATATTTTAGCAAAGACTTTGTGTGAGTACGTGCCTACTAACCAGTGCACCAGAGAAAACTGCGTATTAAAAAAAAAGGATGAGAAATAGAAAGCATCATAAAGACAATGAGATTAAATAGTGAGCTTTTCAGTGATCTCATATAGATGGCATATTGAAAGTATACAGAGCTAGATATTAGGTCACATGTCTAGGGAGCTGCGTACAAGAATAGCACAAGCATATAAGGAGAAAATTAGAAAGCCCATGCATAAAATGTCATACAGCTAGCAAGGGACATGAAAGGTAACAAGAAAATACCCTAAATTTAGATTAAGAGTGAGAGGATTATAAAAGGAAGGGTTAGTCTTCTACTCAGAGGGAGAAAAAGCTATTTATAAATAGTATTGAGAAGACTGAAGTGTTTTGTTTCTTTTTGCTTCATCATTCCCTGGCAGGACCAGTGAGACAGTGTATGAATTCAGGTTAAAAGAGGAAATCAGCTGAGAGTAGGAATTAGTAAGTTAATTTTTGCCCCCCAAATTCTCTGGAGCTAATGAAATTCCACAGGGAATTTTGAAAGCCAGATGAAGCAAATCTGAGAGCAATTAGAGGCTTATCAACAAAACCTGGGGAGGATGGCTAAGGTTATGAGCTTGCTTATCTTTACAGTGGAGAACAGGGTGAACTGGGGAATTGCAGACTTGCCAGCTTACCCTCCCCTCTCACAACGGAGAGAAATAATCCAACCATTGGTAAACACCTAGAAGAAAACAAAGGGTAAGTAACAGCTAGCAGGGGTTTGTAGGGGGCGTATGATCTTTAGCAAAGGTCATTTCCATTTACACCAGCACGACAGGCCACATGGACACTGGGAAGGAGGTAGGCACCATGTTTCAGAAAGGCTGTGACACTGAGCACCCACTTCTGCAGTTTCACGAGCTGGCTGCAGGAGCATGGTCTGGCCTCCATGGCCAGTGAGGACCCACCAGCTGGGATTTCCATGGACACCTCTCCTGGGCCCCATGTGACTCAGTGTTACTGCTGATGACTGGGATGATATACTAAGAACCAGTTTTATTCAATTTTCAAATAGCAGAGAGCTAGGAAAGGTCATGAGTGTACTGTGGGTGGGGTGAGATCTGAGAATGGTCCCAACTGAGCAAATCATCCTGCCAAAACGAAGTGTGTTTTCTGTAATGCCTTAAAGCTGGCTGGGATGTTATTGCTGTGCCAAAAGCCTGAGCACCAAGCTTGCATGGAAGGCAGAAGTCTCCTACAGAGTCCTGCAAAACTCCGTGTGGCCTCAGCACATTGCTCATGGACAAGGTGAGCTCAGCACCTTGCCTCCCCCACTCCTGCCTGGGTGTACCTACACTGCCAGCCTGGCTGACTCCTAGTTTATACCAGGACCTCAGCTCCCTGATCAGCCACACACCATACCTCTCACTTTGCTACCTGACCTCCACCTGCAGTGATCTGGCTAGTGCCCTTGGTGAGGAAACCTCAGCACGCAGGAGGAGCATCCTCTCCAGCGACCACCTGAGCCCTCTCTCCAGCTGACCTGGGGGCATGGAGATTTTCACCAAAATCTCCTCCTGCAACACAGTCAGCATGGAACAAGGAATGAGCATGGTCAAGACAAGGCATGGTCTCCTGTGAGCACACTTTGCTGCGCAGAGGTCCTGTGGATGGGGCATGCCCATGCTGCGGGACCCTCTTTGCTCAGGAGGAGCTGTCAGCCCTGCATGTCCTCCAGCCACACCACTGCTGTGGGGACAGCCCCAGCATTGGACTCAGTGAGGCCTGAAAAGCATCTTAAAATGCAGGTTTAAATATATCTAATAATGGTTTTTACTAGAGCTTGGAGTTGCGTGTGATCTTTACATTTTACGTTTATTGCCATCTCCTCTGCTGACCGGCAGCTTTGTGTGTGGACAAGCATCTGCCCATGTCCATGGCAGAGGGGCACATTCCCAGAGCCAGTATGCTGCTGTGAAGCTGCTGCCGTCGAGAGCTGGAGGGAGGAAAGCTGGGCTCTGCTCCGCTTGCCAAGCTGCTTCGTGTTCTCACAAATTCCTTAGAAAAATAGTCAAACATTTCCAAGCTGCCCTGGAATAAACTTTCTAAACCTGATGCAAACTTTGAAAGATTTCAATCTTGAGGTGTCTTGAATTGATTTTTTTTTTTTTTTTTAATGTTAAGTTTCCACTACTGACCTAAAAAATCAGTCATTTAGACAGCCCCGCTCTGTGTAGGAAGGATAAAGCTTATCACAGAACCAAGCACAATTTTTCAGGGGCTGCTGGAAAGTGGAAAAGACTATGCTGATCACTCTGCTTGCCATTATAAATTCAGAGCACGCTTCTTTGACCTGTCCTCCTCTTAGGATAAGCGTAGCACATATGCAAACAGTAATAAATACCACCAACAAGCCAATGGAAAATAAACAGCTTGACCAACTAAACAACTTAAACTGAAGCATCCCTCTCTTCTGGGGAGAAGATGAAAGAACAAGTGACTGACAGCATGTTGGTCTCCTCACATTTCTCACTGAAGGGTATGGCATGGTGAAGTCCTGGACCAGCAGCAGCACTTTTGCTGTCCCCCCCCATTAGCAGTGGTTCTCCCCGAGGTGGCACATCATGGCCATCCATCCCCTGGTCACAAAGCACAGTGACACCAGCGCAGCCACATACTCTTTGGGGACACAGGTGAGGAGAAGACCAGCTCATCTCTGTCTGCTTTGCTGTGAACCCAAAGGAGCCCGGCACCATCTTGCGGGCCCAGGAGCCCAGGGCAGGGCTGCCGCACTGTTGGGTATGCAGTGCCCAGCACTGGACACGGGTGCAGGGTGGGCATGCCCCATGTCCAGAAGACATTTTCTAGTTGTTTATCACTGTCTCTGTTCAGAATAAGATTTATTCCCTTCTTCCTTCTATCTAGAAACCAAAGTTTTGTTAAAGGTGATTTTGAGCACTTGGTTAAAACTCCATGCCTGTGCTTAGTCTGTGTTAGGGGAAAGAAGATACTCAAATGGCTACAGGCGATACTCATCCTTACTGAAAACACTGCACAGTAGCGGGCATTACCAGAGCTGCGTGCCTCGAGGGTCTCTTGTACATTGTCCTGTGGAAAAACAGATCTCCAAAAATGCTAGCAAGAGGCTTCCTAAAACCTCAGAGTTATATAAATATCGGGATTCTGCTCATCTTTTTCATCCCAAACCCGTAAGGACAGAATTTAATACCTAAGGGCTGATGCCTATTTCTGCAGAAGTATAAATGGCCATTCCCAAAAATAAATGTGTGCTAAATATATCCCACAAGCTGAAGGAAACTTGTCAAGATGCATTTAAAATGGAAGTCTGATTTGAACAACAGAGTGGCCTGCAGTGTCTGACCCACGACTAAACACTGTACTAAATACTTCATCAAGATATGTTAAAACAGGAATGCACAGCTTGCCGTCAGCTTTTACTGAGTCAAGAGAGACTATTGCTATGGGTTTTTCTGCGTCGGGGATTCCAGTTTTCTCAGAAGCTTACCTCTCTCCCCATCCAAGCTCCTGAAGATTTTTCTTTTCTTTCAGTCTTTTAAAAATATAATTACAAAAATGAAAAAGCTAACAGATTTCAAACCACTTCAGGGCATTTTGCCTGTTAGAAACATGTTGACTTTTTAAACAAATGGCTTGCTTTCCCTGTAATTAGTTTTAAAAGATTCATTTTTGCCCTGACAGACAACAAACAGCTATTCTGCATCTGTCTCCGGATTCTAGAGCTTGACCTTAAGAAATAATACAACATTTTCTTGATTTGAAGAGTAACATACGCTTTTCCTCTTCCCCACCGAAGTGGATCCATGTATTTTTTTCTGCAGCCGATGTGTTTGCTGAGGCAGAACATGCCTTTTGCACGGTGTGATTACCTTTATGTGGGCAATTAGGCCACACCATTAACAATTAAATATTTTCAGAATTTTACATTTAAACAAGATAAAAATTAATGTGTATCCCCTTCCCCCTTACATGGTGGGGTACGTAGACCACAGCCAGTGAGTCCTCTTTTGCCATGGAGGTGCTGCCTTAGGCAGCTGCTGGCTTTTCACGTGGGCATCCTCAGGGAGATGCGGTCAGGCGACCAACCCAACCTTGTCCTCGGAAGCAGACACAGCCCACTGGTGATGCCAGCATGTGCTGATGGCCTTGTGTGGACCTGGTGGATGCTGAGTGTCCGGAGTTCATCGCTTTAATGAATTCAGTGAGTCTGCCAGTCTCCAGACCCCATCGGTCCTTCGGAAATTTCGGCAGACTTGTCCTCCTGGTCCTCTCTTTAGCCTTTTGTTTTCTTGTTCCTATTTCTTTATGAACATTCACAGGTACCTATAGAGCCCATCAGCGCAAACTCACACAGCGGGGACCTTTATACCATCTAGTGCCTTTTCTCTATGCTATTTTGAGGCAAAACAAGGAGATAGGCCCAAGTTTGTGGTAGATACCCAGGAGTCAAAGCCAAAGGGTGCAATGTTTTTTTGTTTACCTCTCCTGCCATCACTGCTTGGTGCTGCACCTCCTCCTTGGCATAACATCTGCTCCTGAGCTGCCAGTAAGCCCTAGCTTAGTTATGCGGCAGACTCATCGGTCTGAAGAAGCAGCATGTCTTGTTGGAATACACCACAGCCTACAAGTGTCGGTAACCAGTGTGCACATACAAGATCTCAAATCCCATTGTGAAAAGGTGTTTTGTAACATGGTGAAACTGCCCATGCTTGACAGGTTCGCAAAAAACACTCAGGGACAACAGCAACATCTTGGGATGCAAAATGCATGGGGTTTGCCTCAGACACTGGGGCTGAGTTGGAGGTTTCCCAAAAGGACACAGTCACTGCCATAATCAGCAATTTAACGTTAGTTAATTTGTCGGGTAGGTGTGGAATGCTGTGAAGACCGCTTCGGAGTTGGATTTATCAGGCTTCTGCTCCTGAGGGCTTTGCTTTGCTCTCTGGGGCATTGGAGGACATTGTCACAGAGGCTTCTGAAATAAAGTGCAGAATCCATAATAATAACAACACTCAAAATAGTCTCTTCCCCATCATGGTGGCAAAGGTACAGGACATGGGGAGGAGGAGCACAATAACCGGCACCAACATTTAAGTACATGAAACTGCGTTCAGCTGGCTCAGTTTCCTTCGCAGGGAAAAGATTTTGGCACCAAAGGAAGACATTATTGATTGATAAGAAAAATTTGCGAAATCTGCCTGCATTTCTGGTCCCCAGTCCCAAAATCACCTTGCACGTTGTGCCTGTCATGGTGGTAGCCTGGATTGTACCATGTTCTCCAGTGCCATGGCTGGGAAACACCCGCTTAAGGTAGGTGGTGAAACAGCTATAATTTTGTTGTAATTAACTTTGTATTTTCTTTTTGTTTCAAGACAGGATCAGACCCTCCAGATTTTTGTGCTCTGTCAGTGAGAAATTTGCTTGGGGAATATTGCTAGGGGAGACTCTGGATTTGTTGTAAGCAAATTAATAACCAGCAACATATACAGAATAATTCATTTGCTGAACAAACCCTATATGTCTTCACGGACAGTAAAATGGCTGGTAAAATGAAAAACACATAAAAATATACAAATGATCTAATGGAAAAGAACGAGTGCTTTAATAAAGCAGAGGTTTAGTGCATTGAGGAAATATTTATATTATTAAACATCAGTAAAGATGGGCTATATTACTTTGTTTAATTGTTCTTCAGTCAACTAGAGGATTACAATCTAATGCTCTGGCCAACTAACCTGGAGCATAAAAGCAGCGCTTTGCAGAGTGCAATTATTCTGTGCCTTGGGGTACCTCCTGGGGTCGGCACCAGCACAGCCCCTCTGGAAAGGCAGGACAGGAAAAGGCAGGCACTGCTGTTTGCACGTTTCTCCAATTTCATGCAAATGAGCTCTTGCCAGCAATTAAGGACTGGCTAATGCACATCTGTGAGTTAGTATATTTTTTCCTATACTATTACTACTCCTTTTCTCACTGACCTGCAATGTAACATCCTGGGATCCTCCCTTGGCTCTGTCTGTGACTCCTCTCCATCCCTCTTAGGGCTCATGACCCACAGTCGCAGGGCAAAGGCTGTCGTAGATAGGTAGTGCCTGGTCAAAGGTGTCTGCCATGGGATGCTGAATGCTCATGGTACCTGTGAAAGTCCGAAACCAGCCTGCAGGTTTGCAGGGGGGAGGTAACATTGGCTTTCCCTCAGTCTTCCTGCAGCATCAGAAAAAATATTAAAATATCTTCCTTTTTTTTTTTTCCTCTGCAGCTCCTACTGTGGTTAAATTCCACACCGTGCAGAGGAATTTTGGCCACTAAAAGTAATGGAAAGGATAACAACAATCAGTATATTAATTATGTGCTAGGGAGTAATTTGAGATAGGTCCAGGACCAAAGCCAGAAAAGGACCAGCATTTCTTAGCTGTTAGATCCTTTTTCCTTTAGATTATTCACTGATGTTTTTAATATTAACAAATCCTATAAAAATAAATAAACCCATAAGCATTCTAGGTCTTCAAAATTCTAGATATAAATCTTCAGTGAGCCTGCAGTAACACCAGACCCCAAACAGTGACACCAAATAAAGCAATTTGCAATGTATGAGAAGAACCAGCAGCACATAAGCTGTGATTCCAGCATCAGATAAATATTTTCTCATGCTCATTATGCCCATCAGGCTTGCAGGAAACTTAGCCACGAGAAAAAATAAGCTGATGCTGTTGTTTCCACAAACTAGGAGCCAGAGAGACGGAAGGCAAGAGAGCAAGGGCTCAGGAATCAGATCCAAACGTTTTTTACGTGCTGTAGCAGCCAGGTGAGCAGGGGTGGGTGTTGCCCCAAGCACTGATGCTCAGCTGATAGCCCTCAGGGCAAGCTTGGCCACTTCCAGGGTGCTATATTTCTTCTGTCCCCGTGGTTCTCCTGGGGAAAGTCTCACAGCTCCAGCCCAGCTGTGTGGCTGTGACCAGGAGCCTGACCTCCCCATCTGCTCCTCATGCGTGCCTTTCCCCAAGGATGCTCGTACAGCCCTGCTAATCACCTATATCCTGTTAATCTGCTATGGTGGAAGACATTCTGTGGCCATCACGGGCTCTCATTTAAGGGGGTTAAAAATCAGCAGATGACCATGGGATCTGCAGAATAAAGAGGCATTTTGGCAGAGCGCTGGGAGTGTTGCCCAGGGGGGCAGCTGACTGCTGCGAGATGGGGAAGGCAGCATCGTCACCCAAATGTCAACACTCCCATCCCAGGCAGTTCAGTACTTCCCTTAAACTAGCACACTCTGGGTTTAAAGAAAGGATCAGTAAGTGGCATTTTGGATTAAAATTACAAACTATTTCTGAAAAAGACCTTCTGTAAAGAGTAAATGCAGCCAGTGGTCTCGGTGGGAGCTAGGAAATATTGACAGGCATAGTTCCAACAATCGTTATGGAAAGATTCAAACAGCAAACCTCTTCCTGGTAAGCTCTTCTATCCCATTTTGTGCTTTAGCAACAGTTGGGCACATCTGATTCACGATCTGGCTTTAAACTCAGTGATGGCTTAGAGGCTATATAGATTTCTTTGTTACTGGTGCCTGCTGTCGCAGGAGACGGTGACGTGACTTCGTTTGCTAGCCTGTGTAACAGCTGATAGTACGACGCTGCATCTCACTTGGTGAATCAGGGCATGGAGCACATTGGGCACGGTTTATATGAGCTCTGGGGAGACTTGCAGAGCTGCTATGGATGCTTTTCCTCCATTTTCTCACTTCCACCTTGCTGGAGCATTCAGATTTGTATCTCATTGACCGCTTGTTAAATACGTTTGTGTGAGATAGCAGAGGGCTTTGGAGGGAAACTGCAGGGTGTTGTGGGTGCTTGAGCCTTCTTTTCTTTTCTTTCACTCATGTTCTCCAATTTCCCTGCTGTTCTACTGTTCTGTGGACAAGGTGGTGATGACAGTGCTAAGAAAAAGAGATCTGTGGTAATCGAAAGGGTTGGGAATTGCAGCAGTGGTGAAGACAAAAACACTCGAATATTGTCTTATCTTGCTGTCTTAAACACTGTCACAATTCACTAGCATGGATTTAACTGCATTTTATTCCTTGTAGCTGGACATATATCTAGACTTCAGAAACAACAGAGGACTTAAAGCCTGAAGTGCATGCTTAAGGAGCCTCCAGTGTAACAGAAGTCTAGAAAATATATTCATGCTTTAAATTAAATTTGGAAGTATGGTCCACGCCTATCTTTTATTTCCCACAATAAGCATTATGCAGTACAACTGAGCTTTTGCTGGAATCTAATTTTTAATCGTCACAGACAAGATAAAAATTTTCCCAATTTTCGGCTCACGCACAGCCCGGCCCCCTTTCGCGGCAGTCTCCTCTCCGTGCCTCCGCTGCGGCGTCGCATTTAGGGAGGCACTGCTGCCCGTGAGTCAGCCGCCCAGCACTCCTGGCTTCGCTGTCGGGAAAAGCAGCTCCCCCCCACCTGAGTTTTCATGTTCCCAGTGAAAGAACATGTCTTCAGTGGCAGACTGAAAGAAGACATTTTCTTATTCCAAGGAAAAGCCAGGCACCTGAGGCCCTGGGTGTGAGGCAAGCCCCACAGGCACAGAAGCAGTACAGGCATCCCAAAGGCATCTTCCAGCGTGTTATCCCTTTTCCAGCTGTTATTTTTTTTCTCTGTCTCTCTCCTTCTATCTAGGATGTGAACCTGAGGGAAGAGAAACCTGTTCATGAACGAGGCTGGAGCCAAGATGCTGACCTGTGCTGCCACTGTGGCTGGCTTGCATGAAAGGACAGATGGATGGGGTCATGGGGCCCTGGTCCATCCATGGCATCTCTGTCCCCTTCGCCCACACTGTGCCGCTGCTGCTGTCCCAGCCTTTGGAAAGCGGACAGGAGGGGAGCAGGGGATAAAGCTGGTGATGGACCATGAAAGCAGAGGGAGAAGGAAAGACCCTCAGCCACAGAGCGAGGATGAGGAGCTAAAAAACAGTCCTGGCCAAGAGTTCTATGTGTGCCACGTCAATGCAAACCAGGGCCAAGAAATCACAACAGATTTTTTTCCTGTGGAAGAAAAATATTTTTCCTATCAATGTGCAGCTTAGTGAGCTAAGATCTTAGTTGCCTACCATGGGAAGGGTGAATGATGGAAATGACCCTTTAGGAATCTAAAACTTGCAGGAAATCAAGGTGTTTCCCCATGGATTTTTAAACACAAGGAGACTGCCCACAATTTAAAGCAGTTCTCCAGGCCTCCAAGGTATGAGCATGCTCAGGGAAAGCAGGGCAGAGCATCACACCAGGCCTCAGCCAAATGCAGCAGGTGAAGAGGAAGCAAGAGCTTATTAAGAGAGGGCATTGAGCAGTGAGTTCAGGGAGGCTCCCTTCGTGCTTATGCATTTGGGGAACTTTGAAGAACTACAGGGGAAAATTACTGAGAAAACTGACTCCAAAGAGTTTTGCAGCTCCAGCATTTAAGGTCAAGAAAAAACAGGAAACTAACATTGTCTCGTAAATCTTTAAGATGTCAGTAAATAAATGATGTGGTTTTCAGAACTGTAAAGCATCTCGTACCTTCTGCTGACTTCAGCTGGAGCACTGGGTGCTCAGCGCTTCTGGAAATAAAATAATTTGTTTGCCAAGACTCGGAAGGAGAAGCTGAGAAGACTGACTTGAAGTTCTTGTTCTTACAAATATGAATATGAAGCAGGATATAAAAATATGAACTGAATATGAATTGAAGCAGAATATGAAACTTAAATCAGTAGTGCTCCCTCAGGAAGATCGTTATTTGGAAGAAAAGAAAAAGTGCACATAAAGACAAATTTGTGAACACCGTAGCAAAGGAGGATGGATGGAACTTGCTTGGCATTATTATTGTTTCCTGTCTTAGACATGGTCTGCCTCTGCCTTCACTTTGTGGTATTTGTAGTAGTTTGGCATTGAACTAATTGCTTCCAGCCCTGGGGGCTGTCACGAAAACGTAGGCAGTGCTAATGCCTTAACTGTTAATTAACATGATAGCAAAGCAGTTAAGGAAGGGACTAAAATGTCAAACAGTGGAGATAACCGAGTATGGAAAATGCCACGCTCCTGAGCAGTGAGAGGGGCAGGGGGGGGCTGGCATGGATGGCAGAGGAGAGGGGCTCCGCCGTGGACCTCGGGCTGCCCTCGCCCATCATGGCCATGGCAGGAGCCTCCACCAGCCTGCTCCTCGCAGCGCGGCAGAGATGCTGAGGAGTACTGCACAGCTCTTGGTTTCTGTGATGGGATTCTGTCAAGGGTTACACTTAACAGATAAAAAAATCTTAAGCAATGAGAAAATGTGGAAATTGTGTTAAAATACAGCAGGGGTTAGAAAAGCGTTTCACAGAAACTGATGTTTTCCACATGATTTTTTTTTCCCCTGTAATATACCACTGGAAAACAAAATCCCTTGGTCAGTTAACCTGAAATATTCTTGATTCATTTCCCTTTCACTGCAGTGTCCCAGGAATCGAGAAAAATCTTGAAATGGGACATGAGAGAGGTAAACCCATGGTGTGTTAGTGCTAAAAGGAAGTAAAAAGAGTGTGAGATCCTAAAATATTATTTATCTAACATGATGCCCATTGGGAAAGGCAGAGATTGATGCTTGATGAAGTGAAAACATTTTGTCCTGGCTGACGTAAAAAAATAAGTTCAGGAATATTTGATGCATTGATTCCCTGGTTCTAATTTGGAATGGAAAAAAGTGTAAAAATGAGAGGACTTCCCACAATACAAAAATATTAGGATGATTTTGCTGTTGTTCCTTCAGAAGACTAATGCTTTCTTTTTCTGATCAGTAATTCACACATTTTAATACAAACATCCTGATAGAAAAATGTTTACATAGTTATTAATTTTAATAAGGGATTTCATAGTACTAATCTTCTACTACAGAGCACCACTCAGAATCACTTTATTATACAGTTTGCCTAGCAAAGGATTTCATCATGCAAAAGTGAGAAAAGCCTAAATGCACTGTTCTGATGAGAAGAGAAAAATAAGATTCAAAGGCTGAACAAGATCACAGATAATGCAGCTGAGATATCTGTTATGAACTTGTACAGAGTTTGCTTGTTAATGCATTGCAAAGAGCTTTACAAGGGGAAGATGATATCAGTGTTATAGGCAAGGGAGGTGAAGTGGAACGCAGTGAGTGACTCTCTTTCGCTCATCCTGCAAGCCAAGAGCATAGCTCAGACTCATCAGGTGCAGCTGAACGCACCTTTTGCAAGACTAGATCCTTCTCTTTTGTGACATGACACGATGCCCAGAGTCGCTTTTCTCTCTGGACCCCGACACAAGACATGAGTCAGTATGACGATAACCAGTGATTCATCATATGGACATTTTCCTTAAATCAAGCTATGCGTTGCGTTAATTTTTCTGCAAACCTATTTGGCAATGTGTTGTGAAGCCTTGACAAGTGCCTAAGAGATAAGCCACACTCAAGCTGTGATTCCACATTCCTTGTCCTGGGGTACTATCTGCAGTGATTTATTGTGCACAGCTCAGTTACCTGTGTGATCACTGGGCTTTAAATGCCAAAACACCAACACATCCCGCTAGTTCCAGCCATCGTCAAGGGAAAAGGGATTTAATGAATTTGAGAACTGGATGCAATAATACTGTAAATTTAGGGACAGGAGGGATCACTGTGATGTTAGCTGACCTAATTGTTAGTTGACACAGATTCCCTCAGTATCAGCAACACATGAAAGTTCTCTGCTTACTCCATAACTGGTCGCTGTCAGACCACGAACTTGCAGCTGAACCCAAGAGCATCTTTTGGCGCAAGGCTGCGTGGCACTGTGCTCAAAGATGCCGTGCTGTTCTGTTTCCAGCACTGAATGAACGTTTGATTTTTGAAACCTTAATTCTCAGTCTTGTTTAGAACTGTGATTTCTTCTTACAAACCTCCAGACCAAGGTGAGCCTGTGAAATACACTTCCATTTCTATGCTCTGTAATATAGCGTAAGGTTCCTAGCCCAGAATTACATCATGTGAAACATTATTGCCATTTCTAAAAAAAATTATTTATGTGTATTTGCCTATTTTCTCTTTTGGTCATCTATGCAGAATTGTTTTTCTAGGCTAAAAGTGTTTTCCTGAAATGTACCAACTTTTTTTGCAGTACGTACGTCAACAGATCGGCTCCTGCCTCCCACTTTCCCTCTGGGACCTCACAGACTGGGGCTGCGACAGCCGGGCTGAGTGCTGGGGCAATCCCAGACATCTGCCTGCTGAGTAGGGAACTGAAGATGCTCCATTTTGCATAACCTTTGCTGTCGGGTCAAAAGTACTTTTTGTTTTGTTTTGTTTTTGAAGCCAGACGTGGTTGTGCTTCTGGGGCACTGCTCGCATTTAAACCTCCCACTTAGGAATGTATTTGGTTTTGTTTTGGTGGGCATATTGTTTAGTAAAATTTGCTCAGCAACAACTAACTTTCCCATCCAGCTATGCTTTTTATTTTATTTCTCATTGCTGTGGGATTTCACATGATGTGTATTTTCATGGGATTAATATCAATATATCAATGTGATGTTCTAAATCCCTAACGCATCTCAGCTCATTAAGTACCTTAATTCATTTTGTAAGAATGCCTTTTGCCTTCTACTCAGAAGATACACCCATATGTGTATCATCATTTGTAGGCTGTTCTCAACCCCAGAGCACAGAAGAATTCTCCTGCCATTTAAAATCCCACTCAAAAGTAATGGCTCGTATACCTACATGCTAATATTTTTCTGGTAGATCAGCTTACGATGTGCCCACTGTATAAAGCAAGCTGAAATCTCTGCCTTAGCATCAGGCTGTCACTAATTGTTTTTCTATGTGTTTGCTAAAATTACGTTGTCCTCATTTCCAGTATCTGTTTCAGAACACAATATTAGTTCGTTTAATTTGTGTGTCACAAACCAATCTCATGGTGAACATTGCTTTGCAAGTTTATTGAGATAATGTTTGTCATAAGAGCTTTGTCCTGCTGTTATCTTTGGTTTTTTGTTTTTTTTTTTAATGGTAGAACTGTCACTTTCAGAAGGTGAATTGCTTTGACTGTAAATATAAGAATTTGCCCCTTGTGCTGAATACATTTGGGTCTTATTGTGGTTGCTGTCTTGTTCAGGGCTTCTGGACCTACCTGTGTGTTCACTCTGGGTTCTGTCTTTGTCCTTAGATGCACATGAGTGCTGCTGCTGCCTGCCATCCCTTGTGTTTGGGAATCACATCACAGCTTTGCTTCTGCAGTGATTCCAGTCAAGTCTCTTTCTGACAGTACCTTGCTGTGTCCAGCTGACTTGTAATACTCCAAATAGTTTCAGTTCTACTTAGTCCATGTAGTAACATGGCTCATACTGTGTGCGTCCCTTAGCATCAGGCTCGGCCATGTCTGATGGCTTGATGGCTTTGGCTCTCCACAAGCAGGCGTGCTGGGAAACCTGTGGGAGTGCAAGGACTTTAATGGGATTTAAAATAAGTGAAGAGCCCCAGTGCCTCTTCAGATACTTAAATAACATTGAAATCTGTCTTCTGACATTAGTTCTTCTCATTAAAATGGTTTTGGGAATGTCGTTATCGCACACATATCCTCTCCTAAGCCTTGAAAGCTCCCAGTCATCTTCTCAGCTGCTCTGTCACCTGAGACTTTGGACTGAGCAGTTCAGAGGACCTCATTGCTCCCTTTTTATCTGAAGGCTGACCTGACTTTGGAGTAGCAGATAGGGGAAGTAACGCACAATGAGCTCATCGGACGCTGAACTCTGTTCCTTCTATCAAGCACTATCTATGTTGCTTTGCTCCATTTTTAGCCCTTTCACTGTGATCACTGTCTTTGTTGAGCTGGGGAAAATTCCTCTTGTGTCCCATTACCCCCAGTTTGAAGACTGCTCCTGGAAGCAGGTGCCTGTGGCGTCCTCTCAGTGGGTACCTTGGCTCCTCTGGGGATTTGACCAATGCCAATCTTCCCCCCACTCTGGAGATGACAACCATGGGTAGAGGATCCGTGTTTTTCCTCCCATCATAGGTTTTGCGTAAGGCAAACATAAAGGAGCCAAGGAGGAAAAGTCTTTAAGTCTACGTAGGCAAAGAGCATGCTCTCCCTTAACCTTACATCACGTAATTTTTAAAACTGAACTTCTTTAAGTACTTGTTAATGCACCCTTTTTTTTAGCTATTCTTGGAAACATACTTGTTATTTCCAGTAGCCTTTTAAAAGCACTGAACCCAGGATTCAGATAAACGATGGTAGTCTACGAAGTGAATCCGGGCTGTCAGAAGGTGTAGCAAGCTCTTTATTAACTCATCTTTGCTCACCAGACTGGGGCCAACTGCAGACTTTCCCAGGAACACGTCTAAGTTTCTTTTTTTTTTTTCTTTTTCCATTCTCCAGGTTATTGATAAAGATCTTGAATAGCGCTAACCTAGACAGGGTTCTTGTGGGACTCCATGAGATACGCATGGTTGAAGCTGTTGTGAGTGCACATCTCCCAAGCTGCAGAGAGGAGCTGGTGGCTTTTGAGGGTCTGTATGGTCAGGTTTACCTTTAGATTAGCAAGTGAGAATTAGTAACAGAGTGGATGCTGTACCTACACTTGCACATCTCTCCCTACACTGGGAAAGTCACTGTGCCCATCTCAGAAGGATGCTGCTGCCATGATGGAGAGCAGCATGTGCTGCAGGACATGCACACTCCAAAGTTGCAAAGTACGTGAAAGAAAAATGGTCTGAGTGTTGCCCTCCCTCTTCAAATTACAGAGCGAAATGTGCAGGTAACACTGAAAGTGCCCCATAGCAGAGGTTGGCCTGGGTAGCCCTTTCCTTGTTGTAAAATTCAGCGTGGGCTTTTCCAGTAACATGGCTCAGCCATGTGTGCCCCAAGACCCTGAGTGGCTGCTGGCTCTGACACTGGCTGCACCTCTCTGCTTCTGCCTAGGGCTTTCTGACCCCAGCACTCACCTGTCCCATCCCTCTATGATCCCCAGTGGTCTGAAGAGCAGCTAATTGAAACAAAATTCTGTTTTGCTGGACTTACTAACTATCGGGCAGACAGAAGTGGATCATAGAATCAATCATAGAATCATAGGTTGGAAAAGACCTTTAAGATCATGAAGTCCAACCATCCACCCAACACCACCATAAATGGATATTATAGCTCGTTCTACTCAAGTTATTTTTGAGATCCTGGAAAAATTATGGCAGCCCCAAAACTCTATTCTGGTAGACCTGAAGATTGAATTTGGTGTTAATATTCTGACAAAAGAAATTGTTCTTTCTGATGTTGTTCATAATGATTCATGAAGACTGTGGCCGCTGGGAGACAGAAGCCAGCAGAAGGCCAAAACGTCCTACTGGGACCTGAAAGAAGTGACTTCTGAAGCACTCCAAATGGTTAACAGAAACTTTGAATGGGTTCCAGAAAGAGTGGGGTTGCTCCTGAAAATGAAGAGCCAAGGTAGAGTTGTGGTGTTGAAGGGATCCCCTTCTGACCTCTGTCACTGTGACAAAATAAAAAAGGCATGTGCAACCTTTGGAATCCCTTGTGAGTTATGAGTGACATCTGCTCACAAAGGGCCAGATGAAACCCTGAGGATCAAAGCAGAATATGAAGGAGATGGATCAGCAGGCATGGTGGTGTCAGGTTGGCAGTTGGACTTCATGATCTCAGAGGTCTTTTCCAGCCTTCATGATTTTATAATTCTATAATCCAGACCTCAGCAAGAGGTGAAGAAATCACCACACGGCACCCTCTGAGGGTGATGGAGCACTGGAACAGGCTGCCCAGGGAGGTTGTGGAGTCTCATTCTCTGGAGATATTCAAGAGCTGTGTGGACAAGGTCCTGTGCAGCCTGCTGTAGGTGACCCTGCTTCGGCAGGGGGTTGGACTAGATGACCCACAGAGGTCCCTTCCAACCCCTA
>Ga0065711_1032400_pt1 | contig 27428 bp, 13 predicted proteins | sample Hoacrofraction12_FD_59098 | JGI IMG/M metagenome (GOLD analysis project Ga0065711, IMG submission 59098) | Hoatzin crop microbial communities from Cojedes, Venezuela - Epithelial fraction 12 v2 (version 2) | ecosystem: Host-associated > Birds > Digestive system > Esophagus > Crop | place...
TCCCTTTCCCTTTCCCTTTCCCTTTCCCTTTCCCTTTCCCTTTCCCTTTCCCTTCCCTTTCCCTTCCCTTCCCTTCCCTTCCCTTCCCTTCCCTTCCCTTCCCTTCCCTTTGAATGTTATTAAGGAGAACTCTGGACTGTTGTGGAGATAGAATAAACACTTATAAAAGATATAAGCCCCTCAGATTCAAGGCAAAATCCAACCAGGAATGAGAATCAATCAGGAAGAAACTTGTCTCTGAGGAAAATGCAATTGCATCATGTCCCTTCATCACACACCCTGCAGTTTTCTTGTGAGAGTTCTTGTGCTCGGTACGGGCAGAGGACGAATGTCTAGTCTGATGCACCAAAACCACTAAAGGATCTGGGTTTATCTGGTGTGGAGGGCACGCTCCTCGGAGCCCTCACGAGGGCAAAGCAAGTGGGACATTCCTGTTTGCCAAGGGCAAATATACCTGGGCTCTGCTGCTGCTGCTGCCATGCAGGGAGGTGGGCAGCAGGCAAAATTTCACTTATCCCTGAACTGTGGGAAATAGGAGATAAAATCCCCTCACCCAGATGTACCCAGACCTTGGTCCTTCCCTCTCCTGATGGGGATATTAACTACCAGACTAACCAATAAGGCAAGGCAGGAACTGTGGGGATGAATACTGGTGAATAAAAGAGGGTTAAGGTGGAGCTAGAGCACTGGCCCCTCATCACCCACACTGCTGAACTGCTGCTTGGTCCTTCCTCACTAGCACCTCTGCTGTAAAACCACCCACAAAGCTGCCAGTTTTCTACCAGTAGCTGCCATCATTGTACAAAGGAGGGTGGAAGCTACTGCTGCCCAGCATGGATGTGCTGGGGGTTGCTTTGCTGCTGTGCAACTGCCAGTGAGAATGAGCCCCACAGGTATTTAGGCAGAAAAATATCTGGATAGTGGATATTAATGGAGCTTAGGTATAAGCCAGGCACTGAGCTATTACAGATGCTCCAGAAACTTTCAGAGACCCATGTAAAGTGCTCATAGATTACAAACAAAGCCTTTCAGGAGCATAGTTTTGAGCACGGGCATGTGACTCCAAAAGGGGATAGATGAATGAGGCTCATCCCCAGCATTTTGGGTGTACTCACCCTGCAGCTGTCCCCAAAACAGGCAACTCGTCTGCCTGAATTGTGGCAGTGGGGGACCACATTCATGGTCTCCCCCGGGGAAAAGGAAGACAGTGGCCGTAATGGGATGCCTGTTGATGAACGAGAACAGGCAAGTGAGCTGCAGTGTTTCCACAGCCTCTGACCATTCTCAACTAGAGGCATTCTTTTGTGCCTGTGAGGCTTTTTTTGTTTAGTAACCCATAGCGTATCCCTCTCAAAGTGCTTGTCCACTCTCCCTTTAAACCCATGCAGCCACAGTGTCCTTTGGCAACAAAGTCCACGCCTCCTTGCTGCTTGAAGAATCACTTCCTTACTTTTGTTTCAAACCTGGCTCCCTTATAGCCTATCATCGCTCTTGTGCTTAAAGGGACAAGTGAGTAGTCAATCCTTCTGCATGGCAGACAGCATTTTGCAGACCTCTATCACATTTCCCCTACTGCTCCTTTCCAGCCTCTTCCCATTCTCCTGCTACAGGTTAGTGTGCCCACAGAGGGCCAGCTGGGATTGGCCCTTGTCCTGAAAGCATAAAAGTCAGCCCAGTTCACTTACAAAGTGATGAACACCTGAATTAGCATGGGTGGCTTAGCACTGGCGCAGTGGGGACAACCCTCACGGCCAGTTATGCTGGCTCAGCTCTGGGGTCGGGGCTCTGCAGCTGAGGGCCAGGCACTGCAGCCTCCTCCAGCGGTGTGGCTCTTCCTGCAGCAAACACTTCACCAGAATTAGGTGTACGTTCCTAGGATACAAATACAAAAATATTTTCACTCTCGTATGTGTCATTCTGGGGAAATGTTTTGCCCTCAGAACCGACCTTTTTATATAACACCAACTAAATACACATTGCACCTAAGTGGAGATACTCTGTCAGAAATAAATGTGCCTATAAGCATTTGGAAGTGTAAAGGTGATATTTATAAAGTGACCAGAACACCCACTACGTGCTGCATAAGCCAGTGAAAATAACAGCTGCTGAGTTTTATCAGCTTTCAAGCACCACAGGAGCAGTGCACAGAGCGATTCGTCTGCGATGTGTCAGTGCGGAGCACAGCTGACTAATGCGCTGCTGCAGCTAAAGACAGGGTAATCGTATAGAGACTCTAAGTAGATGATAAAATGAGTAGCAGTTTTATGGCTTTTCAAATGCTTTCTCCTGATATCCACATCTGTACTGTATTTGTGAGAGTAAAAGCAATGAAAATTCCTGCAGGTCAAAATAACTTTATTCTTAAGAGTATACCTAGGGTGTTGTCTTCCCTCCAGCCCAGTGGTAAACATGTTGATGTTGGAGTAAAGAAAGGGCTGGTATTTTTCCTGGATGAGTGAAGTACAGCTTTATCATTCTGCCTTAGCTGTTTCAGATGCTGTATACACTTTCTTTAACTACTAACTGTGTTCTGACCATTTATAAGTCACAAAAGCTTCTTTTTTAAAAATTCTGAAACCACTAAGAGCTGCACATAAGATCTGGGGAGTAAAATCTGTCAGGAATTGAAGAAAATGTAATTACCTGAAGTGACAATTTTGTTCTCAGAACAGTTTCCACCATAAAGTGGCATTATTTTTTGGATTTTCTCAGTCTCAGAAAGAGATGCAATTTGCATTTTGCTTAGAGGCAATGTCAGGTAGACTAATTGAAGCTGCAGTTCAATGGACACTGAAAGTCAGTAGAAAGTGGCATTGGTGCTGAAAGACACAATCCCACCTTCTCCCAATCTCACCTCACGTTCCTGCTTCTGCATCGCTGCCTCCTTTGTTGTTGTGCAGAGAACTGGAGTGAGAAGCTGATCTGGGTTTAAACTTACCCAGGAAAAAAAACAATCTTCAGATGGATTCCCTCCCCAGGGAAGCTCGTTTTGCAGATATGCAGGCTGCTGTGTCCCACAGGGAGGGATGCTGTGAGGCAAGAACAAGTGATGGGAGATCAGGGAATACTTTTCTTAGCAATGCTTTTGCCAATTTACAATGATCATCAGACTGCTACCACAACTAGCCTAACAGTAGCAGTATTCATACTAGCCAGAAATAAGTGGGACTAGTTATTTATTTATTTAAAAACCACAAATAAATATAGTCCTGTGTCTTCAGAAGTGGTGATATGAGAATGGTTTACATTTTTCTGAAAGTCTATATATTATTTGGCATGGAAGGGAGTTGCTACAGGCTCAGCCTCACCTGTGCCAGCTACAGTTCACTTTGCAGATGTGCTGAAGGATGGTTCACGTGCTAAGAGCAAGTGACTCATAATGGGACCTTCTGGGAAAGATTATGGGTCACCTAAATTCAGCAAGGAGTTCAGAGAGAGGAAATTGAGCTTAGAAGAGCTGAGGGACTCAAGCTTGTGCTGCACACAGGCTATCAGGTGGAAGGAGGAGGAACCGCCTCTGACCAGAGGGGCCTGGAAAGTAGCCTGGCTTGGTAGGGACAGACCTGCAAGACTGCTAGCAAGGATGTGAGCTGGCTAGGAAGGTGGGAGGGAGTCTCTGGATAATTTTGAACTTTGCATTAACGAAGCTGGCTTCCTAAGGGGGAACGTTTTTGGGAAAACAGGAAGAGAAAGAGGTTGAAGCAGAGCCAAAAATTAGGTTGGGTGAACAGCAGGATTCATAAATCTGTGAGCAGTTTATATGGGTGAACACTCAGCTGAGCAGCTGATCGAGAGATTGGCTGTTGGTTAAGACTTACTGACTGCAGACAGAGAGCTGTTTACATTCACAGGACAAAAATAGTGTACCTACATCCTACTGCTAAAGCAACAAGGTCGAGTCAGGTGAATAAGATGGATAAGACACATTGTTCATCTAACGAAAGAAGCAGAGTCAGGACTTCAGAGTGAGGTGTGGATGGAGCTACGTAAACGAAAACACTAATAAAGCTGCCGTCAGCGTTGTACACTCGCTTGCTGTTTATGCACGTAGGCCGGGTAAGGGTTCTACAGAGTACATATTTAGCAGTACATTCCTAATTTTAGCTGGATAAAACTTAAGTGTACAACTCTAATGGAGTCCTGTATGTTTTCCCTTTTGTCAATGGAAAAAGAAGCGACCTCACAGGGTGACATAGTCCGTTGTCAAACTGCCACGAAGCTCACTGTGAATGATGTTTCTAGGCAGATGGCTCAGACCAGGCACCTCTTTGCTAGATGGCTGAGGTCAGGTAGGTGAATCCCAACCATAGAGACTACTTCAGAGTCATTGTGGAGTTTTCAAAATGTGAAACTTAATGCTTGAGAAGCTGAATGTAGCTTGCAGTCACTAATATTGATTTGTAAGTACATTTCCATGTCCCAAAAATTATTTATTTCTGCATCTACACATCCTCCACGTGTACGATGGCAGCTCCCACTGGATTCGACCAAAAAGGTATTGTTTTGCCATTGGTGCTCCCATGATACATGAGTTCATCCGAGTCTGCTGTTTGAAACAAGCATATGAGGGGCCAATTCACAATTTATTCCAGATCTTTGCAGAAATATACGATGCTCTTGAGCCCGTACAGATGTGTAGCCAATAGGGAGCTGTCTGGCTATGCAAGTTTTTTATATATTTTTCAACTAAATCAGAAATCTAAATGCAAAAGTCAGCACTTGAGGATGTCTACATGGATTTGTGACTCTCCTGCCTGAGTTCTAAGGTTATAAACCAACAAAGGGATTAAACTCATATGTACATTTTTTTTCTTTATGTGACAGACCTAAGATGAATAACATTGCTCATTTACAGAATCAGAGAACATTTAAATGGGGAAGGTTTCTTCAAAATGTTGAGGTAAAATCCTAGCCCTTTTGAAGGTGGTTTTAGGCTGGTTTTCATAGCACTCAGCGTCACCATTTTTCACAGGAAGATATCTCTTCTGCCAAATCTGATGGATTCTCATGTCTATTTTATAGGGCCTTGTCCACCCCAGCTTAAAAATACCCATAAATGGGATGTATGCTGCCAATCCTGAGACATATACTAACATAAAACAAAGTTATTTAATAAAACTGTAATATAATTCATTTTATTCAGTTCTTTTGGAAAGCCATATATGAAAGAAATGGAAAACAGTAGAAAAGTGATGGTGTTGGCACTGAGTGCACAAATGCTGTGTTTGTTTGAAATCACAGAAATGGGTTCAAGCAAGAGTATAGCTTCATGTACGAACACATCAAGCTCCTGAATCCTGTTGTGCCCATTCCTCTGACCCCAGGGCTGCCATCATCAGAGGTGAAAACCAAAACCTCCAACAGCTAATCAGGCGCTCAGCCAAATACACGTGGGTTGTGTCATAGAATCACAGAATCATAGAATGGTAAGGGTTGAAAGGGACCTTAAAGATCATCTGGTTCCAACCCCCCTGCCAAGAGCAGGGACATCTTCCACTAGACCAGGTTGCTCAGAGCTCCATCCAGCCTGGCCTTGAACACTGCCAGGGAGGGGGCATCCACAGCTTCTCTGGGCAACCTGTGCCAGTGCCTCACCACCCCTATGGTGAAGAATTTCTTCCTAATATCTAATCTAAATCTGCCCTCTTTTAGTTTAGAGCCATCTCCCCTTGTCCTATCACTACACACCCCTGTGAAAAGCCCCTCTCCATCCTTCCTGTAGGCCCCTTCAGGTACTGGAAGGCTGCTATAAGGTCACCCCAGAGCTTTCTCTTCTCCAGGCTGAACAGCCCCAACTCCCTCAGCCTCTCCTCATAGGAGAGGTACTCCAGCCCTCTGATTATCTTTGTGGCCCTCCTCTGGACCCGCTCCAACACATCCATGTCCTTCTTGACCTGGGGGCTCCAGAGCTGGACACAGGACTCCATGTGGGGTCTCACGAGAGGGGAGTAAAGGGGCAGAATCACCTCCCTCGCCCTGCTGGCCTTGCTTCTCTTGATGCAGCCCAGGATATGGTTGGCTTTCTGGGCTGGAAGCGCACATTGCTGGCTCATGTTGAGCTTCTCATCCACCAGTACCCCCAAGTCCTTCTCCTCAGGGCTGCTCTCGAGCCACTTTCCGCCCAGCCTGTACTCGTGTTTGGGATTGCCCCAACCCACGTGCAGGACCTTACACTTGGCCTTGTTGGACTTCACGTGATTCATGCAGGCCCACTTCTCCAGCCTGTCAAGGTCCCTCTGAATGGCATCCCTTCCCTCCAGCGTGTCAACCACACCACACAGCTTGGTGTTGTCGGCAAACTTGCTGAGGGTTCACTCATTCCCACTGTCCATGTCACCACAAAGATATTGAACAGCACCGGCTGCAGTACCGACCCCTGAGGCACACCACTCATCACTGGTCTCCACCTGGACATCGAGCCGTTGACTGTAACTCTTTGCGTGCATCCATTGAGCCAGTGTCACGCTTGTTGCCAAGCCCTCATGCCAGAAAGAGGAGTCCGGACCCGCAGCAGGTGCATCCTGGGGAAGCAGGAACATCAGCAGCAAGAAAGTGTGTGCAAGCCTAAACTTCTGGCCCTGGGGAACATGGACCAGTGGGATGCTGGTGGATAACTCACTGCCCCTACTTGCAATTGCAGTTTCAGGCAGAGGGAAATGTTAAATTCCTGTGTTCCTCTCCACCCTTGTTCCTCCTGCTGGAAAGTTGCTCTGAGGTGGCAGGGCAGCACAGGGCACTTGGCGCACAGCGTAAGCTCTCTCCATATCTGTGTACAGGCAGCACAGCTTAAATTTAGCAGTGATGTGGAACATTTGGCCCAGTGTGACTTATAGGCAGACTGTCCTTGCCCGCAGATGTTAACTGCAGACACAACCCGTGCAATGCCATCTCTGAGTATTTCTGTGGTACTAAGGAAAGGAGGACCAGGAGTGAGCTCCAGTACTGGATCCTCTATTACCTACACTACTTGCTGGTTTATTTTCTCCCTGGCTCTATTTTGGACCTCTCCAAATAGCTCTGAGCAAGACAGTGCCCAAGCATAGTTTTAGTCAAGCCTGTGCCAGCTTTGCTTCTGTCCATCTTATAGCATTCCCTAATGCTATTCCAGAAGACTTTTCATCCTCAAACTCCCCAACATGCTTTTATGTCACAGTACAGGTCATGAAACGTCACCCTCAGAGTCTTTCTGTAAAAACATAACTCTGGTGGGCTGCAGCCTTGGCCTGCACTATTTCAGAAACTTTGAGCTGAAAAGGTTACACAGAATAATGACAACACCTGAGGGCAAGGCGTACCACATGAGGCCTGCAGAAGATCTTGAACCAAGGTGATATGGATGCAGTTTGCTCAGGAGGAGGCTTGTCCCGTGCAGTGTAGACTAAAGCCAGGTGGTGCCTGCTAAATGGGCACTATTAATCCAGTTAGACCTTTTGCTGGGGTCCAGATTGACAGAAACTGGAAAAGATGATACCTGTTCCAACTTTCAGACAATGCCCTGACTCCTCTTTAGCCTAGGGTGCTTTTCAAGTGAACCCCATGTTTTCTTGAAGTTGTGGTTGGTGTCACTGCTAGGACAGTGACAGACCCTACAGCTGGGGCAACACTGGTGACTACTGTACAGGGCTATGGAGGTCAACCAGCCCACGCTGGGGAAGCTCCAGAAAAGACAGTCCTTGGATGCCAGAGTCTCACCATTGCCTCATCAGCAAAGAAGGAAGGCTGTATCTTCTACAAATGTCTGGAAGAATCCAGGATGAGGATGGGAGGCAAAAGCAGGGTCAGCCTTGGAGAAAAGTCTTATATTTGCAGTTAGGTTTCCAGTATGAGAAGAATTGATGACATCCTGTTCACTTCTATCCAAATCCCTCTGTCATCTAGTCCTGGGAGAGAAGCAGGGTCTGTACATGGGGCACACTGTATTTTTAATCCAATTATAATATGACTCAGTCCCTTTCCTACAAGTCAAGCTGAAGCACGAATACAATTAGACAGCAACGAAGCTTAACAGCCGTAGCCATAAACTTGATGGTTTGCATAATTTAGATGGGAGTTCGCTTGGAGATTTGCTGGATATATTAAAGTTCAGGTTTCATGTGCTTACAAGGAAAGGTAAAGATGACACAGCTGTCCTGCTGTCACTAACACTAGCCAGAGGAGCAGCACGACATGACAGTATTTGTGTAGCTACATTGCTGGCCCCCACCCAGATCAGAGCTATATCTGACCCTCAAAGTACCTCACAATATAGTCCTTGAAATGGAAAAAAAAATATCTTAATTACTGACAACCTCCTGGTGCTTGCTGTAGGTGATTTTCTTTTTAATGTCATTATAAATTAATATCCCATTACTACAACATGAAAATTAACCCAAATTTAATTTTCTTTTTGCTGCTCTGTTAATTTAATGTAGTATGTTTTGGGCAGGTAAGCAGTTAAAAACCATAATTCAACTAAACTGCCACAGTTAAGGTACGTCCCTGATCAAAGAGTGCTGAGTTCCTTAGTGTGGAAATCTAGACAAAACACAATGTCTCATTAGTATTCTACGATTCTATTAAGGCAATGTGCCTAAAAAGAATCAGGTTCTGTTAGATGTGGTAACAGGGTTGTAAAACACATACGCATGTTTTGGTCCTGTTCATATAGGCGAGATGTTATCATTTTCTTAAATAGTTGGAGGAAGTGGTTAATTTTCCTGTGTAGATCTTCTTTCACATACATTTGAAGCTGTAATGGGCTATGGGACCTTTTACAAGGAATCCTCTGTATCTTCACTCACCTGAATGCCCCATGGTCAAACTGAAAGTTAGCTGGAAGAAGTAAGAAGTCCAAGGGTGTAATTTTCTACTTTCCATTACAGAAGAAAAAAAGAAGGAAACTTTTGGTTCTGGCAGACTTCATTTGAACCATTTCTAATTTCACTCACCTATAGATTCATACCATGTGCTGGGTTATTTAGAGTTTATATTACGGATGGTTATACTTAATGCAAGAACATTTGTAAAAAAGACATGTGCACTGGACACAATACCCAGTTTATCTCTTCCCAAGTAGAAAAAACTTTCAGAAATCTTCCCCCCCTACCCCTTCCCAAAGATCTGGGACTCTGTCCAGGTATCTGTCTGCTTTTGCTCTGAATTTTCCACCCAGAGCTTGCGAAATACACATAAAGCTAATTCTGTAGGTCATTCTCATGGCAGAGCTAGAGCTAATTACACAGGGCTCCCAAACCAGACTGGGCAGTTAGTGCAGCAAGTAAAGGGGAAAGCAGACAGAACACCCAGATGCATGCCAAATTCCTCGGACTTCACCTTTGACTTCCACAGAACACACACTGGTGAATGAGTTTCAGTTCTGGGCCTCAAAAAGGTGGCAAGGAGGAAACGGCTTGGGTCAGATGCAGCTTCAGAGGAGGATGGGGTGCTGTAAAGTATCCAGAAGCATCCACATAGGCCTGACAGATGGGACACAGGGCTATGGCAGAGCAGTGTTTGTCTGGGGCAGCAGCTGGAATCCAGGTGAGAGACAGCAGCACATCTCAGGCAACATGGCATGGTTACCTTTAAGCAACAGCGTGGACTCCTTACTATTTTCTTACAGTGACTTGTGATTAAATTTTCCAAGAGGCTTTAAATAACTCTTAACCAGCTAAATAAATAGCCACAAATGAAATATTTAATTAGAATTTCCCAAACAGAAAATGTCTCTTCCCCCACCCCCCGAAAAAAAAAAAAATCAGAGTTTTCCAGTGTTGGTTTTGCGGAGAGTACCTTTTCTTGTCTGGAAAGTCAGTCCAAGAAGAAAATTCCCAACAAATTCTAGGTTTAAATAGTGGTGGGGTTTTTTTAGCCTCTGAGACCCTGAAAAGTACAGGCTGGAGTTACCGTAGGTTTTCACAGCATTTCATACTGGCTCTTGTCTCACTGTTTACGTAGATAGGGGGCCGCTAATAAGTCCTTTCTGGACTTTCCCATTTCAGATATCTGGGACACTTTTTACTCCTTTGTTTTGAAATGAGAGTGAAAGGATCTTTTCTGCTCTCTTTTCAGTTCTTATCATCATGCCAAACGCTGTCTTGAATTATTCAGCTTTTGTAAAACTCCTTGAAATGTGTTTATATAAGAACAAACCGTAAAAATTGAAGTGAAAGGACCAAATCCTGCGCTGCACTTACTCTCCATTGACAAGGTACTCAGGGGAAGCCTGAATGGCAGCATGTGAATAAGGGCAGGACACAGATTAAATTATTCTCTAGGGAAGTTGAGGCACCATGGGCAGGTAATGCAGACTCCTAACATATTCCCCTATGGATCCCATATGTAATGGTGGAAAAGACAGTTCATGCAGGACACTGACACAAAAAAAAGACTGAACTTCTTGCCCACTTTGCATGACAAACTCCTGAGGTAGCTGACAGTCATTTTTCTAGCATTCAGACTCTGAAAATTGGTATACTGGTCAACAAAACACAGTTCGCCTTCTCTTTAACAACTGGTTTCCTCGCGGCTAGTGCACTTGTACTGCTCAGCACGTCACGCATGCTGGGTCATGGGTGGAGAAGACACTGTTGTGTGGGAGAGCAAGTCCGCTGTGTGGGGGCCACATCCTCCCAGGAGAAAAGCACATGGGCTTGTGAATGTCCTCCACAACCGAAATTCTTGAAGGTCACCAGAGTCCTTTTTCTCTAATGCCCTTTGGCACTGCCATTGCCAACCAAGTCATTATCATATTTTAGTATTTTTTTTAACTAAATTAAAATCACTAGAATCTCCTTGCAAACATTGTCTTCTGACCACAGCCACTAAGCCCCCTTCCCTTTTACCAGGGCATTGCTAACAAAAAATCTGTAGGTGTAGAAAACATATAAAACCCAGGGACTTAGGATCTCCCCAGAGAAGTCAGATATTATAATTGCTCCACAATTAAAACTATCTTTTAAAATGCCAGGGCCAGATCCACAACTGATGGAAGCAGACATGCTCGCATAAGCATCTGTGGGGATTCAAGGCAGAGGAGGGACTGGGTCTAGAATTTGAGCCGTTTTAAAGAGACCCTTAACAAAACAGGTCTCAGCTTATGCTTCTGGGAATGAAAAAACACATACATGAAACTTCAAATACTCATTTTGCTCAACATTGAATAAATTATCGTATCAGAAGTAATCAGGGAACATTCTGGTGGAGTGGGATTTTAGTCACATTTGATGTTCTGTTTATTCTAGAGAAACTGGGAGGTCAACTTCGTAGGAGACACTCTACTGGAAAGCGTAAATGTCCCACAGCAGCATTAACGAGGCTGGAATAGCCCATCCTCTGAATCTCCCCTGTGGAATCACAGCCCAATCATACCATTTACATAGCTCCCAGAGCATCCAGGCATTTTTAAGACAAATTGTAAGTCTCACTCAAGAGAGTTTACAGCACAAAAGCAAGTGGCACTAGCCACATCTCTACCTTCCTGCTCCTCAGGGGACCTGTCCTGTAGACCTTGCCGGCTATAAGCGCCTCCCTTGTAGAAACCATGAAGAGTACCTGGGAGACACAGCACCCTCCAACCACATCTGATTGGCCTTAGCTCACCCTCCACCCTCACCCTAAGGCCACAGTATGGGAATTATAAGGGACCTTAGCCTTCTTCTGGGAAAAAGACCAGAACCAAAAAGGGCTGCGTGACTTTCTTGCCCTGCCACGTGTCTGTTCATCCCCACCATATCACTGCAGTACCGCACCAGCACGGGACTGACCCTCTCTGGGGTCTCTCCCACCCCATGCAGAGCTGCTCTGTGCAGTGATAAGAAGCTTCCCTGCTTCCTACTGTCTTATAAACAGAGGATAAAGCTTGGCCTGATGAATGTGACTTTCCCTGATTTTTGAGATATGGACACAATGCGTATTTGCAAAGGCTGTTCCTTCCTCCTGCCATCTGAGTACAGAGTTTGAGAGAATATTTATATTTGGAAACACGAGATCAAAGATTTAGGCAAACAAAGGCTTCGACAGAAAAATAATAAATAGAAGACACTTTTAAGAGCTGAACACTGTTGAAAGTGCAATGAATACAAGGATAAATACTGGTTCTTGTGCAGCTGCGTGCTCAAAGGAAGAGACTAGCCATAGATGCAACAGTTAAGCACAAAGGCAGCATCCTACAAAGTGTTTACAAAACAATGTTCGCCAGGGAGTGCATGAAGAAACATCTGGGTACTGTGAAAATCTACGCACAGAGGTTCTCAGCCAGCACTCAAAAAAAGCGATGAAAGTTCCTACCGAGCTTTGGAAGGACCTAGAACAAGCCCCGAAGACCAGAGATTACATTTTCCCAGCCTGTCAGGAGTTGCATAGAGTTACTGAATGCAGTTTGCCAGTCAGCTGGCCCAGCATGGCCTTTCCCTCTGGTACCGAGGAACTGTTGACCTGTCACGCTGTCTTTCACTCAAAGGCAAGAGATTTCAAAGGACAACTTTTCTGCAAGGTGAGAGAGCACATGGAGTTACCAACAGAGCACACGGGGTTACCAAGAGATGATGTGTCAGCGGATTTGCAGCTAATACTCATGTACTGGCTCTTCCCCATGGTAGTTTACCTCTGCCTCTGCAAAGTCTAGTTGCAATGCAAAGTTTCAATGCAATTAAACATAAAATCACTTAGAGGAAAAATCCCTCCCAAACCCCTACACATATTACAGTGTCCCTCACCTATCTTTGAAATCCATTCTTTCTGAAAAGTAGCCTAGCAATTTGATTCTCACATATTGTTTCCTGCTAAATCTTCCAATACATTTACCCCAGAAAACAAATCTCATTAGCTTTAGCTGTAAATAAATAAATATTATGAATGTACATGCACCCTAAACCAGTTCTCTGAAAATCTCTCCTGATGTACAGAGTACATTCTAGAGAATAGCTTCATTTGGCTTTAAATTAGAAAGACAGGTAGAGAAATGCCTCAATGCATGCACTTTTAAGCTCATAAAGAGCAGGGATGAACAACGCTACCAGAACTCATGCCGCAAACAGCAGTAACTATGTTCACACAGCAAAATAATGGAAATAAAGCAACAAGGCACACACGTAGACTGAGAAGTGATTGCTCAAACTAATGCAGAGCATAGCAAATAAGGCATCTCAGAGTAAGACACACAGAAGAATAAAGATGAGCAGGAAACAGAGGAACTGACATATTACAGGAATTGTGTATGTTCCAGAGCAGGATCCCATGGAGGTCACGTACCTAGGGGCTACGTGCTTTACAGGAATCTGTCACTTTAGTGCCTTGATGCTGGTGGTTCTTATCTACGCACTGCTGGAATGCCTGGTGGTTCTGGCTTGCAGTTCATAAAAACAGTAATGCTGAGAGAAACATTTTATTTGTGACCCATTGTCTTCCAATTTTTCTGCCGAAAAAGCCTAAAAATACATTATGTGATTTTTGTGGGGCAAATTGCAATAGCTTGTCCTTTTTATGAATGTTCACTATCTTTTCTTATTGTTTCTCTCAGGTACTTCTGTTAAATGAAAAATAACAACAGAATACAATTGAACAAATATTATGAAATACTCAAAAAAATACAATGATTATACAGTTACGTCTTAGCTAGACAGCACAAAACCCCTGAAGAATATACAAGAGAAGCTTAAATTCTCATCCTTTAGGCTGAGTAAGTCTGGCTTACTGCATATTCTGAGAGTCCAGGCTCACATAGCATGGCCTCCTAACCATTTCCTTTGAAACATTAAGGATATGGGATATGTATCTCCACAGTAAAGATGGCTGATGAAAATGTTGTTCTTTAAAACAGTGTTCAAAACTCCTTTTCTTCCAGAAGCCTCCTGACTTGCCACTCAAGGTAAGATTTGGCTCCTACAGGTGTCTATATGCAGGTGTTTATCTGTGAACTTGTTGTGTAAGCTCCTGTTGTGGCCAGCTGAAATCTATTTAGTACAGCCAATGGAGTTCATTCAGGTGCCTAAATATAGGTGTCTAGCTGAGTTTCTCTAATGCTATAAGGAGGAATCTACACAGGGCTGGCAGATACGACAGTTACGATCAGACTTACAGCAAACCAGAACCCTGCTGCAGCAGTAGTGCGATGCTACAGGGATACCCTTTACTATCTATCATCAGTTGTGACTGTGTTTCGGCAACACAATGAATCCCAGGGACTTCTAGTTTTGGCTTTACTCTGATCTTAATAACCACACTTTTTAACATATAGTGCTTTTATTGAGTCACCTGGGCCCGATCTGACATGCAGGATAATTCTGGAGAAGCTGTACATAGATTTTTTTAAAGCGTAATGACACTCTATGATGCATAGCAATGAAAAAAATTTCATGATGTTCCTTCAGATTAAAGGCTGCTCTAGAACTGGTGGCAGTCCTGCTTTGAGAGGGACGTTGGACTGGATGACCAGGCGATGTCCAGACATCCCTTCCAAACAACTTTGCTATGGTGCTATGGGCCTGGCTTATTCAGTCCTACACAACAAAACATCTTCCTAATCTCTTCAGGAGGTCTGCTCAGTCCTTGAGCTGAACCAGAAGCCAGTATTTATGTTTTTCATGGCTTTTCTGTGTGAGTCTGAGTTGGTGCAACAATTCCCCAGGCCATGGGATGTGTCTCTATTTACATTTGTAAAGGGTCTGGCACACCCTCTGTGCCATGCAAAAAACAGTGCCTCAAGAGACTGCAACTGTTCTTCAACTGTGTCTAATTATATGGAGGTCTTATATCAAGAAATATTTCACTGCCTTAAGGAAAAGCTAAGCGTGAACTTAAAGCTGATCATATATTTAAGCAGTTTTCAGAACACACATAATAAAGAAAACAGCAAGTATTGATTTTAACCAAGACAATTCATTGAATTTCTATAATCTTGTGATATGTTTGAGCTGTTAGGAAGCAGGAAGATGGGCTGCCACTAATGGAACGAGACAAGGGTGTGAGCTTGAGCGCAAGGTCTCAGTTGTCCTCAGGTCTCCACAGTTAGCTCCTTTCCTGCCTTAGCTCCAAATAGCTCTCCCCACAGCAAACCTACGAGAGAGAGAAGAGCTGCAAGCAGGATAAATGGGGACACTGATGATTCCTAACCCTCATTTACTTTGTAGTAGAAACAGGCTAAAGGTCAACACTGGTGAGAGCAGCCCAGAGCGCCTCGGGCTGAGAGGTATCACAGAGGCCATACCCAGAACCTGCGAGCAGCAGGGGAAGGGGAGAAGGAAGGGATGGCTAATACCAGTGAGGTATAGACGTGCCAAGAAGAAAGCACCCCAGGGGTGTCCAGCTTTGGGGGCTCTATTGCACAGTGTCACGGTGAAACACTGGAATGGGTTGCCCAGAGGTAGTGCATGCCCCATCCCTAGCAGCTTTCAATACTGGCACAGCCAGAACAGCTGCATCAGCAGCAATGCAACAAAAAGGCCCAGAACAGGACATTTCTATGTCATTTACCCTTTTCACCTGAGAAATTAATTTCAGAACAGAAATAACTGGATGTAGTTGAACAAACATCCAGCTTAATTCTTGTCTTTACAATATCTGACAACTATATATTTTTTGGAGAACACGGTGTTGGATTCTCAGTTGACTCATTCATTGTGCAAGTATCTATTAGATTTCCAACCACAGAGATTTATTTCTTTTCATTAAAAGTCCACATTATTATTTAAATGTTCAAGAACATAAGTAATGTTGGAAAAAATAAGTATTAAAGTCTAAGAAAAAATATTCAAGTCAATAATAACACAAGAAAAGAAAAATATGTAGTACATATTAAAAATGAAAACAATTGTTATAAATATAATGGTCTTACGTGTTTGCTTTTATGTGACAGATGTTTTTAACAAAATGTCTATGTTGGCAGTTTGAGCACACTTATGATTTTAATTTGTGTAATATTCCCTTTTAGTATTGATGTCTATTTACAACATCTGTGAAGGGTCCGTAACCTGAATGTGACAGGGAAAAACTAACAGACTGCTATTGGAATCTTTCCACTGGGTCCATGTAACAGACTATTAACAAAAATCTTAAATAGCTATTCTAATCATCAACAGCAATCTTACGCAAATTATATCAGACCCAAAGGACCCGATTAACTTTAAAATGCCTTACAGACTCGAAACATAAATTTTGCTCCTCCTGCCTTCCTCTGTAGAGTTGAAATCAGATCATATCACAGGCACTGGTTTTAGCTAGGCACACACAAAACCAGAATGCAGGGCAGGCTGCAGACACGCAGGCAAGGTTCCACTTTCATGACAAGGAAAGCACATTTCTGAGTATTGAAATTAAATGTAATCCTCTTTTTTTTTTTTTCTTTTCCCCCTATTGCTCTTCTATAAATCTCCAACTGGAATTCCCATTCTGTAACAACTCTTTTAACCAGCTGGAACTTGGACAACATCCTGGCATGGGGAGGCATTAGTATGTTGATGAAGTGCTGCTGTTAAGGTGATACCACTGATAGAGGTAGATACAGGATTTCTGCTTGAGGAAAGCCAAGTCTTACTTACCAAGATGGTTTCAGAGCACAGGAAAGCGTGAATGAAGGAACATGAGCTGTCCTTTGCTATTAATTGCTTAATATTTGCAGAAACATTTGAAATGTTAACTATTATTGTTATGTCCCAGAGGTTTTTTCCACAGAGTTCTTGCTTGTTCACGCCTTCTAAATCAGGAGCCAAGTTTCCCCCCACCTTTTGCCACTTAGGCCCTCTCTTCCCCTCCTCTCCCACACATACCCTTTGTTTGACCCCATCTGTACTACAATAACTATTTAATTAACAACAGTTGTTAAATTTGTTTATGGCCTGACCTTAGAACACGGTTTGGCTGGCCAGTTAGGATGGAGCCAAACTGTTTTATATTTAGGTTAAAAAAAAAAATAGCCTAGGTGGAGACCTAAGCTAAAGAGCTTTTTTCTAATAAAAACTAAAAACCAAAGCACATCAAAAAAAAGTCACTCCATTTGTATCACCCTTTGGCCACATCCACCGTGGCTGGTCAACCTGCATTATAACCAAGTCTTTGACAATGGAGCCCAAGAGCCATTGATGAAGTTTGCTGTTTTTCATACAGTAGAGGAGAAAGGGGGACAGTCTTTTGCAAGCTTTAATTTTAGTCAAAGCTTTTTATTTCAAGCAAAAAGTTCTCTTCATCTCTACCCCTGTTTTCCTTGGCATTTGGAGGTTGGGCTCAGTTTCTGGAGAGAGACTCCCAGGGTTTCTGACAAATCTGGGTCTCTGATGGGTACAGCCGCTTCCTTCTGAGCCACTGATATGGTCCCAGGGGTAGGAAATTTCTAGTGTTCCCTGCAGTTAATTTTTCTTTCTCTCTCACTAGACATATTTCACTTCTCTTTTTCTTTCTATAGCTTTTTATCCTCCTTTGCCAAAGTCCCCCTTGTTTCTTGTGTTTTTATTTCCAATTGCTTTTTCCCTTCTTTTGCTTTTTGTCCCCTAGGATATCCATACTAGATTACTTAAAAGTAGAGCATAAAAGTCTTAGTTTGACAAAAACAGGTGTTAGCTTTTGTTGACCATTCTAAGTGCATTGAATGTGGAAATCCTGTGAGGCAAAACTAAGATATCCTCCTAAGGATTGATACTGTTCTAGATGTGTTCTATATAATTCACAAACTGTATATTGCAAAATAAAAGCAGGGAAGTTTTCCACGTAACTTAGTTGGTTTTTTTTTCTTTTTCAGAAACCTTCAGGTAATGATTTTAGTACTTTAGCATCTTTAGTACCTCAGTGGAAATACCTCTCTCTGAGTCCAGGATGGTTCCCCAAGCATTTTGCTGCTTAAGCAAAACTGGCTTGGAAAGATTTATTTCGTTTCTGCAAAGAGAAATGTGACTGCAGATGGGCCTAGAGCCAGACAATGGCAGACTCTGAGTGTATTTGCACATTGGAGAAGAGAAGCACGGACTCACTGCATGTGAATGGAAGAAGCTGAAGGAACTCACCCCCTTGCCCTCTGAAGGGAGGATGGTTATTGGTAGCAGGGAGAACTCCTCTTCCTTGTGCCGATGTCACTGCTCGTAGGAGAGGATTCAGCACTGCTGCGCATGCTGTCTCTGAGACAAAGCCAGCCCAGGTAACCAGAGATTCATTAGCACTTTTTATGAATGCATATCCTGACCAAACTGGCACTCAATTTAAAAAAAAAGTAAAATATGGGCATGATTGGGCAGACAAAAATTCCATACTGCGAATTTCAGGGTCTTATAGTAAGGTCTTCAGATATTCACTGAGGAAAACTAGTTACACTCATTCCCAAGCGTCTCACTTCTGTCTGTGCAACTGAGCTCGAAAGAGGCTTCCCGTGAGACTTCATCCACTTCCCAGTCGCATTTGTGGTGGAGCTAGCACAGCACTGGAAGTGCTATCAGAGTATCTCCCCATTCCGGCTTCACCGCACCAGAGTGAGATGGCACAAAACTTAACTTCATAGTTTATTCTTTGTTTATCCAAATGTGCAAAAGATTTCAGCTTGAAATCAGTCAGATTTTTGGATACAGGCTCAGCCTGTTTCTTATTTTATTCAAACTGACTTATTTCAAGCTCTGTTACTGTCCTTTTGAACTAGCTGCTCTCCTGCTCTCTTTGTGTAATGAGCTATACATGTTCCAAAACAGCTGAGTGAAGTTAAATCATAAAACAATAGATCTCTTCTGAACCTGAGTATCAAGGAAAAATTAAAAACATATCTTGGAGAAAGGTTAAGGAATCACATCAGCCACCAATCTGGGTACATTCATAAGTCTCAAGAACATTAATAAACCTGAGTTCAACTGGTTATTTACAGGTTTTCCACATAAGCTTATGTTCAAATAGTTTTAGTCTTGTGTTCAACTCAGGATATACATAGCAGAATCAGTTCCCTTACTCAACATGAAAACTTGGACTGAACTCTTCTATGTTTCCTGAATTAAATTGTTCCAGGTAGACACAAGTTTTGGACTGGTATTCACCTATTCATAAAAATTTTTAATAGAACTAAATGAAAATTTATTGTATTCTTTGCAATATTTTTCTGCATTATCTATAGCAATATTAAAGCAGATAAATCACTATATTAAACAAACATGTGCCTAACTGCTATTACTTTTAGCCTGGTTTCCCATAATTCCTCCAATGGGACAGTCTGTCAGTCCTGCTCTCCTGACCGCCATGGCCAATTTCAATCAAATTAGAAAGAGTAAGGCTCAGACTGGAATCTTATCTTAGGTTCTTAACTTGAACAAACATTTCAGGGAACCACAGAAAAAGCCCTCCTAGGGTGAAGTTTCCCTCTACAGTCAGTGGAGACAGCTAAATGCCTTTGGATGTCTTTGAAGGCAGACCTTGTCTGTGAAATTTAAGATGCCTTGTCTCAGAAAGGCAGCAACCATCTTCTGTTTCTTGTGGCAGACAGAGAAACACTGCAAGAAGGCTGGCTCCATAGCTTTCTTGAATTTAAGCTGAAGTCAGGGCCCTGCGTTAAGCAGGCTTGATCCTATCTTAGGCATCTACAGAGCAGTGAAGATCTTCTGGAGGACAGAGGTCCTCAGACAATTTGCCCACACTGAGATGGAGACACACTGAGCTCAGCTGTTGCGTGGTCTGGCTGGCTGTGGCCAAGGGGCCAGCCTGCACACCCACAGCTCTAGATAAGCTGAGCATATGATAAATGTCAGCTGGTTGAAGTGGTGAAGAGGACTGGGCAAGGGAGCTGGCGTTATGCTAGGGGAGGCTGAAGAACAAAGAGAAAAATCCATGAGAAATAATTTATTCCTTTTAGAAAATGTTTGCATTCATTAGTTCTGCTGCTGCAAGACAACTTATTCAAGTATATCAATTGCTTTTGTTTACTCTTGTAAATGCCAAATGCATTCCAAATTCAACTGCTGGAATACGAGGTAGGCCTGTCCTTACCGTACCAATTGCTTTCTGAGGACATCAAACGCAAATCCTGTGTTGTAGGAATATATCTTTTGTGGGAGGATTTGCTGATATTGCAGTCCAAATGCCTAACTCTTACAGGAACAACCATTGCACTGACTCTTGCTTACATTTTTAATCTTTCTTTGGCCCCTGGCCATTTTCTAAATAAATGAAACATGCCTGTATTGTTCTGTCCAGCAGACAGATGATAAAAAGTCTGTTTCAGACTGTAGGCAAGTCAGTCTTCAGCCAATCACTTATAAAGATATGGAACAAGTACAGCAGTCTTTAAGTTTAATACCACCCTTTCACATTTTAAATCAATTTACAGTCTTTCTTTGTAATCAGTTTGGTTCATTACCAAATCCAGTACAGGGAAGGCTTTATTGCCAATTCTTCATTTCTGGTATGATGTTCTTGATAAGAGTTCTGTCAAAGACAACACTTCTTGATCTGTACAGAGTTTTTGATATAACATCTTACACAGGCCCTTTGTTTCAATAAAGCAATGGATGGTACATATACCTTAACAAGTCATTTTCCTAATGATCTGCTCTGAAGGTCACAAAATACTGTTAATGATGTTTCAAATAACAAGGACCTTTTGCCTTCTAAAATTGCCTTTGAGAACATACTTAGCTGAAATCAATTTTTATGTATATTAACAATATAATCTCTTTGCAGTGCTCACAAAATAATAGACTTACTTGCATAAGTGAAGACACAACACATCATAAGCCAAGATATAACTCAACTGAGAATTCTAATTTTCGGTCTGATTTAAAAGCAACCTTAGAATATAGCTAGTTTCAGCAACATTAACGTGTAGCAAGCTAAGAATTCACCAAACACCTAATTACCAGTAAGATTCATTTTGCGCATGAATTCAGAAGACTTACTTTCAAAAGATAAATGAAAAATTGTTGTGAAATGGAATGGTTTACATAGTATGGGAGCTGAAACCATTAACTCAGAAGCAATTTAAAATCTTAAATATGTAAGTTATGTATATCTGCATATTTCCACAGAAAAGACACCTTTTTCCACCTCAGAATTTTGGGTTGTCAGAAAAAGAAAAAACATGGTCATTTGTCAAAGATTTCTGCATGGATGGCTGTCCATTTGGAGCCATGCAATAGCTTTGCCCAGGCTGTCTGTTCTGGGCAAATGGCCACTGTGCATGCACCAGTACCCAGGCGCCCTCGCAGTTGTTATACATTCTATTTGCACACATTAGAGATGCAGATGTACAGTATGTTTTCTGCATGTGCAATAAGCCCTAGACTTCCAGAAATGTCAGGCTCATGGTGCATGAACTGGCCATTTCTACTCAATCTTCATCCACAACTCCTAGAAAGAGATGAACCTTATAAGATTTATTTGAATATTGACCTCTTGTGCCTACTTGCAGTAGACCTGTTTGGCAAAAATTCTCACTGGCTGCATTGTGAGCCATACTGAAGCACAGCTGTGTTTATACTAGTAAATAAATCAGGCCAGGGTGCCTTCCATGGCCCCAAGGGAAGAAGCATGACACTGATTCTGTACTTTCCCCAGAACAGGGTGGCCCTGTTCATACTACTTGTTGGGAAGAGTCATGTTGTCCCTTGCATTGTGCTGGGGCAGTGTCTAGGTGTTCACTAGTCGGTGCAGGCCCATGCTGGGAGTTGCTACCACATAGAAAATACAGATATTTTCTGGGCAGTGTTTGAGGCCACGCTCTAAGCCTGTTTATTTTATTTCTCCTGATGTCAGTCACGGTTACAGTAAAGAAGCCACAACCGGGAATTACAGAAGAAGCAGGCAAAGCAGTCTATGTCCCGGGGGACTGAGCCACTCTAACTGTGGAAATATTGAATCCTTGTCTCAGAATTTCATGGAACCAGAAAAGGAACCAATAGCTTGTTTTAAGTACATTTCTTTGTCTGTGAGGGCAGTGTTTGTGTTCTGCTTTGCGTTAGGCTTCTCACATTTAAAACTTGGGCATCTCAAACTGCGACAGATCTCATTGCTCTTTCTAAATCTGCTCATACGAGTGCCCTCTGCTTACGGATCACCCTGCTTCCATCTGCAAATAATGTTCAGCTCTCTCACAACCACTACACAGCCCACATTTCGGGCCCTGTGGAGGTGTTTTTGTGCGTAACCACAGATGGGATACAAGTAGAGAGTAGGCAGATCACCCTTCCTAATATATTTGGCTTTTAGAATAACAACAACAAAGCAATAGTTGCAAACTCACCACTGAAGCCTGGTTTCTAATGAGTTTGTGTCCCAGAGCTGATTGAACTTTCCTTTGAATTGTGGCATGAGCTCAAGTTCTTATTAGACATCAGATAATCCATGCAGATGCTAGCCATTTTATGAATGCTGTGATTCATAGCTGGGAAGCCTTCAGGAATATTCACACCTAGTTTGACATGAAAGAATTCTTAGAAGAGAGAAATCTTGGCTGTGATGTTGATACTCCACTGCCTTGTGAGGCCTGAACATCAAAATACTCACAGCTAGAGCATTTATAGCTTCTATTTCTTCATCTCACAATCCTCTTCTACCCCAGAAAGATTACTAATGCCATCTAAGATACCTTAAGGTATCTGACACATGCATATGGAGCTAGAGGATATGACAAAAGACCTAAGGGAGACCAGTGCCCTGCTGGACCAGAAGTGGGTGGTCAGGAGTTCCCACTCTGCAACCAGATCAAGCCCGCGGACAGTAAATGCCACGGATTTCAAAGAGTTGTTGGGCTGTCCAGAGATGGGCATCTGTTTTAGGAGGAGATGAACGTCAGCTGAAGGGTGTTTCTCTCCTCAACCTAGATGTGTGTTTTTATGAGATATGAACATGCATCAGAGGTGGCTTAAGTCAGTCACCACTTACTGCCGGAGGACTCAGACGTGCACATATCCACACAACATGCTCCCCGAAGCCCTGCTTCCTTAGGAGACTGGGCTATAAACACCACTCAGAGCTTTCACAATTATTTTTCTGCTGCTGTTAGTTCCCTATCCCATTCTATCTGTGGTAGAGGACCGAGACCTACCTGATCTAGAGGAGGACTGTTATGCCAGCCCCAGTGACAGAAATTCAGTGGGTCTGCTGGGGAATGAAGTCTGGGTATGAAGCACATGAATGACCACCTTTGGCAACAATTGTGCTTGGCAGATTGGCACACAGGATTTGCTAGAAAAGAAACTGAGCCTGTTTGGAAGGATCTCTCTGAAGACAGCACTATAAACAGTTCTGTTCTTCGAGATCCCACCTAGAGGTTTTTCTGCAAGAGGGTAAGTCTGTTGGTTTACACTTATATGACTGCAAGCAGAAGTTAACTATTTAAGTTTCATAATTAACCGTGATGGACCTCTGTAATGATTTCTGAATGTGGAATGCTGTCTTAGTTATTGCTAGATATTAGTATGCTGAATGCATTGCTTTCATAACAGGATTGCTGTTAGTATAAAGCAAGAAGGAAAAAAATTGGCAGAAGTTAAACCATTAAACACATGGTGGTTGTTCAGAGAGAATTCCTCAAAAGGGAAAAATGGGAACACAGAAGATCAAAGGGAATTATAACTGTTTAAAGACGGATGAAGAGAAGAAGAGGCATTTTCTGCACTGGACAGATAGCATTCTAGGATAAATTGTACTGATTTCTCTGAGAAATCTATGCTTCTGTTCCTCAATATCAAAGGGATGAAGCCTCGGGTCCAATAGACTAGCACATAGACTTCTGAAACACTTTGGTGCACACAAGCACACACCTATAGACATGTACCTGCATATATTTTATATGGAAAATATCTATACATCTATTTTAAATGGTTGTGTCTGTGTGCAGAGACATGTATGTATATGTATCTGTGTGTTATGAACTGTGGTAGAAAGTTACTGTTTCTTGTTTTTTTACCTTATGGATACTACATTTCTAACCATTGATACTGTGGAAGGAAAGGGCAGCATCAAGACTGCCAAAGTACTGTTGACTTAATAATAATAATAGTAATACCATCACATGGCACTTCTGAGGTTCACTGTAACATTCGGACTCAAGTATTGTCTCCTTTCTTACCAATCTGGACATTTTGTTTACATAGGTTTTTTTCATGCTCTACTTTTCAAGTGAAAGTGTGTTTTCTGAGATTCTTCTGATAGGGCTGAGAAATCCCTTGAAATCCACAGAACAGGAAGGCAGGGTTAATATGGCCACTAAAGCACTTCTGATGCAACTAGTTTTAATCTGAAAATGTTCAGAAAAGTCTCCATATGTTTAGTGGGTTTTTTTAAAAACGTGATAGTATCATTGTCTTTTTTTTTTTTCCCCCCAGTGTCTGAGTCATAATCTGGATGATATTTTGCAGTAACTTACCGCTGTGGATGAATGTATCATGCACATTAAACAAGTGTTGCTACTGTTCACTTTAAGCCAGCTCACAATCTGTATACTCATTCAACTTTTTTCTCCAAACAGTATACATCATTCTGAGCAGTTTCTATAAACAGACCAAGTTCTGCTTGCTATAGCAACACACCTCCAATAAATGAATTTTTTGGTTGATTAAACAGAGGAAAAATAATATTTCTTAGGTGTTCTGAAAGCAAATTGAGAGGTCCAGCATACTTGGGTAAATAAATATCTGCTTGTGCTAACCTCACAATAAAGTCCTCATCCATCTGTATGGTGTGATGGATGCACAAAAGATGGGGGCAAAAAGTAAGAGATAATGATAACAACTGTATGTAAACTGGGGCCTGTCCCAGCACAGAAAAAAGGTGGAGACAGGTTCTTACCTGCTCATCTGAGGTATCTCCGGCTCGGATATCTACCTCTAGATAGAGGGGCTAACTCTGAGATAAACCTACAAAGCAGGTCAGACAAATGCTCCTCTGTTCCTCTCCATTAACTATAAAAAGACGCTAAAGAATCAGCTTGAGGCTAGATATTTACAGTACAAAATTAGGCAATATGAATCCCACGGTTTCTGTGGGTGTGCCTATATTTCGCCATCTAATCCTGATTTATTTCCTTTTCTCTTTCTTACTCCTGTTTGACCTGGCATACAGGCGAACTTTGGAACCCAGCAGGTTATTTCTGTTAAGGCAAAAACTGGTAACTGTTACCTACAGGTGTGACACAACCTTGGTTAGTGCAAATGACAAAGCAATTTCTGCTCAGACCTGGTTAGAATCTTTTTCATCATTGCTTTAATGCTTTTAAATGAATACTGTAATTTTCCTTAAAATGGACTATTTTCAATAAGAGGAGTACTTTCTTAGATCAATACTGTAATGAAGAACTATTTCAAATAATTATTTTTCAGTTTGAAATATTGACTTGGAATTTCATTTAGAAATTCAAACGTGGTTTTGAGACTTGTTTGGTAGCTTTGCAATGCCTGTATGCGTCCTTTCTGATCAATGCCATCCCTATGCTAGGCCTCCATATGTTGAGTCACAGCAGAACCTTCTAAGGTGACTAGGATTTAAACACAGTGACTAACCAGCTCTTAAGTATTTTTGAAATAAAAAAAACCTGAGACTGGGAGACCATTTTGTGAGGCAAGCAAACCTGTTCTGGAGGACAAGAAGACTGCACACCTGGACCCGTTCCTTCCTATGTGCCAGCATGTCTGCGTTTCATGTGACCAAAATGGCAATTTTTCCTGCCAAGGCATGTGTGACCAGATGATCCCATTACCTGAACTGAGGTGGACGTCGCATTTCAGTCAAGTCAGAGAGTGTTTTCGGTTACACAAGGAGGAAGCACCATGATTTGCTTTGGTGTGTCAGAGCACAGATACTTCACCACCAGTTTATGTTCTGTTAAAGTATGCTAAGAATATACCATTTGACATTTAAATGAGCTTATTTTAATGTATAATGAAGCATGATTCATGCTTCCTTATACAGTTTTATTAGACTGTTCAGTTTTCATATTTATTTGTTGTGTGTGTATCCACCATTACGCATGAGGATAAAAGGGCATGATTTGTGTCTCATAGGAAGAAAAATAAGGAAAAAAAAGACTGAATAAAACACTTCCAATTTATTTCAATGCCACCTATATTTTGTTTTGAATAAAACCAAACAAAACAATAATTTGACCTGTGATGAACAGAGAACAGTATTACAAACTAGGTAACTTAAAACGAATCACAATTAACCTGGCACATCAGCTAAAGCTACATGTATCAATAGGCCTTTTACTGGGATGAAATGTAACACTTGCAGCTGACCCTTAAATGTGCAGATCAATGGATTCAAAGTTATGCATGTAAATGTTTGAACCGCTGAAGCATGGAATAGATGAACTTGGCCCATAAAGATGATTTGTTTGTTGAAACAGTGTAAAATCAAACATAATCATAAGTGGAAACATTTTTTTTCTTTTAAATGACAACCTTGACTTAACAATGGATCAGACTTCTTTCTAAACATTGTTTAGTTTCTTGCTCCGAGCAAGATTTAAAAGTTGCTTCACTTCAAGCTTGTGTAGGCGAGGAGGAAGGGGTAAGTTCCACAGCTGAAGGTGGACAAAGGTAGGGTTTCTCTGGCAGCATAAAGTAAGTCATTTTTGTTTGGCAAAAAAGGGATGCTTGCATTTCCACAGACATTTGGATTATGAGAAGCAGCCCTAGCAGAAATGAACGAATGGACAGCGCGCAGGTGAAGTCTAAATGCATATCAAATGGCTCAGAAATGTGTAAAACGATTGTCCTCAGATAGGACGCAGTCCCATATTGCATGCATTTAGCTCTCCTGATGTGATGAGTCATACAGACCCCAAAGAGAATACCCATGTGTGTAAAATTAAGATGTGAGTATTTACAATGATATCATCACAGCAGTTCGGATCGGTCTAGTAGTTTAAAACTTCAGCATTTTCTTTCTGAGAGATATCACTAACGCTTAAAAGTGTTGGCAAGTCTGGAAGGAAAGTATTTAGTTCTTAAGCAAATAAGGTTTTAGTATCATCAACTCTGACAGAAATCCCTAATTAGTACATCTTTTGTTTATAATGACATAGTATATCCTCTGTTTATAAAGACAGATAGTATATCTCAAATGTGCAGGAGTAACAACAGAAAGTTTTAAATATTTAAATATTAAAAATTACTGCATTATTTTTATTCCAAAACTGATGTCATTCTAGAGCTTTATTCAGGCTCATTTAAGAATTTCCGTTTGGGGCATTTTGAAGTATCTGAGAAAAACATTTCTATCTGAAAGTTCCTGGAAAAGGACGTTAAAGATCCCAGAGCCAATATGTGTCTAGAGATTGTGGGAGATGCTCATAAATTGAAAGAAATGAACAGCTGAAATGTCCATTCACAGAATCACAGAATGGTAGGGGTTGGAAGGGACCTCTGGGGATCATCTAGTCCAACCCCCCTGCCAAAGCAGGGTCACCCACAGCAGGCTGCATAGGACCGCGTCCAGGCGGGTCTTGAATATCTCCAGAGAAGGAGACTCCACAACCTCCCTGGGCAGCCCGTGCC
>Ga0065711_1003570_pt1 | contig 27427 bp, 27 predicted proteins | sample Hoacrofraction12_FD_59098 | JGI IMG/M metagenome (GOLD analysis project Ga0065711, IMG submission 59098) | Hoatzin crop microbial communities from Cojedes, Venezuela - Epithelial fraction 12 v2 (version 2) | ecosystem: Host-associated > Birds > Digestive system > Esophagus > Crop | place...
GGTTTGGGTTGGAAGGGACCTTAAAGATCATCTGGTTCCAACCCCCCTGCCATGAGCAGGGACACCTTCCACTAGACCAGGTTGCTCAGAGCTCCATCCAACCTGGCCTTGAACACTTCCAGGGAGGGGGCATCAGATCTCTGTGGGAGATCTCCATCAGTTCACGAAGCCTCTTAGTGTTTGCTCTTCTGTAAAGCAATTTTTATGGTAGTTGGTGGGTTGTTTGGTTTATTTAATTAATCTCTGTAAAGCTTTAGTTCTGAAAGCTATTACGTAGTGTCAAATGATAGCGGTGCTGCTGCTGAATGAATTGCAGAGAAACGACCCCGCCGTGTGGATCCCCTGAACCCCAGCACAGCAGCCGAGAAGCGACCTCGTCGTCCTTAACGAGGCAGGGCTCGGGCACCCCTGCGTTCGCTCTCCAGCAGCGATGGCCACGGCTGTGCAGGACAGGGTGGCCCTTGGTGAAACGCCCTGTTCCTGCAGCATCTTAGCAATCAGTGGGGTTTCTTTTTCCCCTGTTTCTATACAATTTTTAGTGTGGTCCCCTATGGCTTGCCAGTTCCTGGCAGGGAGCCGCTCCAGGGTTGGAGCATCCCATAGGCATCCTGGTGACGCTGCAGACACCTTACCTGGGGTCTCTCCCTTGTCTTCGCAGGAGGGGGACTCGCTCGGGGCCATGGAGAAGCTTTGCCGGCAGCTCACCTACCACCTCAGCCCGCACTCGCAGTGGAGACGCCAGGGCATCATGAAGAGGAAGCCGCAGTCCTGGTGAGTCGGCTTTCGAAAGCCACCATCACCCCTGTGGGTCACTGTCCCCTCCCTGGTGCTCAGGGCCACCCGCAGGCTCGGGAGAGCAGGGAGAGGGGTTCTCCATGATGCTTTTGGCCATGATGTGCAAACGTGGGTGCCAGTGGGAGCTACCTGTCGCACACTGCAGCGACAGGAGGAACACATCCACCACGATGAAGGAAAATGTTTAAAACCATGAACTGCGAGGGAGCCAGGAGGTCAAAACCTTCCCAACTTTCCACAACCTCCAAAATCCTCAGTCGTCTCCAAACTAGCCAGCGTTTCCCCCATGCGTGGTTGTGTTACCAGGTTGCTTCATGCTCACCCAGAGGTGTTTTCCTCCTTTTCCATTTTTTTTTTTTCCCCTGTTACATCCCGGTTGTAGAGGAGAGCAGCACAGTAGTGCCTGGGGAGGGGGAACGGGCTGGAAATCCTGAGCCATCCATCCTCCAAACATCCCTGTGCTGGTTGTTAGAGAGCGGGAGACAAACTTCTCCAAGACATCCTAATTAGCTGGTAATTAATATACAGGCATATGTCACCGAGCAGGCTGTGGTTTGCAGCGTGTTTGCACGAAGGGAACTGGGGGTAAATGACCTCCATCCCCTCCTCGCCCAGGTCCTCAGCAGAGCATCTCAGTTGCCCATGTCCTGGATCCACGGAGCCGAAAAACTGGTGGATGAGGCTGATGGGAACAGAAAGGGCTCCTTGTTTTCCATGATGTTATGCGTTATGTATTTATTATTTTTGTTTAAGGAAATGAGCAATATAAAAGAAGCCGCAATCTGGCAGAGTCAGGGTTTGTATCCAGGTGCTGGCTCCCAAGAGAGTTTTGGTTCCTGTTGTAGCACATGCGATTTGTAACCATAGTTGAGGCTAATCCCATGAAAAACTTGGTGTGAAAAGAGAAGAAGAGGGGAGGAAAAGGGACACACGAGGAAAACAGAGACAAGGGAATAAAGGATTGTGTGGCCAAATAGGATTAGGACCACGTCTCCCAGAGATCAAACAGGATTAGGACCACGTCTCCCAGGGATCTGGCTCAGCATCCCTTGCACCCTCTTGTCCTTAGAGACCGAAATGTGGAGGAATGCCTCCGTTCCATTAGCAGTGGTAACCATACTTCTGTGTGTTGAGCGTTATTAAGGTGTATTGCTGACTAAAATTTGCTCTTTCCCATAAAGCGGCAGAAATGGAGGGAGCATGCTGGGGCTGCGTGCTGCAAGGCTGTGCCCCACGGGCTGGGCTCAGCACACAGAACCGGATAATGACCCAGGAGCTCAGTTACCCTCATGTGTTTTTTTCTTAATTAGAATAGGAAATGCGTACCCCTTGTCATCCCATCAGGACATTATTAAAGTTATGCTGATGTGGCAGTGGGGAACTCTTTACAGCCCCAAAGACAAGAAATTCTTGAAAATGAAAAAATTTAAAGCAGTGCTTTGTGCCAATCTGTCTTTAATTACCAATCCCTGTCCTTAATTATCAGCTTGGAGCGGTTGTGTGGGTGCGTCCTTGTGCCAGAGATCTGCCAGGCTTTATCTTACACGCCGACCGCAATGCTTGCCTGTCCTTGGAAGAGCTGGGAAATAGCTGAGGTTCTTCAGTTTTAATAGCGGAGATGAGGTTTCGACCGTAAACGAGCCCTGACCACACAGCAGCGACCCCAGGGCTGCAAACACATGGCACTGGCTGCTGGCTCTGCCCCGACGAGGGTTTGTAGGCTGGGGTTTGCCTGGGTTTCTGGTTTAGATGCTCGTTTAGGAGGCAGCTGTGAGTTGAAGCCGTTTGCTAGAAGTTGAAGTCAATCTTTCTCTAAGGTCTAAATGCCATAATATAGAGAATATATAAAATATATAGAGAATAGAGCGAGCATCTGTGTTGTCTTCCCTGTGTTTCCCCAGAGCCCCGCTGCTCTGGGTGGGGTTTGCAAGTGCCCTGTGATGCCTCCGAGCGAGCAGTGGGGTCTAGTTCCCATGTATCGGTGTTGGCTTGACCCAGCCCTGCTGTCAGAGGTTGCAGGAACTTTCAAATATTAAGTTTCCACACTGTTTTGTGGGTCTGTTGGCCATCCACAACCCATCAGTGCTCTGAGGTATAATTAGTAGCTGGCTCTGATGACCAGGGAGCTACAGATCCCCTCTTCACATCTGTCTCTTTGCAAGGCAAAGAACTTCAGCTTGGTGTGGTGATAGCAGCAGGACTTTCAGCTCCACTGGTGGAGTAGGAGAGAACAGGCCCATTTTATCAGAAATAAAAATGGGGCTTGTGGGAATACTTTCCTAGCTCTTTCTGTAGCTGGTTTTATCACACCATGTCTTGTCCTGTTCCTTTGCTTGGCTGTTGGCTTTTCATTTAGAAACCGAAAAGGGACAATAAATCCAGCGATTCCTGAGCTTTCTTCAAAGTTGCTATTCCTCTTCTTCCTTCCGTGCTGGTTTTTGGGGCGAAATGACTCTGTCGCCGTGGAGAAGGTGTGTTTGGTAAGTAGCGATGGATGGCCCTTGTAATTAGGATATGGTTTATTTTGATTTATTGGAGGGTACCCTTGTAAAATCGCCATTTGCACAGGCACAGAAGCAGTGCAACCTAGTGCCTGGGAAGTCTGGGACTTGTGATGGGAATCCCATCCATTTGTGGATTAACTGCTCCTCTTACGATGCCAGGGCTCACTTGGTATCTCTCCCTGATGCTCAGAGGTACTCCTCAGTGGCCCCCTGCACCACGCAGCCGGCAGCCGGTCTGGGGCAGAGATCAGGTGTTAGGAGCTGTCTTTCTGAAAGGAAAGGCTCTGTCCTTGTTTTTTTGGGTGGAAACTGGCTTAAATGCGGAACTGTGACAACGAGCCTTTGGTTATAACATGGCCAAGGCACAGAGGGCTCTGTCAACACTTTCCATCGTGGGTTATTAAGGGAAAAGCGCTGGAAAACACACTGCGATGCGCATGCTGTTGTGTTGCAACAGCGAGCTGATAGAGTACGAATGATTCACAGAAAGCGCAGCAGTCAGCCCGCGTCAGGGCTGCAGGTCCCGCAGGCTGCGAATGCCCCGTGGTCCAGCCTGGGGTCCCCGGCTGGCCCTGACAGCGGGTTCATGGGTGCCTTGCAAGCCTTCACCCCCTCTGCCAAGGCTCTTCTTTGGGGGGATGAAAATTAAAGCTGAAAGCTTGGGCAGCACAGATGTAACCTCGCTCACAGCACGGGGCTTTATTGTTCAAAGCCTGTTTTATCTTGCCTGTCATGGTGATATCAGTCATGTCTGGGGCTCAAGTCTCCTCTTACCACCTTTTCATAGACTCCAGAATCCCTCAGCTTCCCTGGAATTACTCTTGCTTTGCAAGAAAGTCGGTGAGGTCCCACGAAAGCCTGCGGCGGTGCCCACAGCACGGCATGCAGTGGCTGCTCGCTACGGCAGCAGCCGCCAGCGGGAGGTTATAAGTAGGGAGAGGTGCCTGCTCCGGGGGCTTCAGACCCCTAAATCCGGGGCGTCCTCCTGAGAGCTGTGTGTGAGCCTGGGTGCCTCAAGGAAACAACGAGGTATGAGAAATCACCTCCCTTAGAGGTCTGCGGAGGAAAATGTGTTGCCTGCTGGGGTGAGATACGTGCGTGAACCCGGCTCGCTGGGATGAGCCCTGAGGCTGCTCCTCCTGCCCGCTCCCAGCCCAGCCTGGGGAAAACAAGACAGGGGCTGCTTGCAGAAGAGATGATGATTTTTCCTTTCCCTCCTCTCCTTCTCCCTACAGTACCGACCTTGTAATATCTGTAGCCTGCGCCACGTGAATGATGCTTTCTTGAGCCGTTTCTTCTCCTTTTTCCTCTCTCGAGGTGGGATCTGAGACCCCACCAGGAGTCCTGCGTCCAGCTCTGGAGCCCTCAGCACAGGACAGACATGGACCTGTTCGAGCGGGGCCGGAGGAGGCCACACAGATGGTCAGAGGGCTGGAACCCCTCTCCTGTGAGGAAAGGCTGAAGGAGTTTGGGTTGTTCAACCTGGAGAGGAGAAGGCACCGGGGAGACCTTATTGTGGCCTTTCAGTACAGAAAGGGAGCTATGAAAAAGATGGAGACAAACTTTCTAGCAGGGCTTGTTGTGATAGGCCAGGGGTAATGGTTTTAAACTAAACCAGGGTAGATTTAGACTGGATATAAGGAAGAAATTTTTCACAGTGAGAGTGGTGAAACCCTGGCACAGGTTGCCCAGACAGGTGGTCGATGCCCCATCCCTGGAAACATTCAAGGCCAGGCTGGATGGGGCTCTGAGCAACCTGATCCAGTTGAAGATGTCCGTGCTGATGGCAGGGAAGTTGGACTAGATTGATTTTTGGAGGTCCTTTCCAACCCAAAGTATTCTGTGATTCTGTGATTGTTATTTTTCTTTGCTCTTTCTTTTCATTTACTTTCTTGTTGGAGAGGAGGTCTTCTGACTCTCCTGCACAACTTGGGTCAGAAAGGGACAATCTGGAGTCATCCCCTGTCCTGTGTTGCAACCTACCTGGAGGGTCCATCTGTGGGAAGCACAGAACCACGTGCTTTGGATGTGGAAACCTGATCTCTTGTCTCCTGCACTTGACCTTATAATGAAGTTTTGGCTCTGTCCCTTGTTCCCTACTGATAATTAGCGACTGCAGCACAAAAACAGGGCGAGGTGGAGCCTGTCATGGAGAACTCCTGGTCCGGAGCTGCGGCGTTACTTGAAAATACTTTGTTAATTAGAAATCTGTATCTTTGTGATGCATTGTGCTCCTGGGTCCCGTTTGCCAGAGACATGTTCGTTAGTGCACTGACTTGTAACAAGCAGAAATGCACACGTAATCTGTGCCGTGGCTTCATTAAGAGGCATCATTTCTCCGGGCTCACGGCTGTGCCCGTCTCCTGGTGCTCCACAGTACCCTGTCCCCTGCAGCTGGGTTAGATGTGTTTGAAGGGTTTGGGAAGGAATTGGAGTTTAATTATCCCTAATTATTGGGACCACATTTGTGGGAAATGGAGGCTGATATGTAGTCGCATCGGCTGCGTTAGTGCAATGCTGATCCCTCTCTTTTTGATCCCCAGTTGTGGGATCGAGGGGGTCTCAGGCACTACTGGGATGTTTCTCTCTTCTTGCTCAGGGCTAGTGAAGGGGTGGTGGCCTCTGGATGTCATTGTGTGGCCACGTCTTTGGATGTCCACAGTCAAATTTTTGGTGGCATAGCAGCCCCTTTTCATTAAACGCCCGCTGGCATTTCCAGCAGGTCTCGGGGGACGTAGCCACAAGCGGTGGGGTGGATCACTTCCTCCTGGACCAGCCCGTCCTGGACCCCTGGGTACCTCTGTCGAGGTCTCACCGGCGCGGTGAGTGAGAGCCCTGCACGTGGGCGCAGCTCGCCCAAGCGCTGAGCAAAGCCAAATTGCTGTAATTGCTCTCCCCAGAAACGTGGCGAAATAATTACAAGGGAAAATTGCTTTTCCTTATTCTGCAGCTACTGTATTCGTTACAGGTGATAACTGGAAGCAGAGCAGCTGGAGGAGGCGGATGGGGACAGATGATAGAGAGAACTGGAGATGGTTTTTTTGGTTGGTCGTGCTCCGGCCAGGCAGCCTGCCGCGCAGGCAGAGGGGGAGGCTACCGCTCTCGTTTCCATCTCACCCCAGACATCACATTTGGTGCGTGCACAGAAAGAGCCAAATCGAGGGAGGAGCTCTCAGCGTTGGCTGCCCCGCTCTGCCGTGCTGCCTGGCTCCAGAGCACCGAAACCTGTGCCAAATGACCTTCTTTTTTTTTGCATGTTATAAATCTGTCTGTCCCTCACTTGCTGTTTCCAACTCCGTGCCTCCATCTGAATCGCATATATTTATATTAAATATCCAGGATGAAAATCAGTATTTTGCCTGATAGGGTAGCCAGTGGCAGGAGGATGAAAACAGCCTGCTAAAGCAATTTGTATGTCTCTGGCTCTGCCTAGGGACATGATTACAGTCCAGCGTTTAACTAGCAAGTGTTGAATTAAATCCTGGAATTTCCCTGCTCCTTCTGCTGCCAAGCGCTTGCCTTCAGCATCGCAAAGACAAAACTGGTAATCAAAGTGTGTCTGTAATTGCTTTGGAGCATGGGCTTGTGCACTTCGTGGGGAGGGACGAGGTGTCTCCCCAGGGCAAATGGCCTCTGTGGCTTTGCTGTGTCTTTCCCACCCCTGGAGAGTTGTGGCCAGTGCGTTACCTTTATTTGCTGCCTGTGTTGCCTCTGTGCACAGGAGCGATAGCGAGGAGCCAGGGATGCACCAGGGAGGGGATAGAGCAGTGGGCAGCATCTGAAGGAGTAGCGATTATTCATGTCGTAACTCTGAATCTGGCCCTGTTTCACATCAGGCAAAACCCTTTTTCAGACACAGTTCCGATCGATGTCACTGGAGGGTGAAGCATGGAAGAATTTCGGGTGGAGCAGCTCAGTCTGAGTGCTGGAATTAAATGGGGTCGATCTGCACCTAAACACATGAATTTTTTAACACTCCCTTTCATTGCCCTCTGTTGTTGCTCCCCCCAAAAGAAACATGTGTCTGCCTGAGCCTGGTACAGAGCTACCCTGGGGGTTCCCCACCAGGATGAGCCAACGTGGTGCTTTCTTCACTTAATAAAACTTTGTTTCAGAGCTCCTGGCACTCGCTCATGCAAATGCTTCTGCCAGTGCTGGGACGTGTGAAGAGCAAGGATCTGGGTTTTTTCCTCAATTCACATGGGTTTTTTAGGTGGCTTTACTTAGCTCCAGCTCTCTCTTCTTTGCCACTTGTCCTTTGTGCTGATGGCGGGGCCAGCCTGGATGCTGAGTTCAGACGTGCTGCAGATGTGGGTGGCAGCTGGGAGCGTTTAGCACAGCACAAGGGGAGGGGAATGTCAGCCCTGGTATGAGATCTGCTCCGCGGCCGAACCGGGAGTGTGCTCAATGAGGATTTGCAGGAGAAGGGGCCGTTTGCTGTTTCTCTTTGCAGGGAGCACTGCGGAGCAGCTGACCAGCTTTCCCACAGCCGTGCGTGAGCCCATGCCTATGGCTGATGGAGAATCTTAATTATTTCCTAAGTATGTATCTACATAAAGGATGAATCGTGCCCATAGTTGGTCTAAACAAGGTCTTAACCAAGGATAACATTCTTTGCTGGCTCTGGTAACACCAAGAATATAGTTTATCTGTATTTTTTTCCTAAATCCAAGAGCTGGCCTTCTGAGACGTACATGCTGGCGTGGAAACCAGATCTGCCCACAGAGCTCACATTCAACGAGATGTCACATCGTTCAGTGGGATGTCACATCGTTCAGTGGGATGTCACATCGTTCACTTTTCTTCTTGCCATTTCTTGTGTCTCTGCTGCTGTGATTTTCCCCACTGCATTCCCCCCGTCCCTTAGCAGCAGCTGTCTTGGTTATGGGCTGAGCTGCATCTCTCCTTCATTCCAGTCCAAAAGCCCCTTTATTACTTTGGTGCACTAGATCTTGTTCAGCTAAATTCCAGTTTAAACAGAGTATTCTTTCATCTCCACTCGACAAGCAGTGCCAGTCCATGCTAAACCACATTTCTGCTTTGTTATCCATTACTCTAACGTGTCCGTCTGTAGGAAAGTGGCTTTGCTCCTAAGGCACTTGAGGAACAAACTTGTTTGTACTAATTTATTGTGTTTTACTGCAATAGCCATTGGTTTCTTAACTGTGGTAGGAAGGGACGAGGTCAGTGAAAAGCAGGAGCTGCAGTGCTTGAAGAAGGTGGCAGGAGCACACCGGGATCCCCTCTCAGGTCTTTGCATTTGGAAAAGTCCGGTTTCTTTTGAGCAACTTGTATATTGATTTAGGACTCGAATATTAGGCACCTTTTTTCTTCTCTCTCTTAAAGTTTAAGCCTAATTTTCTATGTTGTTGTTTTCTTAACACAACTCAGGGGGTGGGGGGGATGTCCCACTTGTGCATGACCTCGATGCTTCACTGCCAGCGCGAAGGGTGAGCCCCTGAGTCCTCACCGAAGGGGGCCTGGCAGCCTCACGCGTTTTCTCTTGTAGCTCACCACTTGGGCAGCACTGATTTTTCTCCAGCTCAAACAGTTTTGCAGCTCAAAAGCCATCATTTTTCTGTCGGGACAGGTTAGGAAAGTTGGATTGAATGGGTTGTAATTCTCTGAGATGGAGGATATATTTAAGCATAAAAGTGTCCAACAGTAGCTGTCATTTTCCGTCGCTCTGTGAGAGTTGGTATGAACAGGGTGAACGCAGCAAGCGGGGGTTTTTTCTCTGTTGCCGTACATTTCTGCAGGGAAATTACTGCCTGTGGCCCTGCATCAGTGGGAACCGCACTGAGGGTGTAAAAGCCCTTGCATAATAGGTACTTCTCCATGTAATATGTGCAAATTACAGGGCTATGCATGATAAAGTAAGACACAATATTGTGTTTGTTTTCTTTTATTTTCCCAGCCTCAGCAGGGCTGAAAATACAGCAACCATTAGCTCTTGCTTTCTCCATCCCTCTGGCACAGCCTGGATAGGAACCGAGCATGAATTTAGCCCTGCAATACATTGTCAAACGTTGTCAAACAACAAGTCAGGGAGGATATTTGGTAGCCCAGGGCAGAGGGTGAATGCTTCTGGAGCTGGTTTAAAGGGCTGATACCTCCAGCCTGTGGTATCTGCAGGGTTTGGTCCAGTGGCCACAGTGTGCCATATCCATTGCATGCCAGCTCCACCAGTGTGGCGTAAAATGCTGCTGCTGAGGGCAGAAATCCTGCTTGATTCATCCTCCTCCAGCTCCTGCCTTGTCCCAGCACTCAGGCCTGCAGTGCATTTGGGAAATTTGGGGTTTGAGCTTGGGTTTAACGACTCGCGGGCTGGATCTGTTGGGCTGGGAAAATAGGTGCTGCCAAAGCAGCTGTGCTGGAGAGGAGGATGGGGCCGTAACTGCTGCTCTGTGGAGGCAGGAATCAGATTTGCAAGGGGAAATGCAGAGAATTGGTTTTGTCCCAATATGTTTTTCCCACAGAAGGGTGATGTGTGCCTGGGATGAGGCTGCCTTGCCCCCTGCCTGCATGGAGAGCTAAACCCCCTTTTCTTTGGACTGGAAGAGCGTGACAAGTTGCTTTTTCCTGAGCAAGACCCTAGTTAGTTATAAAAGCAACATGTTACTTTATAAGCCTGAAAGAAGCAGCACAAACACCTCTCCTGGACCCCCTCATTCCTCACTTGCAAGCATCTCCCATTGCCTTGGCATCCTGTCATGGTGGGATGCGGGAGTCCGCCTCCGCCCCTGCCACCCTGGGCTTTTGCCCAGTGCTTTGCAAAAGGCGTTACCGGACCGTCAAGCACGACGCCGTGGAAACCTGCCCAAATATCTGACAGGAGCAGGAATAGGGAAAGTTTGCCAGGCGTGCCCAAGACGGCACACTGATGGGGGCTGAGCGGAACCCCGCAAGGCTCTGGCATGGTCCCTTGCTGCTGGAGGCAGCTGAAAATGTGCTTTTCACCCTTCTTTTCAGGATCAGCACGGCAACAATTTGGAGGTATTTCACCTCTGTGGGAGGCAGAGTTCCCAGCTCCCGTTCAGCTGTAGCACCCAGACACTGAAGGCTGCCCTTCCTGGCTCTTCCCAAACCGGTTCACCGCCTCCAAGCTGCTTGCTTGGTTTTCCATGGTATTGCTTGGTTTTCCATGATATTAAAGGAGATGTGGAAACACGCCAGTAAAATGCATTTCACCGAGGAAGGATGCTTTGGTGTCCTCCTTTACACCTGGGAGTCAGCCTGAACGCTCCCCTTTGCTCTCTTAAGACCCCCTGACATGAAGTCATTAGAACTCACCTTGAAAATATCCAAATGAAAGTGCAAAGGAATAGTTTGGGACGGCTTTTGGGAAGTCAGGAGGCTCCTTTGGGCTGTGGCAGTTTTCAGCCCGTGGTTACTTGTGGGTTGGATGTTCTCCATTGTGCTGGGCAGCCAGGTACAGAGACCTGTTCAAAGAAAAGAGAAGCCTGTTCTGAATTAGTGATGAACTTGCAGAGGTTAAGCACCCTTACTTTGTTGGTAGGAATGATATTTTACAACCCACTTGTAATTTCACCAGGAGCACAAAACATTTCTGTCCTGGAAGAATGCTGGGTGCTGAATTTTCCTATTTGCTTGCAGTGTCTGCTTGCATTTCTCTGCAAAGCCCTTGTGAAGCAAAAAAAGGGAGTTTTCATGGCGGGGAGGGGAAGCCCAGTGCCTGAATAATGCGCCTTTCCTTTTGAAAACAGAAAGAGAGTGAATGTTTGTGGATGTAAATCCTCTGCTGCTGCTGGGAGCTTGTGGGCGAGCGATAGGAGAAGTTGTAGCTCCTGCAACAAACAGTCTCTTCAGAGCATCCAACACAAATCTGCTGTCGGTGGGAGGAGGCTGGAGCAAGCGTTGTGCAGTCTCTCCTCTTCATTAAAATCCCATCAGTGTGTGTGTGTGTGCCTGTGCAGCGGGCGTGCTGATAGCTGCTGCAGAAGAGCAGAGAATTTGTGAGCTGGAGACCTTTGGGACCTGCGAGTGGGCGATCTCTTCTGCCTGTGTCAATGGGACTTTATTTTGCCCGATGTTACGTGACTGTCCCAGAGATCAAAAGGGGCAGAGCAGCAAAGAGCTTTCGGGCAAACGCTACAAAAACCAGACTGGGATATTGCCTGGTGCTGTGATTTCAGGTTGTGTTGCACATCACTGCACCTTTGCAGTGGAAAGCAGGCAATTTCCAAATCCCTCTGCTCTTGCCTGCATGGCCTGAGACTTTGTGCATGTGTTTGGGATGGAGAAAAGCAGAACTCTGGTTCTCAGTAGTTCTTCAGGCTGCCTGGGATTGGGAACTGAGGGCATCAGGCTTCATCAGTGGGATGCTTGGCCCTGGCTTACAGGCAGGGTCCTGCATCTCACAGAGGGACGTGGGTGAGGGACAGAGGTGCTCCTGGCCATGGTTGGATCTTCTGAACCTTTGCTGGGTCCTATCACAATGACTGAGGTCTGCAGCCTCGTGGTACCTGCGTGGTCACTGAGTCTATAAATCCTTACACTGACATCCATCTCAGGAGTTAAATAGCTGCCGTGCAGGCTGCGATTTGGTGATGGCTCAGAAAGATGCATCACGCCCCAGGGTGTGACCCTCCGCAGCACCAGGCTGCTGATGTTTGCCCTTGTCCTCGCCCGGGCGCGTTGTCGCGAAGCTCCCAGCCACCTCCGGCTGCCCGCGCGTTGGCTGCGGCTGTAGCACAGGGCTCTGTTTGTCTTCGAGATGATTGCAGTCTGGATGCAGGCAGAAAGCGATTCATTTCCCAGGGTGGGCACTAAATACCGGCTGCTGTCTGCCTGCGCAGGGCGATTGTTAATCAGAGCTTTGCTGGGGCGGAGTGGAGCTTTTCCCTGTGTGTATCCTGCAGAATTAGGAATATTGTGGTTATTTACTATGTTTTTTCTCTTAATTACCCTAAGAGCACGAGAGGCCATCTTCAAGCTTATCATAACCCATTTTTGTGATTGTACCAAGAGGGTTGGAAATTGGAATTTAATCTCTGCATATTGCTGTGGTTCAGCATTCAAATCCCAGCCTGGCCAAGGCAGACCAGACTTTCCTCTGGAAATATTAAATGACCATCGAGTCTGATGTCTGGCTGTCCCTCGTCACTGTGCTGGCTGTCAGAGGGAGTCCCTGGGCAGCAGATCCTGCAGATCCGGTCGGTGCAAAGGGGTGTCCCTGCGTGAACACTGGCAATGGTGAGGGTTAACCGTGGGGATTGAGTAATCCTCCCGCAATAGAAGGATGACTTAATGTGATGGGAAGACCTGGAGTGACACAGAAGAAGTCAGAAGGGAGCTAAGATTTTTGGAAGAGAGAATAGAAAACAAGGAGAGGATGAGCAAGACAAAAAGAAACCTCTCCCTTGGCCGCTGTCAGAGGTACGGTGTTAACCCTTGTATCAGAAAGATGGGGCTGGCTCAGCCCCCGTGGAGCAAATCCCAGGTACACGGGTGGGCAACACCAGATTCAAGCAGTGCTGAGGATGCCTGGCACGCGGGCGTCGCTTCCAGCAGCTCCTTCGGGAGGTGCTCACTCTAGGTTTGGTCTGGTACACGCAGCATTCAACCAACAGACGTAAACCCAGAGTATTTTCTATACTTTGGCAGAAATGTTTGGAGACTGTCGCAGCACCGGGAGGGTGCTGTCTTCAGCAGCGCCGTGATCGGCCGTTTGATATGGCTCTTAGCCACGCGCAGCCCAGTGAACGAGCAGGTTTGCTGTGGTTCAAGGCATACAACCTCGCGAAACACAAAGGGCAATAAGAAATCTTTTGAGGTACCAGGAGACAAGAAGGAGTTGGGAGAAGTATTTGGATGTGGGTGATTTTACAGCGTGTGTCACAGGAGGGCACTTTTCATCTCTTTCCATCTCACCTCTATCCTTCTCACCTCTGTCTCCTCCATGGCCACGGGGTATTTCTTACATCTGCCAATCTGGGACTCTTTGGACTTTTTAAAGTTAGTCAAGAGATGACTTTATATCTCTTTTATAGCTGGGATTGAAACAACCATGATTTGACCTGTCAGTTTTTCTGTTCCCAGTGCTCCTATGCATGATGCTTCTTCTGGGCTCCTGCCTCTGGAGTTTATTCCCTTTGGCACATGCATGACTGGAAGAACAGTGCCTTCTGTATTTTTACTCTCTGATGGTTTATGTGGCTTCAAAACTGCCTGGTCAGCGGCTGCTTTGTTTGTGGAAATTCTGTTTTCCAAGATAGCTGAACCAGAGCAACCTGTTGGGGCTGTTTCTTTGCGTGCACCGAGGTAGCTGGGCCAGAATGTTTTGCTCCACACTGGCACCCCGACAGATGGGTTTGAGGGAGCGGGGTGGGCACGTGAAGCTTGGGGTTCAATATGGCAAAGCTCTTTCTCAAAAAAGAGGGAGATGCTAGCAAGCCCCATCCCCACCGGCGCCAGCCTGGCGGTCAGAAGCTGGGTTATCCCTGGGGAATCGTGATGCTTCGAGGACACGCCGCTGAGATGCAGCTATCTACAGCTGTGTCGCAGCGCTCGCTCACCCTTGCTAGGTAGAAAATCTGATGAATCTCTTCTCAAAAAATGCTGTTTAAAATGAAGGCATCCCATCTAGTGGGTGTGGCATTTTGTGACAGTGTGAAAACCTTGGTGAAACGTTTCATCCTTCTAGTGGGAACAGCGTGTGATGTTGGAGGGGAGGGGATGAACAGGCCAGCAATGACCCACCGCAGGTCAGCAGCGCAGGCTAAGCCAGGTGAGAAGAGGGGAAGGATTTCATCCAGCTGGAGAAAGATATGTGTCTACTGAATGAGAGGGGAATAAAATAAAATAGCAAAGTCATTTTAAAGTCAATAATGTACAGCACTAAGTGGCTTTTGCTTTAAATAATGCTCTTTTAAGGTTAGTGGGGTGTAACTACCGGGGTGTTAGGTTGTCCCTGGTGTGCACTTTCTCCCTGAATCAGCGTGTGTGCATCAGACAGGGAGGGATGAACCTGATGGTGCAGCGAGGATGCTCTGAGCCGGCTCCCGGCTTCCCCCAGCTAAGCAGACAAAAGAGTGTGCATCACTCCAGTGAAGCTTCGACATCAGCAGGTAGCAGGCTGGAAACAAACAGAAGGAATTGCTTTTCTCCTCAGCTCTCCCCATCGAATGATGTTGAAGGGCCCAAAAGCACAGAGAGTTCAGAAAGGAATTAAGGACAGCTTCATCAGTGACCATTAAATACCATAGGTCTGGCTCTAGAAGTCTTTAAAGCAGGGGAAGCTGGGAGGATTTGCCAGGGAGGAATAACTGAATCAAGCCCTAGATCCTTTACCTAAACATTAACTAACATCCAGGCAGGAGATCTGGCCTTAGTAGACCTTGACGTGGCCCAGAATGGTTATTTTTTTGCACTGATGCTTGGTAGCATTCGTGTGGTGGGAGGTGAGATTTTTCGAGGGTCTGCAGCATCCTGCTATTCACCTGGAACTGCAGAGGCTCGCTCCAGGCTGTGATTCCTGCCCTTCTGTCTTGATAGATAAAAACAGTGAGCAAAGTGGGAATGTGTCAGAGCAGCACAACGCGGTGACGATGCTGAACTGATCATTTCTTGGCTTGGGCTTGCGTCGCTTCCTTTGCGTGGGTTGGAAACCATTCTCCCTGTCAAGGGAGAGCCCAAATACGACCAGTGCATGGTCCCGAGCCCGCCCCTCCATCGCTGGGATTTTCCTGCCCACTTTGTCCGTCTCCAGCGGGCCAGACCTATTTCTGCTTGCTCCTGTGCTTTGGAGAGCCCTCAACAGGTAGAAGTGCAGTCCTCAGAGGAAAATCTGTGCAGAGACTGACCTGAGAGAGGAGCTGGCCTGGGAGAAAAAGCGATTTAGATGCCTTGCAGAGAGGAGAAGCGCTCCGATGCTGATCGAGCCTGGGGGGTCCCCTGCCAGGGTCCCTCGGCAAGTCAGTGCGCGTCAGGCTGTACCAGATGACAGGGGGACTTGTCTTTCCCAGGGGAAGCCAAGAAGCTGGAAGGGAAAGTGCTGCGATGTTTGTTGTTGAATTTAAAGAGTCGGAGACACTGGAGTGACCTTTGGCACAATGAAAACAGGACTAAAAGGCAAGCGAATTAAATGCCTGTTGTGGGGGGAAAGGTGAAGCACTGCAAATCTGGGGGAGCAAAGATTGATGAGGGCTATGATTAAGAGATAATTGTGCCACACGCTGTTCGTGGCAGTTAAAGGAGCTGCCACCCTGTTTGCTTGTTCCTGATTTTCGGGGGAAATTTGATTTCTCTTGCGCCTGTTGGAGCAAGAGCTGTGGGGTCTGCTCCCTGCATCTGCTGGGAAACGCACCAGACAGGGAGGCTAAGTGGGCGGTGAAATCACCCATTTTATTCTTCGTTTGCAGTGAGAGTTATCTGGCCACCAGATCGGCAAGTATGGGATGGCAATGAGTTATTTTTTCTGAATATCGCAGCAGCATCTGGAAGGTGGGCCTGTTGCTGGGCACTGCCCGAAGCCTTCCCAGCCAGGGCTGCGCGCCGTGGGGCCCCGTTTGTGCAACAGAGATGAAAGTGCTGGTTAAATTTCCCAGATGCTCAGCGAGTTCAAGTCATCTGGCTGAAATCAGATGATACATCAGGCTGCTTGTTGCAGGCCAGCGGATTAGTCATGGGCTGGCACAGCTCCGGAGAGCACGGTGCTGTGACCTTACTGCCCAGGAGGGGTTTGCTGGGCTAGGGCATGGCTGCCCATCCCTGCGTGCGTGAGCGAGGGATGCTGTGCCCCTTCGCACACCAGACCGGTGCGTTCAAACCCTGGAACAGGCTTCTTGGAGAGGTGGTCGATGCCCCAAGCCTGTCAGTGTCTACAAGGCATTTGGACAATGCCCTTAACAACATGCTGCGACTTTTGGTTAGCCCTGAAGTGGGCAGGCGGATGGACTAGATGATCACTGTAGGTCCCTTCCAGCTGAAATATTCTTTTTGTTCCATTCCATTCCATCCTATTGACATCTGATGGAGTTGTCTGAAGAAAGGTGCATCCCAGCTCCTGCACGAGGATGTTTATAGCATGTTCGTGCTTTGCAACATCAAGCCTTAAGCTCCAACTGCTGCTGTCGGCACTGATAAACTGCAGGAGGTAAGAGGGCAGTCACAAGGTTTGATGTACGGGGTTGGTTTGCTGCTGATCCAGCACAGCTTCCTAAGCACCATGCGGCTGAGACAGCCATGGGCAACCACAGCCACGTTTCCCCTAAAATCCCCTGCGTGTGAGCAGCAAGCATCGCTCTGCTGAAGCAAAGGAGCGGGGGAAGCCGGGCATTCGCTCGCTGCTTTGGCTCTGATGATAGCTGGACCGATGACATTTAGGGCAGATGACTCCGTGATTAAACAGGCCAAATCCCAACACTGCACGTCCAGAAAAGCCTGTTTGGAAGTGGATGAGGAGGCACAGAGTGTGCTTCTGCTTGCAGAGGGCTCATAGCCATGGGAAGGGAGCACGGTGTACTCACTTTATTGGAAAATACCGAGGCTGCCTTGGGACTCTTTCAAGACCTCAGGACACGGGTATGCAAGCAGATTATTAGGGGCTGAGCCCGGGCGTGAATTTGCAAGCTTTCAGCAAATTTGGGGAAAACAAAATGTAGGCGAGTGTGGTGATGCGGCCCTTGGAGCGTGAGAGCCAGAGACACCGGCTGCAAAGAGATGTGGTGCCACGTGAGGTGGGATGAGCAGCCGTCTGATCTGAAAATGTCAGCTCGAGGTTTGGGGCTGCTCGTCGCTAGCCGGGGTGGGGAGAAATCAGGTTTGGCCATTTGGGAGAGCGTGGCTCAGCAGCAAAGTCTGGTTCTGGTGTCTTGGACACGTGGGGATGGAGCTGGTGTAATTTGACTTGGAAATAGGGTATTTGCCTCAGCCACCAAGAGCTCGCTGCTGGAGGCAGTGTCCCTTTGCTTACCAACAGCAAGTACCTCTTCAGGGAATTTCCTCTGCCTGAAATAACTCCTGGCAGAGATGTTTTGAAAGAAGGCATCAGCCAGCATTGATTTTGGCTGGGACTCGGGTTTACGTGTCCACACCAGCTGTAAAGCATCACTTGGGGTGGTCGGAGTCGTACCCTGCAGTGGGGCTTGATGCCCTTGGGTTGGTATCTCCTGGTTTTTGGGTGCTTTGCTGAGCAGCATTAGGGATCTCTTACACCATTATGGAGCACAGGAAATGCAAACGTGTGGTTAATCTTCCTGCAACTGTTCAGCAAATTCAAATAGGACGCATCACAAATAAGGCTTCCCAGTTACAGTCCGGGTTTCTGTCCTGTGTTGGTTCTGATCTCCATTCCTGTGACACAGCCAACCCACTGAACCTTTTGGTGCGTAACTGGGTGCCTCCCTGGCTTCACCCGCATCATCCAACATCAGCGCATCCCACCTCAGTCCATCTGCTTTCCTCCTCTGTGCAGCTGAAGGGTTGGTGCCGGCGAGCTGGGATGGATGGCACCTCTTGGCTGTCTTGTTGGTGGAGAGGTTGTCCCTTACAGCTCCCTGATCGCGGCGAGGCTGCAGCTCCTGCCCGTGTGCCAGCCGAGCTGCCGTGCCAGCCCCGTCGCACCATGCTCAGTCGGAAGGAGCTGGCGATAGCAAAGACCTACTTTTTAAGCTGTTAGAGCTGAACTGTAAATAATGCATGCGTGTTGAAATGCCACCCGGGTAAGTGTTACAGGGCAAGCTGTCGCGTTGGAAGGGGCTTCAGGTTTCCCATTGACTCGGTCTGTAAAATGAGCCCTTACCCTGTTCGTTGCCCTCTGCCAGTCGTCTGGGTCGCTCCAGAATTTAAAATAATCAACCCAAACTGTGGAGTACCATTTTTTTTTCCCCGCTTATGAATATTGACACTGATAAATGCTTGAATTGCCTTTGCTGTTGCCTTGTTGAGCAAGTGAACTGACAGCCAGAAGTACTAGAAAATATCCCAAAGTAGAAAAAAAATCTGGCACTGAGGCTGGGATGAGGTGATTTACAGGAGCAGGACATCCCTTCCTACCTGCTTGCTTTTCTGAGTTTGCTCACACTCTTGGTGCAGCCTTAAATGCTTCAGGTGGTCGCAGGCACTACCTATGATTTAAAACCTCAATTTCAAGCCACCTTCATCCTCCTCCTTCCTCTTCCCGCCTGCGACTAGACTAAGGAATAGCCCAGTAGTTTTCCTCCCCTTGGAGGGAACATCCATCCCGCCTCCGTGCACTTAGGTGCTTGTGGTCCCTGAAATGTTTTCTAGTCCTGTGCCTGATTAGAAGAGGCCTTTGACTGTGAAAAGTGTGATTTTTTTTTTCTTTTTTTAATAATTACTTCTCCACTTCCTCTACTTCTGAGGAGACTGGAAATTAGATTTGCTTTTGACACATGGCAGCAATGTCATGGATCCTTCTTATACTTCTTCTCATACTAAATCTGAAAGACAGCAGCTACTGGGAGGAAAATTAACTCTATCCCAGCCAAAACCAGGACAAGCAATTATTTAAATCTATCCTCACAATTTGGGCTGTGGAGCCGGGAATCAAGTAGTAGAAATTGTTGTTAAATGAGGGAATCAGCTGGTGAAATAATTAATACACACACACACAAGCTTCCTCCCTGCCTTGGAAGTCCTCCAAACGCCCCGTGATTATTTGCCTTGTGTAAAACAGCCCCTGCCTTACTCCTTTTTTAGCTGGTGTGGGGCAATTTGCTCCCTTCCCCGGGGCCCGGCTGCTGCTCCTGCACGGGGCCGGTTGTCTGCCACCGTGCCAGAAAGGCATCGCTCCCCGAAGCAGCGGTGCCCATCTTACCAGCCAACCTTGGCGTGCCTGTCACCCCTGGCTGTATTTCCCAATTAGGGGAATCAAGCTTGATGATGAAGCTTGGAGAGAAGCTTTTAAAATTTTTTTCCAAGCCCTTTCACATCGTGCGTCGTTAGCGGTGATAAATGAAGGTGTTTAGTGAGCTCATCCATCACTTCGACTCGGGGCTCCCACTTGCTGGTTCTCACCTCCCGCACCCACTGCCGCTCTCTTTGAATGAAAATAATGCTTTAAAATAGCAGTGTGAAGGAGAGCAGTGATCAGAGCACTGGAAGCGACGCTGCTCCTGGCTGCCGTGCGGAGGCGAAGGGCCGGGCTGAGGTTTTCAGCGCGAAGGTTTCGGATGGTGGCAGCTGGGCATCAAGCGTTTTGAAGGGGCACCGAGGTGTATATGGGTTGGATCTGGGTTGTTTCTCTTTTCTTGTGCATTGCTGTGGGACTTGCAGGGGTGGGAGAGCCCGGGTGGGGAGGGTTAGACCGGAGAAGGCTGCAAGCCGTGCATGAGGAGATGTGAGCAGCGGGGTGCAGGTTGCAGCAGGGCTGCGATGAAGCATGGGAGAACACCAGCACGGCTGAAGCTTTCCTGGCACAAGCTCCTGCGTCTCAAGCCCAGCTACTCAGAGCCCTGGTTTTCCAGTTGCTTGTAACCAGGGGTTTCCATCTGTCCCCTGGGAGCCTCACCCCATGGGTGACCCAGACCCAGACTTGACTCATCCCCTTCCAGTTTGAGACTCCATCATTAGACGTGGCACAGTCCCTTGGCTCATGGGTGATGGGATAGAGAAAAATGGTAAAAAGCCCCCCTTGGCCATGAGCCGAGCATCCCAGCAGCGCTCAGGGAAGTGCAGAAGGGTCTTTTGCATCTCAAAAGGGGCTGGTTGGCACCTCCAAGAAAAGGGAGTGCAGTCACTGCCCGTGTTCAATTCTCAGCTTTGGCTTTTGCATATCTTGCCAACACGTGGCAGCCTGTGTTTTGACACATCCCCATCCCTGCGGGACAGGGCGTTCAGCCCCAAGACTGATTTCTTTTGTCTAGCAACATGTAGCCCAGGGTGGCAATATGTTCTTCCAGGTGTCTCACCCTCCTCTTGTCCGGGGTTCACACCAGACTGGGGAGTCGGGGAGGGTTTTTTGGGAGGAAGCCTAAACTCGTGTGCTGGCCTCCCTGCGTGCTCAGTCTTTTGTGAAGGTCACTTCTCACCTTGCTGCTGGGGACGAGGATTATTCCTCAGCAGCATCTTGGCTAAGAGAAGTGCCCATCTGGAGCGAGCCCTCCTCCGCGTTCCCCGGTTTAATCAGCTGTTGGGTCATGCTGGCCACTGAGCGTGGCTCATCCCAAAGGTGATGAGTTGGGACGTGGGGGGGGAAAAATATCTATGTGTTCAGATAATAGGGACAAATTACCTTGGGAAGATTTGTTGTTGTGCTCCATCATCACGCGTTCACCTCTAACAGCCAGCTTGGAGCACAGCGGCACAAAACCTTATCACCAATGGGGACAGAAAGCAGAAAAAAAGGGCAAAGTGTTTGCATTTGGAAAGCTGAATGGGAGAGGGTGGCTGGCTTGCAGTTGTATTGATACAGCTGATAAGAGGGCCTGGCTTTTCTCAGAAGAGCGAGCAGATGACGCAGCCAGGCAGGGACAATGCAGGGAAGGTTTTTGTGGTTTTCCTGCTTGTCAAGCAGAATCTGCAGTGCTGCAGGGACGCGGGGAGCTGGGCAGCACTGATGGTTTGCTGTGAGGAGCAGTATCTGAAATGACTTTTCTGTTATGCCCAGTCTTGGCAGCCAGCTTCACCTCCAGCATTAGCTCAGTTTTCATCTTTCTAGGGGAGATGAACGCTGAAATCCCCAACACTAGTGGGGAACTAATCTGCCAAAAGCAATGAAGTGCTGGGGGAAGAGCGGGTTTTTCTCTGGGCCGTTAAAGACACTCGTCCTTGCCTGTTTTCTTTGGTTTGGCTCTGCAGCCCCAGAAGTGGTAGTGGGTGCTTTCTGCCGACCCCGGGCTCACGGAAAGGGTCTGTTAAAATGAAACAACTTTGTGAGCAGGTAGCAAAGCTGCATGAGAAACCATGGCCAGCAGGAAAAGGAACCTGTGGGATGCAAATAAAGCAGATTCAACCCCCTGCTCCAGTGAGCAACTTTTTGCTGTGCTTATAAAGAGAGGAGGACAGAGGTGCTATTAAATCTTCGCATTGGAACAGAATATGAAAAAGCTACAAAACCCATCCCTTTTTCTTTTGAAGACACAAGCAGGGAATTAGGAGTGGATCAGGTTGTATCCTGTTATTCCTCAGCTGGTGAAAGCTGAGGTTACAATGGTTGCTCTGTTCTGCTGTGCTGAGTAGGACCCATTATTTTCTGGGCACGTTAACGTAAAGCAGATTGCATCTCCCAGCACAGGGAGGGCTCGGGGGAGCGGCCACACACCGGTCAAGTCTCATTAGCTTAAGGCTGCCTGATCCCAGGGGTCTCGTCCCTCAGTGAGTATCGTATGCTCCCCAGGGAGCCGGATGGTGACAGTAAAAGGGCTTTCGTGGCCAACATAATGGGTGTTTATTGAAAGTCATGCAGAACAGAACTTTTTTGGCTTGATAGATGTGTAAATTACAATTAAAAACTGACACCAGGGTCAAACATCAGGTGAAAGGCATTCATTCACCTTGGCTGTCTCCATTCACCCATCTCCTCTTTGTTTGGTGGCCGGTTGGTTACTCTTGTGACTGAGAGCTGACCCAGATGCCTGGGTGCCCTGTGGTCTGTCGGTAGGGTGCTGGCAATGAGAGCTGGGGGGGATTCCTGACCCCCTGGACATGGTTGGAGGACACCAGCCCCATAGCTGTGGGATGGCTGCAGGCTTGTCTGTCCTCCGCCCTGGGTGGGGGAAATGATATGTGACCCCCCAGAAACCTTCTGTCTGAAACGTGTCCGTGCTCAGGCTGCAACAGAAGTCGGTGGTTTCCCTTTGATCCACCTATGAGAGCATCAGGACCCGTGTCGGGATTCAGACCCTCCCTTCGGACACGGGAGGTGTTGGGATGGCGGCAGGAAGGGCAGGGGTTTGGCTTGAAATGGAAAATGTGCCAAGGATCAGGGGGGGACGAGAGGAAAACGAGGGGTGATATCAGCTCCTGGCCCTAGAGAAAATGTCTTCCCAAGCAGTATGAGGGACACTGGGGACCCTGGGAGCCAGGCTGGCGGCTGCGTCTCGTGCTCTGGCTCTCATTAGAGCAGCGCAGGCAATAGGGGACCTCTGCCTGCCTAAAGTCTTCCAAATGTGATCTGTGCTCCAATAAAATAAACAGTTTAGGGAAAGCGAAGCCCCAGGCACACACTTTGGCAGCTGATCACTCCCTAATTGCAGGAAGAGCAGTTGGGAGAGGGTTTTTTTTTTCTTATTTGGGCTGCTTTCTGGTGAGAAAACTGGGCTGGAGGATCAGAGTTGAAGCTTCTCTCCGCTTAACCCCCTCCCCAGCAAAAATCCTGTTTTCTCCCCTTTGCATTGATGGAATTCCGCCTGTTTCAAGGAACAGGAAACACAAACAGCCTCTACAAAGTGTGAACGTCAAACCTGCAGCGAAAGCCTGTTTGGTTTGATACATGCAGTTCTCTGCAAACTTTTCCTGGGCTTTTTGTTGTTGTTGTTGTTGTTGTTTGACAGCACCAGGGGCAGGTTCGAGGGTTGGGAGAGGACTTTGGTGGGCAGAAGTAAACAGGAGTTGATGCCTCTCAAGCTGCCCTGCCTGACTGTGCATGTTTCCACCCCAAAGCTCCCTGAGCCCTAGTTGCCTCTTGAGGAAGAGAAAGGGATGGAGATAATTAACAACAGCCCCTTTCATCTGTGAATAGACAAGATGTGTCCAAACGAATTTCTTTTTCTCTAAGATTTGTGGCGAGGGGGACAGAGAGGGAGCAGCCACGCTCTCCCACCCTGCCTTGGGGGTCCTGTCCAGCCTGCTTGCCGGGTCATTCCTTGCAACCACAAGACAAAGTGGTAACGAAACCAAAGGGAGAGACTGAAATCAAGGATTTCAAGCAACCAGCCATCCTGGTTTTGCAGAACGGGCCGGAGCCCCAGGCCGTGCTTCATCCATCCCCACAGGTCTTCCAGCCCTCACCATCGCAGCCCCTTCCCCTTGCCCCCCACCTCTCAGCCTCCAGGGACCTTTCCTTTTTCCTCCTCTTCCTTTCAGCTCACCAGTTTGAAACTGTTTTAAACATATTGGCAGCAAATCATATGTTTTTTATGAGCAATTTACTAGTGATTTTTCTTCCTGTGGCCTCTTTCCTTTGGACATTGAGGACTACAACCCATTTCAGATGTCCTTTTCCCAGTCAAACCAGAGCACGTCAGCGTCTTTTCTCTCTCGTGGGGAGTTGCTCATGTAAATCCAATAGTTACTTTGGTATTTTGAATATACTCAATCATAAGAGTCCCTTTCCAAGAGTTTTTTCAGCCTTTTTTTTCCCCTGTGTTAGAATTTAAATAAAATGTTGTTTATTTTATTGCAAACTATAGTTTGTTTTGATGCAGACTTGCACAGTTTCTTGTTCTGGTCCAGTTCTCTTCCGAGAGGTCATTTACAGAAGCAACAATCCCAACATGTTGTTTTCTTGTAAATTCTTGATTGTTTTTCTGTTGGCACTTGTGCAAATTGCCTTTTCTGCAAATGCGTGTCATTAATGGAGTGTCAGCTGCAGTTTCTTATTACGCTGGAGTAGAGTTTGTTGGAACTATTCCAGCACAGTTTCTCTATAGGAAACTGCAGATTTCTTGAGAGCAAAATGTATCATAGGAAGGAGTATATAAATACATTTCATCTAGGGAGGATGAGGATAGAAAAATGGAGTACTCCCAACAGCAGGGTATTTACATTTTTTCACTATAAGTTAAATAGAATTATAATTATAGCAAAGCATTTTGATGGATCCCAAATGCTTATTTGTAGAATTTTGTTTAGCAGGAAATTAAAAACAAGTTGGGAAAAATCCCTGTTCATTTAACACATAAATGGTGGCTCTCATACAGAGCAAAAGACCATCGCTCCACTAAACATTTGAATCCAGCCTCCTCGGCTCCGGACCATGACGAGGAGCTGGCTGTGCGGCATGCAAATGAGAGCAGTTCTTCTGCTTAATTATCCCTACTGGAGATATTTATCAAGTTGCTTCTTTGGATAACAGTACTTCATTTTCCAAGAAGCTTGTTGCTTTTAAAGGTTTAATTGGGTCCTTTTACTAAATACCACAGAGATGCCGTGAAATTATGACGCAGCAGTCATCTCACAGCTGCAGACTGTGGAGAGCTGCAGGGAAGAGCAGTTTTCTTGGCCGTGGGAAGGAGTGGATGCTATTTTGGTCCACCCCAGACTTTTTGTTTGGTTTAACCTTACCTCTGGACCTTCTCTAGGGTTTAACCATCGTAGGGCCCCATCAGTGGCCATAGGTCATCAGATAGCCACTGAGCGCAGCTGCTTCTCCAGCAGCCTGGGCATGAGGCCCTGCAGTTGGACCCAGATGGACTATCCTTGACTTCCCGTGTAATGGATCTGTGACTTCCACTTGGCCAATGTTAGTGGGTCAGATTTACATGATTTGGACTGAAAACCTAAAGGATTGCATGGGGTTTTTCCCCCTTTTAAAATTCATTTCAATAACTTATTCAATGTGTCTGGTTTCCTTTTGTATACTGATCTTTTTCTCCTCAGCTTCCAATGCAGCCTTCGCACTGCCCGCAGGCCATGCGCCCATGAAATACTGTGCAGAAGCCAGTCCCTGCCCGAGCTGCCGGACCTTCCTCCCTTGGTCTCCCGTCTCCTCTGTGCTAGCACGAGATCGAAGCACATCAGCCTTAGAAAGGGACTAAGTATCGCATTGCCAAAAAGCTTAATGCAAAGAAAATTTCTGTCCTTTATTTCCCTTCTTCAGAAAGATGCTCTGGAGTGGAATTAGAGGCATTTTGGGAGATGTTAAAGTAAATTAATCTGCCCAGCCCCAAACAGAGACTCTTCTTTGTTTCTTCTGTTCTCTGTTCACTTCTTCTACATTCTGTTTCTTCCCAAAATATCAGATTGCTTCCTCCACATGCACATTATTTTGAGTATTAGGATGCTTAGGTGCGTTTAGAGCTGGATCTGGGTCTTTAAAGTCTGAGCACAGCTGTCCAAAGCCACCGTCGGCTCCCAGATAACTTAGCCAGTGTGACAGAAGACCCAAGGGCTGTGTCGTGAGCAGGACATCTGATGGCACGGGGACATCTCATCCCTTCACCACACCAGGGAAGAGACAGCGTCCTGTCCCCTGCAAGGTGGGATCCCATCTGCAAGGTGCAGTCTGGGGGCTGTGTCCCCCCGATATGGGTTTGGGGTGATGTGCTGGCTTTTAGGCGCAGCAGGGTGGGTGCCACTGCTCTGTGGTGGATGGCTCTTCATCAGGCAGGTCAAGATGAAGGAGCTGAGGCTGGTGCAAAGGGTCAGCATTCATTCAGGGATAAAAATTACTTTTTCTTGTTGTTTGTATCACGAGTTTTAGAATTTAATATGTGGAGATGTTACACAGGCATGGAGTAATTTAGTAAAGAAATATAAACCAAAGGTGCTTGAGTTTATCTCACCATGACGGGAAGGATTTATTGATCAGTATCTTCCTGATGCCAACAGTCTTTCCACTACCACGCCATGGCCGAAGCCACAAGACCTGTGTCAGTTCTCCTGGTGCAGGGGATGCTCTTGCGTGCACAGAAATTACTTTTCCATCAAATATCCCATGCACTTACCAAGTTTTGTGCCTGGATTAGGGGAGGAACAGGCCTGTGTAGCTTGGTGTGGAGCCAAAGAAAATTCAGTGGGATTTGGAAAGGAAAGAAGTGTAAACAAAGAGCTATTCCTGGAGCAGCCCGTGCACTTGGGCACACGGAGGAAGCTTTGCTGCAAGCACCGCACACGCAGCGACCAGCAGCACGCAGCGCTGCGGATGCTGCTGCAAGAGAAAAATGTAGAGGAAATTTTAGCATTCCCTCCAGGTATGCTCTTAGCAAGATGCTTGAAAAAATGCTCTGCTGGATCTGAGAAACAGCCCAGTGTTCGGTCTTGCAGTGTTTGGAGATGTTAGAGGATGTCATTCCCACAGAGCATTCCCGCAGCCACAATTATTTTATAAATGGCTATAATGAAGTTAATTTTGATGTCACACATCAGGGCCAAAACTGGGAGCAAAGCCCGCAGATGAGGAGCTCCAGGCTGAGCGATCTGCCATTCCTTCCCCCAAATCCGACGGCACTCGCTGGAGGCGCAGGCTGGGATGTTGGTAGCAGGGGAGGAAGTTGGGGATGTCTGGGCTTTGTGACATGAAAACTGCAGACCTTAGCAAAACTGGGAAGGCTCTTGGAACAAGAGAAGACCAAAATAACTAATCCCCACTGGTACTTTCCCTCTTAGTAGTAAAGACCTAGGAATTTCCTATGTGTTTCTTGGTAAGCTCTGAAGGGGCTTTAAAGTTACATATTTTTATATTTATATATTTTAAAATCCTCTTTACCCTGAATCTAAGCAGAGTGAAATCTTCCCAAGCTATTCATTTGTAAAGGCAGTGAAAAACAGAGACTTTAAACTATGCTGTTAATAATTCTCTAAACCTTTCTGTGGCAGTAAACAACGAGCTAAACCAGCCAGTGATGAATCACAACAGCACACACACGTTGGAGTGCCGACGAGTAAAACTGAAGAATGAAGTAACAGATGAGTATAAGCTGTGGTGGTCCAATCTCTTCAAATTCTGGAGAATTTGGCAGCTCCAGTTCTGAGCTGGGCTCTGTCTACATTATTTTTGGATTTCATCTGTCATGTTTTGATGAGCATTGGGAGTTTTTTTAAAACAAAAGAAATGAAAAATAAGGAAAGTATTCAACCAGACAGCATCACAAACCTGTTAAAAGGATTTTTTTTTTTGAACTTAACTTGGGAAATACAGTTCTTTCCTCGTTGCTGGCGTAAGTAGAAGTATTTTTACTCTGGGACTGTAATGCCTTTCCCTAGCTTAAATAAAAAGCAGCTGCAAAACACACACAGAGGCACATGCGTGTATATTTTTATATCCCCCAGCCTCCCAACACAGCCCTTGGACCAGCCAGTGCCTCTCACGGTCCCACGGCCGTCGCTGCTCACCAACAGGCTGCTCACATAGGCTCAAAGCACCAGCCCTTGTCCAGGCTCCTGGCGATGAAGCGAAAAGGCCTCATAGTGGTGAATTATAAAATTTATACAATTACCCTCCGGGACATAGACTGAGCCAATTTTTTTTTTTTTTTTTTTTT
>Ga0065711_1006222_pt1 | contig 27424 bp, 13 predicted proteins | sample Hoacrofraction12_FD_59098 | JGI IMG/M metagenome (GOLD analysis project Ga0065711, IMG submission 59098) | Hoatzin crop microbial communities from Cojedes, Venezuela - Epithelial fraction 12 v2 (version 2) | ecosystem: Host-associated > Birds > Digestive system > Esophagus > Crop | place...
CGCGCGGGACGCCTGGGGTGGGCGGGCTGCGACCATAGAGTCCCCGCCGAGGCCTCGCCTAGAAATCCCCACCATAGAGTTGCCGCAGCATAGAGCCCCGGAGGGCGGAGGCTAGAGCGTCCGCTCTGGCGCCGCCTCCAGTTGGCGGTTTCCAACCACGGGTACCATAGAGAGGCGGCGATAGAGAGCCGCGGCCGGTCCGAGGGCGGGAAGGTGCCGCCGGCGGCCCGCAGGCCCCGGGGGTGCGGAGGGGAGCGCTGGCCTCCGGGAAAACCGGAATCATTTCCCTTTATCCGCAGCCGGGGCACGGGCGGGCAGCGCCCCGCCCAAAGTCGAGCCCCGAACGGCAGCGGGGGGGGGCCGTTGCCCCGTAAAGGGCCCGCTCTGGCCTTCCCGCGCAGGACCGCGACCGTGGGCGCTTTTCTCTGCACCCCTCGGCGCAGCCGCTCGGCCCCGGCTTCGCGCGGAGCAAAGGGCGCGCACCAGGCCGGCGGGGACGGTGCCTCAGGGCCGGGGGAGGAGCCCCCGCTCTCGTAGCCCCCCGCGGCAGCGCAGGGAGGGGAGCGCCCGCGGCCCGTCCGGCGCTCGAGGTGCGGGCAGCAAGACGAAGGGAAACCTCTGCCCTCGGTTTGAGCATCTCCTGCCGGCTGTCCTAACGCAAACGGTTGAGAGATTATAGGTGTTAGAAAGGGTTGTGATAAAAGCTTTAGTATACTATATACATACACCTTATATATACTTCCTTTTTTTCTTGTTGCTACATAGAACTCTGACTTTTCCATGTTTGTTTTCTTTTGGTTTCACCTTCCTCCAGTCCCTCTAGTTCTGCCCTGGCTTACCGAGGACTTCATCTCCGTGGGGTCAAACTACTCAGCCGCAGCAGGCGAATGATTTACTTGCAGTAAATCCCGAGTTTCCCCTGACAAAACCTTCCACAGCTACAGCTGAAAAGGTTCAGCCTTCTCCCGGTTTCACTTCCTGAGAATTATGCAGAGTTTTAGCTACACAGCTGGGGCTAAGCTCACGCTAAATAAAGTTACAATACCAGAGAACGCGCCTGGGCCAGAGCTGTGATGACCAGAACAAGAATCTTCAGAGATCTGATCGCTCAATTCTAAACATATTTATGGAAAGATTTACTGGCTATTTCAATTTACTTGGTTAACATAACAATTCCAAGTTAGTTGGCTGGGGTTTCGTTTTCTTTTTAAAGAGGTTTTCCCAATATTAAGCAATTCTTAAAATACAGGAAAGATTTACTGAAAATGAAATGTTTTCAAAAGAAACCACAGCAAAATTGCTACTCGCCATTTGTAGGAAATAACATGTCCAAGTACAGCCGTACCCAGAACCATGCGACCATTAACAGGTACACGTGCAGACGGTAGCTGGTGTCAGATGATATTAATTACAGTTTTGAACAGCAGAGATTAGCCAGGGTCAGATCTCCAACGCCACCACCGTTACTACTTCTCCAGCTCGTACAGAGCCTGGCATGGTTGCTCCAGAGGGCAAAACCTGGCTGGGAATCGCAAAGGTTGAAGAGTCGACAAATCTCTCACTGAATTCCAGTTCATAGTGAAAGATGCCAATCCTGAATCCTAACCAGAAATTGAATAAAGAATATTCAATACCACAGTAAAATCTGAAATACGGGTAGGTCCTGCTTAAAACTGCTCCTAGTAGTTCATACTCAACGAGTGAGCTCAGTTGTAACTCCCAATTTCACAAGCGAAATGGCCGGCTGCTGTAGGTACAAGACAACATCCATCCTGCCGCAGCAGCACAGGGAGCTCAGCTCTTCACCGCTTCTGGTCTCCTACGCTTCTAGATATGAGTGATGTAACATATTGGCAAAAATACTTACAGGTTCTCCCTTTTTCCAGGATAAATGCTAACCCGTGTTTGCTTCCTTACAAAAATCCTTCAGAGAAACAGCAGATGAAGAACTCCGCAAGCAATCAGGCATCAATATTTATTAACACAAGACAAAGGAAACACAATCAATGCGTTAATGGAACACTGTCCAGCCAGATGTTAAATTTAAAAATGTATATCTAATCTAATTTTAAATAAATAAAAACTTTATACATAATTACATAATGCTGTAGTCTGGATTTGACAATGGTAAATAGGTTGACAGATATTAAAGAAAAGTTGCATTTAGGGCTAAAATGTATCTCGTTTTTACAACCTTATTTTTAGGACAGTTAGTACGACACATCTTAATTACATTTATTTAAATCAGAAATGCAGTGCAAAATTTTAACAAACAGGACTTGAGATTACCCACATATTTTGCTTAGGGAATATTCATAAACAGTAAGACACAGAAAATATTTTAGTTCAAAGTGTTAAGATTTCCTAGTTTTTAAATGCCACTGCAGCTGCTAGCTTGGAAGCTGATGGACACCAGTAGGAAACAGTTTGCCTTCTGCAACTGGATAAGCTGCAAAGTCAAACTGGCATGAAGAGTCTGCTTCTTGGGGCTCAGCCCCAGAGCGAGCCCTGACGGAAAAGCCTCCAGCTCTGCACCTGAACATCCACCACCACCAGTGGCCCTGCCAACTGTCTGAAGTTAAGGATCACAGCTCGCTCTCGTACGGACTGATACCAAGCAACCGCTGTAAAGCACAAGGGTCACGTCTTCCGAAAGCCCTCCCCCGACAACCAAATCATCATTCACCAGCCTGGAAGGACAAACCGACCCCAGCCTCAAAGAGGCTACCAATGAACCACGCTGAGCACTCGGTGCTGTACAGTTAGTTACCTCACAGGGACGCTGGAAGGACTGAGAACATCCTCATCTACAGATGAGAGACCGAAGGAGCGAAATGACCTGTTGAAGGCCTCGTGGCAAGTCACTAGCAGAGCTGGAGTCAGAAATCGGGGTTTCCAGATTCACAGCTCCGTACTTCCTCCTCTCCAGCACGTTGCTTTTCACTGTGCCAACCGTGGACAAAAGCACTCAGTACAGTAGGAACTGGCCAGCTGCTCCGTGTCCCTTACTGGCCATCAGGAATGGAATGTTACCGCATTCTACGGGCAGGACTGTAAACGTGCAGTTCTCCAACACAGAGAAATGCAACATGCCAGAATAAAGGTTAGGAGTACACGGTAAACTTGCAGGGTAGAACCCCAGACCCTAAGAAGCTATCAATTCCTATCCAAATAAAAACCAAGGGGGAAAACAAAAAAAATCAAAATAATCCAGTATGTCATTCAAAAACGCCATTTCAGAAAGTCAGTCTGCCACACAATGGGAATAATTAATTATAATTAATAATTAATTATAATACATGTGCTTTTTATTTCTGAAAAACAGCGAATGAAAATAAAAGACAATCCTAGAATTGTTCTCAGGATCCACTTCAATGGACAAAGCATTTGTGAAAACAATTTATCTAAAGCTTTAATTTGAGGGAAAAAGCGGTCAAGACCACCAGAATTTTTTCTGAAATGGGAAATAATGAAGTGAAGCTGTACTGCCAGTCACTTTGCTGTGCAAGAAGGCATGAAAAATAGCGATGCACAACATGTAACAACGAGACTTCGCTGGGTGAAAAGGAGGAACCATTTTTACACCGTTGGCACCCTAAGCCAGCGGCAGCACCGACTGCGGCACTCACAGTTGCACCTGCACTCGCCTCACTGTGGCCACTTTGTTAAAACCAAAGGTACTCAAGGCTTCACGCACAGGTAGTTTAGGACACGCATCTCCAGGAGCCAGGCAGTGCCCTGCTGCTGACGAACAACCTCGCACACCCAGGCAGCAGCACAGCACCGCGAAAGCTGCGGCCGCGGTGCTGCCTCACTGCTGCGGTCGATACAGAAAAAGAAATTGCTCACCTGTAAACTGAAGCATTCGCAAAGAACTCTTCTGTCCTAGGCTTGCCATAACAGCTTCCAGTTTTTAAATCTATTCCCCCCCCCAAATATTTTTCCAAACTACCATAGTTAGGAACTTCTTATCTGAATTTTACTCCTCCTCTCTTCAGTGAAGCACTAACAGAACGCATCGGGAGTTTTTCAAGGACAAAACTGGGGTTTGCTTATGGATACGCTGGGTTCTGCTCCGATAACTGCCACAGGATCTTCAGAGTTCATGCTGCAAACCTTTCCAGAACTGCCTAAACTCTGAATGAGGTAATCTGGAATATTTTAACAGCAGTTTTATTTACACTGTATACCACATTTGACTCAAAAAACCCTGTTGCAGCATCCGGTATCAGCTCTCATGGCTTCCAAAATCATATTTTCTTAACACCCTTAGGAATTTAATTGTTCTTATAAGATTATTAAGTATTAAACGAAAGAAAGGTAATTCTGAGTCCAAGCTTAAATACCGCCTCTCCCTCAGCCTGGTGTGCAACTGCTTGTAAGAGCAGGAAGAGCTTACACCTTGTACTCTGAGGCTTCCGTTCCTTTACATTTACTAACGGGAAAACTGACGCCGTATTTTGAAGGCTGGGATATTGATTTTCACAGAGCTATTTAACAATGTGTTTACCGGAATTGCTCAATCTTATTTTTGTGCCTCCTCCTGTAAATTTTAATTTTTTACATTTACAAAATGTAAAAATTGCATTCAACTTACGCCCCAGAATTATCTAATTTCTTTCTAGTGAATGCTTTGAGGAAAACGGGGTTGTTGTCTCCCAGCCTGTTTACAATACTCCTTGCTCTACCTAGCGGGAACCGAATGGAGTAACGACTGAATGGCACACACAGCGACTTTAACCGTGCGTCAGTCTCACGGATTTATTTTTCCCTCTAAACACAAGGTGTCAGAGGGTGGAGGCAGAGGCTGTCACTCAGGTGCATCACTTCAGGTAAGCATTTTGGACTTGCACTGTAATTTCTACCAAATTCCACGTTACTGTTTAAATTCAGCCTCTTTTAGAAAGATGTGCCTTCAAACCATAGGTTTCTACATGCTACGACACACTTCTGGCCAGCAACAGAAGACGACATACTGAAATAAGAAAACCTGTGAAAGATGCGTGTATCTCACATTAGTTGTCTAACCAAATGTAATTATGCTAAGGACCACAAAAGTTACTTGTCCTTAAAAATTTCTACCTTCAGCTGTCATCATTATCCAAGTTAATTTTCTATCTAAGTGAATTATGTATAATAATATTTACATATTTAAAATATAGGCAAAATTCTTTTTAAATTCAAGAAATATCTATATGAATAAGTAACTCTTAGATTCCGCAAGTTATTGATTTGGTCATGGCACAATTTTAAGTTGTGTGATCCCACGGAATGAACAGCTACAGTACAGATGCAAAGTACATTATATAGCAGGGAACTGCAGAACTCTGATGACCCTTTTCTTAATAGTTTATTATCTTAACTAAATAAACCCTCCCCTTTAGAATCCTAAAACAGTATTAGATAAAAATACAAATATGTACAACGGATGAAAAAAGTAACACTACTGTAAAGGCCTTAGGAATTTTGTAGCTCACACACTTGTCAACTTTGCATTTTCTATAAAGCTAATAGTTCAGTAAACTGTTACAAATGTTTTCCATTGTCTACCACATTTCCTTTTGTCCCTTGGTAGTTGACACGATCATAACACCACAGGATGAGATGAAGGGAATATGGCAGCAATCTCAAACTTGATATCAAGTATTAGTAATTTTCACCAGCTTCATTTCTATAGCCACCCTTTGTCACTTAGTGGTCCCGCAAAGCTTCTCAACATCACTTCCCCCACACACGTCACATGTTATAGGCTACATATATGGGGTCTAACTGATCCGCTAGAAAACTGTCACGGAGATGCATTCGTTGTTTCTCTCCTCTGGAATTGATAGGGATAACTCCAGGATCCACCACCACCACCACTCCCACAATTAGGTAATGTTCTTCCAGGACCACGTTTGTCACGAGAGGAACTAAATCCAGGGCTTCCTGTTCACAACCACACAGCTCCACAACAACCACAAGCAAGTTGGTCCACGTGAACACAGCACTAGAAGTTGAAAAGAAAAAAAAAACAAACAGAAACCCCAGTTATTTTCACAAACATGAAGATCCAAAGTTTACAATTCTTTATCCTTAGGTGGAGTTTACCACCTGCCTTGAGCTGCATTTCCAACTCCAAGACCTCGTCCCGATGTGTCAAAGATCAATTCAAACATATCTGAGTCTTGCCTAGTGCGGCACACGAACTAAACGCTGCTTTCACGGACTCAAATATAAATGGTTCTTTACACCACCGAACAGGAAATCATCATTTCTATTTTGAATTAAGGCTCGTGAGAAAACACTGAGTCAGTCAGCCCAGTATTATTCCGATCTACAGATGGGAAATGATGTGCATGACTTGCTGATGGTAACACACAAAAGTATCTGAATTTGCCTTATGTATTTTTTTCTGTTAAATCCCGCATCTTTGCATAAACACTGCTACATTTCAGCTAGGTTAGGATGAATTTGTTTGTCATGGCTGTTTTACCATTCAGCAATGCTTCTGTGCGTTCGAGATACAGAAGTCTCAATATCAATTGGATGGTAACGCAGTCCCCTCAGCTCCAAAGTTTCATCCAGTGCTCCAACAACATACAGTGCATCATGGCGCTCTAGAGAGGAGAGATGGGAAACGGAGCGTATGCATACTATGAAAACAGGCAATGGCAGACAATAAATGGAGCTTAGGTAAAACAAAGTGTCTCTTGTATCCAGAGTCGTGGATCATGACTTATTTGCTGCGTAGTATGAAAGAAAACTCGTCACCTTCCTTTAAAAGATAAAGACTGATTTCTGCCATACCTCCGCTGGCAGCTGTGAGCTCTGTCCGACGAACAAAGCCAAGGTATCCAGTCCGAGCCCAAAGTGTCTGAGCAGCATCGCCAAAGCTCAGACGAGTGTTGAAATGATCAGCTTGAAGGGTTTCGTTGTCATAGATGGTGTAGTAGCCACTGGCCGTGTGGGGACTATTCACCCAAATCTGTAGGGGAAGTGGAAACCCAGTCAGATCCACACACTACGAAACCAGAGCATCTGTTGAGTACTTAAATGAGCAGATAATAAACTGGAAAAAGAAGGTTCTCTTTTTATCTAAGATTTTCCAGTTCCAAAAATGTTTTGCATTTAGCTCAAACCTCCAAATATCCTGCAGAATCTTAAAAATGTGTCTTGCAGAACTACTCTCCTAATAACTGTAAGCTGAGGATTAACTCAGTAAATAAATTGCAGATTTTTATAACATGAGAAGTCTAAAAATTGACAATAATCTATCAACACAGATCAAACATACCGGTGTGTAATCAAGATAAGGAAAGCAAAATGTAAATTAGACTATTTGGAAGCCAGTTATGCAAGATTTAGAGTGGAATAAGCCTTCCTTTCTAGTAGGCTTTTTCTTTAAAGTTGTCAGTAAAATAACACACCCAAATTCTGAACACTCAAGCAGTAATTCAGCTTAAAAAGGCCTGCAAGTATTACTGCTCACAAACTGTCATCCGCAACTTACAGAACAGAATGAAGACAGCTCTAGAAGCAGACAACAGGAGAAACCACCCAAAGAGCGAAATCTGCGCTTACCTCCCCAAGATGAGAATCTCCAAGAGGCCCTTTTGTCTCAGGATTAACAATGACTACTTTGACTCCAGGTAAAATCTAAAGATCAGAAGAAGGAATATGCAATCTGTATACGAATTATCTTCATGCACAACTGAAAATATAAAGGCTGTTCATTTACCTCCGGAAAGGCATGATTTCACCCACAGAGAGTACAAACAGGTATAAAACACGCTAGGACACGTACACTGAGTATGCTAATGGCATGAATGTATTTCATGACTCAAGAGCCACGTAGGTAAGGGGTCCTAGGCCTGTAAACGTTGCTAGAGCTTGATTTTGAAGAATTCAATGTTAAGAACTGCCGGGAAGCATCTTTCTGTTAATCCATTTAAAGCAGGGAGTGAGAGCTACACTAAGTTTCCAATACATGCTGATTCCAAGGGTAGGACAGCAGACACTTTTGATGTGGTTTATTTACTGTAGCAGAACCAATTCTCCCAATTGTTTCAGCAAAGCATGCTCCTAAATCAACAGGTACTGTATTACACGTCAAACTTTCCCAAGGAACAGTGTAACCAACTATCACCTCTTACGCTATGCCACAAGACTACCTCTGCTAGCTACACATCTACACCATAAGGGGCAGAAAAAGGAAAGCGTGGTCATCAGATGCTGCGTGCCACGCCTCTAGGCACTACCGTGAAATTACCTTTCCAGATTCTGAAAGCAGCAGGCTTTGTGGAGCTCCCCTTTCCACCAGACGTACTCTGAAGGTAAAGAAAAGGGGGGAAAAAGCGCTGAAATCTAGTGAGAGGTGTGATAGCTCAGTACCATTAACACGTTTTTATATAGTTATTAAATAAGTTTAAGTAAGCTTACTGTACCTGTCATGTCTCAAGGATTTCAGATCTACATACACCGTGGTGGGATCAGGTCCAGATGTTCCCTGAAGAGTTAACATTTTTTAAAAAAATTAATGTATCTACGGAAGTCAGGGTAACTTCTGCTTGAGCTCATAAACGTTTCCAGGGGTTTCTTACTGGCAGCAAAATTCATATTCACATTTTCCCACCTTTGCAGCTGCACTAAGGGAAACACTTCAGTAAACTGGCTATTTTGTCTCTACGCCAAGCGTAGCACCAGCATGGGACACATCTTTGGGGAGGGGGGAGCTGCTATGGGGACAGCCCAAGCACTCTCAGCTATGAACCCCGGGGCAACTGGAGTCATTGTTTATGTGGAAATAAACAGTTCTCTAATGTCATGTTTCAGTTGTTTTGAGCATCTGAGATATAATCTGGCAGCTGAAAACAAGAAAAGCTGCTTCAATCTTCTGCCAGCTGTTCGCTACAAAGCAGATGTTGGGCTGCGCTAACGATGCCAAAGCGTGTGCACATCGGGAAGTTTGCCGATTCAGAACACAACGGGATCTGGACATCTGATGCCAGTGACAACAGACGCACTAGAAAGCGCCGACGTTACCTGCAGGCAGATAGCAACGTTGACTCTTGAGCCGAAGGTGGTGCTCACAGCACGAGACGACAGGCCGATGTCTTTGAAGAGTTTGGAGAAGGAATGAGTGAGAGAAACTCGCGGCCGTTCCTCTGCAACTACCACACAAGTGCGGACACAGGACAGATTAATTCCTCGTGCCTGGAAAAAACACAAACGAGTGCAAAGGACCGTATGTATTAATTCCTCTGCCACGCTGCACCAAGATCCGTCCCCTCACAAGAACTGACATTTGCTTTTTATCCCTGGAAATCACTTGGGAAAAATGCAGGACAAACCCTGTTCGTGTGTTCAAGTTATTTCCTCTTTTCAGCTTCTATTTGTAATTATAAAATGTGTCTGCCCACAGCCTAGAATTACTGCTAGAATAAAATATGCATTAACCGTGCTTGTTCCTCTGCTACAGAACATAGCATCGCCTGCTTCTGCAGTGCTTTTCAGCTAAGATTACATCTGCTGTTTACTATTTATATAGATGGAAACCAAACCAAGTGACAGTAAAATCATTTGCNGGGATTAAACCAAGTCTTCAACAAAACCAGGACCACAATGCNTTACTATTTCTAGANATGATCATGAANGCACTGAACAGCACCAGCCAGTTGTTCAACTCTGTGCTTTATGCTANCTGGTGACACACCCCAAANCAGACACCTTCACAACTGTGCCACCACCAGAACAAGACTGATCCTTCCTCTCATAGATGGAGTGCGCTATTTCAGTAAACCCCATGCAAAAAGCCACCTCAAGCATTTTAAGTAGCTTTTTTTTTTTTCTCCTTCCTCTGATCTCCAGGGAGAACATACCTCTATTTAGCACATCGCCTCACATGTGTGCTTTACATCATGTGCTGGTCTGAGCCTTCACTGCAGACTGTTATATAAGCAATTCTCCTGCATAGCATTTTCTGCTGCTGGCATCCTCTCCTTAGGGTTTGCCCAGCAGTCTCTGACACTCGCTGGCAACGTGCTGCCTACACTGCAATACATCTGCCCTTCTCCATTTCAATCCTTTTAATTTTCTGGGGCTGTAAATGTGTTGGTTTTTTTTTTTTTTTGCTTTTGCTCTTTGAGCAAGCTCTGGACTGGGGACTTGTGCACCATGAAAACTGTTGTACTTAACAATGGCATCACTTCGCTTTACTATCACAGTTTCCTTAATTTATGTAACATAACATTGAGGAACCATTTCTTACCTTTAACATTTCAACTTGGTTTCCAAGTCCCTTTGTGCACAGTTCCATGACTGAATAGGAACAGAAAGTGTCCCTTATTTTATACTGGCTGACAGTAGATAACCAGAGAAAAAGATTGGATTCCAGCTCCATAGGAGGAATTAAAATTGACTGGTGTCCAGAATACACGCTGTGAAGAACATTAAGGAAGAAAATATCTTTGTGTAGCATGTAGTTATCTTTAAATTAATATTTACTGTATTTTCGTGTTATATTCCTGCTAGACCAAAAGCAGGTTGTGGGACTCTGCATCTGAGGCGAATTGATAATAGCTCCAATGCCCACCTTCTGTAGCAACATTGCTTTAAAAATACAACTTACTGTACAAGAATAACAATTTATACACACACAAATGTGCACACACACTTTCAGAGTGAAGGAAGAGGACTGGCTCGACCACACAGTTTACAGAACGAAAACTCCCTTACTGCAACATATAATCACAGAAGAAAGGGAAGAGAAACATTCTGGAGCCAGTAATATTTGGCAGCACAAATACGCATAATCAAAGACAAATTCTCCCCTTACTGTAAATTAGTCATTTTGGTAATGTCAACATAATCTGTCTGTAATTACACCAGATAAAGATGTGGACTGCCATTTCCCATTTATAACCAGCCAAGAGTTAATCTTTTCCTTTTTCTTCTCAAAAGTCATACCTGCAAAGGCACCAGAGCACAAAACCTAGTCCACAATAGGGGTCAAGACAAATTGCAATCTGCCGAGAGGAGTACAGCTCACACTGAAGCTTGATTGCCCTGCAAAGGCCGCTCACTGCTGCGTGGGACATCTGCAACGCAAGAGACAAAGAAACTGTGCTGAAATTCGAGGACATCAAAATAGGACGTCATCAAGACAGGTAGGTAAGAATAGAGATAGGTTTGCGCTGATAACCGTTCTCCATAAACTATGTTTCTTATTAGTTTATCTTCTGTAGCAGAGGCAGAGCACTGCAGAACCCTCTGAGCCATAGTAAACCAGAAAAAAGTGATACCAATAGCGATTGCTTAAAAGCTTCAGGCATCTCAGACTCCGAACACAGCTGATCATTAACGACAGTTCAAGGTTTTAATTTTTTTAGTTTCTTATCCTCTTCTGTCAATTGAATTCCTGTTCTGCGCTTGCTGGGGGGAAGCAGAAGCTCACAGCTATGCTGCTCGCATCACTCGCCGCTGCCCTAACAGGCAGCTCTCCAGTGGGAGGCAGCAGCAGAATTCCTGATGCCCACTGTAGAGACCCTACTACACTGCAGAACTAATTCTTCAGCACCAAGGTACTGCATTGTCTGCAGCGAATCCATTGCTTTATTGGATGAGAAGCATGGTCCTTATTAAAGCTGCAACAGCCAGCTTTGGTGGAGGTCGAGGAGAGATGGTTCAGAATATCAGTCAAAGACAATACACTAAAACCCGCCTCCCCTAAAATCATTTTACTGTACCTTTACTCCTGTAAGCATGCCTGTTGTGGAAACGCTAAAATCTAGATATGCTAACATTTCAGGCGTAGGTGGCTTGTAGATCTGAGACAGCCGCTTCCTGGGCAAGTCATCTGTACAAGAAGGGAACAAACATGGTTAATTTTTGATTACTGAACTGATATTTGAAAGAACACAACTTTCAAAAAGTCCAAGATGGATGATAACACTTTCTATTAATTCTCTTTCCAAAGGAGACAAACCAGCACATGACAAGACTCTTGCCGAAGTTGCCATGTAGAAAATTATTTAATTCTCAGGAAAAGGGAGAAAAGACTAACTCGCTCTTGTCTTAAGGAAATTAACAGTTGTCTGGAACGTGGCTTTTCAGTGAAATTATTTTCCATGCATAGCTCAACAAATGCAGAAGAGATGTCAGTAAACAAGGTCAGACCTAGCTTATATCTTGGACAGTTTTTCTACAAATTCAAACAAATTCTTAAGAGCCATCCAGTTATCGTCTGAAATGGGGGACAGTCCCTCTGGAAGCCAATGGCAATGACTACACAGAACTTCAAAAAGTCTTTTAGCCCATGGACCGCACCTGTGTCAATGATGGTTGGCCAGGTTTTCACATCTACAGCAGCAGCTGCCTCTCTGGATTTCAGCAGTCTCATTAAGGTCTGAGTTGTGAGAATACAGGCAGCTTTGCTGACCTAAGAAGAGAAATACGTACTAAAAAACCAGACAAAAGCATGTCCCAGTGGCATTGCCATTGCAGGATCCAATGTTCATAGAGTGTATTTCACCATCTGTAGCCAGCTTCCCTCAGCAAACGTGCATTAATTTCTTTAGCTTTTGCAACACTCTGCTTTCTACTCTTCCTTCATTAAAACCCCAAACACAGGCTAAAATGCAAATAACCATGTCAGGACCTTTAGAGCAGGTGAGAATATTACACAGTCTACATCTAGCCTTCTCTCCATGGTTATAATGGGGAGGCACCGTCTCCTGGTTACTGGGCTTGGAAAGTAAATAACAGCAGGATCTGCACTTGCCCAGCAGTAAGGAGCATCCACGTGACATTTTAAGTGCTAACATCACATTAGTATCTCTCAGAAACCACCTGTTTCATAGCAATTTGTCTTGCCACATAAGGAGAGGTGGTTCTCTCAATTTATGAATGAAACCACTGTCCTTCAGTTATAAGATGTGCTTCAATCGCTGCTGTCCTGTAAACAGCATGGGAGTCTGGACAGCTGTGTTAACCGCTCGAGTCCGAGAGGCTGAAGCATGAGCGCTCCAGCCGTGCTCTCAGCTCCAGCCCCGTTACTCACTTCCACGATCATTCGCACAGTGGGCAGAGTAGCAGTGAGGCTCTGAGCATGAGGTGGTCTCACGGTCACGGGGACGCAGCCAGCATACAAACAGCCATAGAACGCGGTGATTAGCTCAATGCCTGCAAGGACACGACAGGCTGTAGTGTAGGACACTGGTGGATGGACATCCTGCTGATGCCAGCCTTTCCCCTGAGTATTTTTTCTCCAAGCTTCAGTTACAATTTCGGTTAGAAGGAGGTACGCACACACTAGTCACTTCCACAGCACACATGTGTAACATAAACAGTTCGAAAACTGGGGGCAGCACAAGGAAGCTAAGGAAGCTTGGGACAGGGGACCGGGAAAGTAGAGAAGACCAACCACACAGACAACCATATCCATCTAATAGGAAAAGAATGTCCGAAGTGTAAAATGACTCAGAAGTCAGTCAGGATAAAACAGAATTGTCTGGCAGGGCAAGTACACACACCAGAGAGCACCTCCCACTAGCAGTGAGCGTCTTCCACACGCCGAGTGATTAAGCTGTGTGCTACCAGCCACAGCAGGCAGACCGCGCTTCCCACCGTTCCCAGCCCACCGCTGCAGAAGAGGCACCCAAGAGTCTGATGAAGTGCCCATTTTCTGCACAGCTGAAGGTGATGGCACCATTCTCTACGAGAAGCCACCTTGCCATTTCTCATAGCAAACTGGATGAAAAGCTGCCCACTGGTAACGTGACTTCAGACGAACAAGATCTGAACAGACCAGCAGCTGAGGAGTCTCTGGTAGGGTGACCAGCGCAATTCTCCAGCACATGCAGAGCGGTCACAAGTTTCTAATAACTTTGCAGTGAACGCATCATACTAGGTGATCTTTGATAACTACAGAAGTCTTGAAGTTTTTATTCTAAATATTACGACACAGGAAGATCTAGCCAAGAATGAGAAGGTACAAACTGGCTTTTCCAAAAGTCGAGAGAATCGAAGTTCGAGTCCTGATGCTGCCAGACATTAGGACAGCCCTCTCTGGAGTCAAAACTAGATCAGTGAGTTCTGCAGTCGCTAAGGTATCGCTCTCTCAATGATCTCTCCTATATTTCCAGATCTCAATGAGATTTCAAACAAAGACCATGCTGCCTTTCCACAGTGGGATCCAGTCATTATTAAAGTTTGCTTACCAGGAGGATAAAGAAGCACCACATTGTCTCCTGCATTGAGATGTCCTTTGTCACACAGAACTGATGCAATTCTCTCAGCTTTTTTGTGCAACTGAAGGCAGGTGGCTGTGCACACAGTGGTTCCCTTGAAAGGAGACAAAAATGTTCTAAACAAGGCCTGGCACAACACATGTGTCAGTAAAATGGCTGCTGCTGGAAAAAAAAACCAAAACAAAACAAAACACAAACTTGCTTGCTAGCATCAGTCTACAGCTACTGGTTATCTATACCTATAGGCTGCTGGCATTTCCTGAGCCATTTATCCACTACAATATGAAAAAGACAGAGATGGAGTTAGATCTGCTCTAGAAAATTCTACCTTCCAGGGAGTCAGTTCAGGTCTTCTTGCACCAGAACCTTGCCAGAATATACTCAACAGGGATACACCATTAAATAATACAGGAACCAGTGGGACCTACGAACATGCTCAGTTTTAAAACGAAGCACTGAACCATGACAGTCATTTAGATGAAGTGACCTATAGGCTCGAAGGTTCAAATTTTAAGCTACAAATCCATGGGCAAAATCCTACACAGAGACTAACAGATGACATTGGACTGGGCAAAAGATTTTAAACAGAGTCTCAAACTTGTGCTGAATAACATGCTGTGGACCTTAAAAAAAACAACAACTCAGCACTGACTGTACCTTGGCATTTAACAAAAGGAAGAGTGGGTGGTCAGGACTTGCTTGAGCTCTCCACTGTAACACCTCTGTCAGGAACTGGTGCTGAAACAAAGGGGCAGGAATTAAATACCAGTGCTTCTACTTCACAGGCAGTACTTTAGTCCACTTCATGTTGCTGCTTTGCATTCTGCTGTAGGGTAAATTCTTTACCCACTCTCTAGCTGTAACAAATACTGATTTACCTTTTTAACTAAATCATTGTCTTCTATCTGACCAAGATCTCTTCCAGAGGCTTGAGCTATACGCTTCCCAGCAACCAGGTTCCCCACCATCACAGAGGCAGGGCCAACACCTGTTGACAAAGAACAGCCACATGAAATCTGGACTTTTAATGCAAATGGGAAGGAGCTGGCCTAGAACTGCAACTGCAGGACAGCAAAGGTACAAAGATTCTCTGTGGGATCCCACTGTTCCTGGGCACGGGTGGAAGAAGAGAGGTAAATGAAACCTCACTGACAGAGTTCAGAAGGCACTGCTAGTCTTTTATTCATCAGTAGAGAGAATCCCAAAGGTAGGAATCAAAATTCTTGATGGACACATGCAAAGAGAGGCTCAAACATGTCCCAGCCACAGACCACAAGACAAGCTCTGGTCCCCAGCAAGTAGTACTCTCAGTGTCGGAGGCATCACAGGGCTTCCTAGGCCTGAGATTGCGAACTTCAGTTCATTAACGCTAAACAAAAGGGGCTTGTGTTACCTGGTTGTTTCTGCCTGGGTTTTGGCAAGTTCGTCACACACGTGTGTGGGCACATGAGGATGTTGCACGGATGTAGAGAGCCCTCCAGAAAGTGCTGTTTAGTTTGAGAGATATGGATCCCTCCCAACGGAGTTTTTGGCAACGTGTTGGCTGGCACAAGAGCAAGGCAATATACACCCACTTGGTGAATGCTGTCAATTGCCTAGAGAAAGGAAAGATGGTCACTTGAATTCTTGGTACTACTGGAGAGTGTCTACTGCTACTGGCCGCACTGACATACTGCAAGAGAAATCCCTGCATTTATAAGGTACTGGAGGAGCAAGTCAGTCTCTGTCATTCCATTTCACCCCTGCAACATCAGCGAGCCCTATGGTAAGAGTTAAGTGCTTGTTAGCAGCCCTGCCTTTACAGTCCACTTCATATACAAGAAAGCCTTTTTTAAATCTTTCATGACCAAAATCCCAAAATACACACAGTTGCTTGATGAATCATATGATTTTGATCTCAGGATTTTATCCATCTGCCTCCTCTCAGCCGTCACACACTGTTCCTTTTTGTCTGCCTCAGTGTTCAGGCACCTAATACATTATTCAGATCACCAGGTACTTCCCTGTTTTTTCTCACCAGTTTGCATACTTCACAACCTGAAACATCATTTCCAAGAATGATACACATGCAGTGCAGGCAGCTCAGAGTTAAGTATTTGCTACTCATTCTGCTTTCTTAGGACTACACTCATTCAGCTGTTTTAACCTTTCTCTGCTTACTGTCTCCCTGCTGAAAATGCATGCCCAAAGATAAGGGTGGCTTTAAAGCATAACTTTGAGCAGCAGCATCATCCAAGACTAAAAGCAGAACTCCCAAGCTCAAGCACGAGATCGGCTTTGCAGTGCTGAGAAGCAACTGTGTCCCTCTACACAGCCATCTTGCTAGCATAATGCTGCCCACTTCGTCCGAGCCTATGCTATTCTGTGTTGCAGCCGCTTTCCCAGGACCTTCAGGACATAACAGAACAGCTTGTACACAGCAGATGTACCCAGCTTGTGACCCTGTAAAAATACCTTGTGCCAACAGGGATCAGGAGCCTGTGCTCTTTCCATCTGGGGCATGCTGATGGCCTCTGATCTGCCCACACACTGAAAAACTGCACAAACTCACCTCGTCCACATATGCAAGTGGGCTTACCTGCAGCACTCGACTCATCCACTGAAAACTGTCCTCTTCAGATGCATCTGGCCTCTGCTCTGCAACCACCACAATCCTCTCATCATAGAAGACAGACACCGAGAACACAGCAATCCTAAGGAAAAGGGGAGAGCCACATTGGCACAAATTCCAGTTTTACTCCTTGGGAATAGGAAGCCAAGGAAACAGGCTAAAGACAGAACTCATAAAAAAACCCCAAGGGGTGAAGACAGAGAAAAACTATGTCACAATTAAAATCAAGTCAAAAAGGAAAGACTTTGTGAAATATGTAAGGGATTAATTCCACAGTCTAATTTCTACATAGCATAGTGCCCTGTCCTCTCAATCTGCTATCACATTTCTGTTCCAACCTGTGGCAAATCACCAATGCAACAAAAGATTTAGAAGTGTCTCCATGATGTAGGGGGCTTAAAATCTCCTGTTAAGTCTTACCAGACATGAGCTCCAACCCTGCCTGAGGATCTAGAAAATTATATCCACAACTGCTAGATAAAATTAAGTATCTTTGGACATTAATGAAACTCTTCCTTGCTGCAGAGCATCAGCCAGCAGCTAACTGCTACAGAGACTTAAAAGTAAATTCTACAGAGAATTAAATTCTCCATGTGGCTGACATCTCTTGTTACTTGATTCCTTCCCCCAAAGTACACAGACTTGATGAAAAGTCAGACAGGATAGTGGGGAAAACAGACCTGTGCTGGGCAGGATCAGGCCAATTACTGTCTAAACCAAAACCACATTTACTTTAAGTGAGCTACCTAAACAAAACAGTTTTGGAGGAGAAATCGAAGATCACACTACAGATCCTGTTTCATTATATTACATGCAGAAGCTTATGGGGAGGGGGGCAAGGTTTATTTTGCTAACCTTCCTCTGTAAACTGTTTTTATTGACTCTACTGCCAATCCAGTCGCCACAATGTCATCGGCATTATGTCTACGGCCGCTAACTGTCAGCAATCCATCCATTTTTCCAACCACAAACACCAAACTGCCCTGAAAGATAAAGAGGTATCTGTAAGTAACTTATATAAAGCAAATACTGAAATGTCTTTGATGACTTGCATGTTTCTTAACTACAGCTAGATCAATGGGATTTGTATAAAACATGCTTTCTTTCTTTTTAAGTTACATCATTTATGACTAAACCAGGAAAAGCATTCCAGCCACTCAGTGAGCCAAGACGCTCCAGCACAGATAGCAGAACTGCCATATAAAAAGCTTCTCAAGCTTGGTTTTAGAAGAATTAGCAATCTAAAAACGTAACAAGCAACACAGTAAGCCACTGTAATGACAACATGCTGGAAAAGTAAGGTACCTACTGGCTCAGGCAAATCCATTAAATTTAAACTGTCTTATCAACAGCAAGCTATCCTTACACATACTTCTGTACCCAAATGCTTTTCTTTTAAACATTGAAGGCTGTTAGCATTAAGAAAAGAATATAGGAATGCAAGCTCAAAAACTAAATTACGTACAGGTCCAACAAACCCCAGCAAGCCGGAACGGACAAATGGCACATCACCCACTGGAGAGCCAGTTGAGTTCACAGGGATAACCTGCAACAGAAGGGACGACGCTGGAGGCAAAGTGGATTTGCCCGAGAACAGAGAAACATTCCCCACATCAAGAACTGCATTATATGCGAGTGAGGTGGTGAGGAGGTGTGGGGGGAATCTTTGGTACAGTTATTGTTTTAGCACTGTGGGAGACCTTTATGAAAGCGGAGCACTGAAAGTATCTGAAAAAACAACATTAAGTTGCAAACCAAAGAGATTATACAAGGCTATCAGTTCTGCACAGGAAGCGGGGAAAGCAAGCTGCATTCCACTATACATACCTCAAATGTATTCTTTGTCACCCCCGACAGCCCATAATACATCATTCCTCCTGCTCTGGAGCTAACACAGATTTCACCAATCTCATCTGTTTTACAAAGCTGAGGTGGTCCATCAGGTTTCACTATACACATCATTCCTAGGACAAATTACGCATTGTTAAAATTAGTCCCCAAGATTCACCTTGTCTAAGAACTGACGCATTTAACCGATGGAGATGTGGCAACGCAGTACGGGGACCGCCTGACCTCCCCCAAAGCTGAGGCTGAACATCAGAGCGAACACTGACCGGTTCTTCTTCTAAAACATCCCAGACCATTCACTAAAAGGTCTTATAGCAGACTCCTGCATATTTTTACCTCCTGGCATCACATGGCCAACATCCTGGACAGTGAGAGCAGAGTTTTTATCTTCAGTGTTGACACGAATCACACCAAAACTCAGCCCATTCATGGACAGGATGGCTCTTCCAGGCAAATGTGCCCCGGGGACCCCAGGCCTTCGAAAGACACAAAATCAATACACTAAATCAGGCATACAGGCTATCATTAGACTCAGATAAAATATTGCAGCAACAGAAACATGCGTGTGTCAGCCTCACTTCTTTGCATAACAAATTTAAAACTGTGAGATGGCAGCAGGGATTGCCTCCCAGAAGAGCCACATTGATCAATAAGTACGAAACTGTGTTCTTGGGCAAGTACCACTCTTCTTCTAGCTCTTTAGCTTACCCCATATCAAAAGCAGCTCCCAGGACAGATGATTACAGGGCTATTTATTACAGAAGGCAGCAATGGACAGAAACAGACTATGAAAATGACTGTCCAAAGCGATATCAAATTTAATCTCAGATTCAAGAATATCACACTAGTTGTGCAGTAGTAGCTTTATCCTACTCCAGAGTAGGAGAAAGCAGTGCACAGTTCTTACAGGCACTGAACTGTCACACACCTTGGAGCAAAAAAAGCACTCGTATCTCAGGAGAAATGTTTAACAACTTCTCTACTTGAATACCTGAGCACACGCAGTAAATGTCAGTGGAGCTCATTACACGCTTAAGTCAACTATGACCAACCGATGTGTGAACAAACCTCAGCCTGGCTCACTTAATCTAGCAAACAGACTGCAATGCTCTATGTCCATTACCTCCGTATTGCAATAGTCATCGCTTCTGGAGATGTGGCACATGGACAAATTGCCTCTGGTTTAAGCCCATGGCTCTGAAACAAGCTCAGGAAGGCATCGCATGAGGAAACAGACCCTGGAAAGAAAGAAAATATGCCACTACGACTTTACATAATTTGATTTAAAAAACTGTCTGTAAAATAACCTAGAAATAAGCACAGTGTATTTGCAGAGTATATATACTGTATCACTTCTAAAAACTCCAGGTAGCATCTTCCAAGCTACAGAGGAGCTTAAGCGACTACTGAATGTGACCTGAACAGGTGCATTCTCTTGCACAAGTCTGCTTCTCTCCCCCACTTTGATTCAGAGTTGTTACACGCTCATGGTACAACAACAGGCTTAAAATACTTTCCAAACCTCCAACCATTAGCACACATGTATAGGGTCTGTTTCCCTGAAGCACGCATAATCAAAACAGGTCTAACGGTATTCCAAGTATCCCTTCCGGCTGGTGCCATCTAGACAAACATTCTTTAAGCCTTTTCACTAACAGCACTCCTTGCAGATTTTTCTGGGGATTTTTTCCCCCTTCAACGTTCTTCTTAAAAGCCTTTATTTTATCCCCTGTGAGCAATTTAAAACCAATCTCCCTGTGTCTACCAGAACTGTTTTACATACATTTTTACATAAGAGCTCCCCATTCAACTCTCCTGTTTCTTACCTTGCAGTATCTTTCACAACTCATACTCAAAGGATGAACGCACAGAAAACCCCTTGCCCTGGCGCTAAAGTACCACAATCCACAGCTCTCTGTTACCAGACAGCTGCCCTAACTGAAATCATCTCAGAAGTATCTACAAAGTAAGTTAAGCTTGAGCCTGTGAGACAAGCAGCTGAGAAACCTCTCTCCCAAAACGAGAACGATGTGCATACTCACAAGGATTTGCACCATCAGTTACAATCAGCATGCGCAGAGAACTCAAACTGACATCTCTTTGGTCTCGATGGGCCATCATGGCCCAGTGCAAGTCTCGACACTTGACTAAAGCAACTTTTGCTGCAAACCAACACAAAAAAAACATATAAGGACAAATAAAAGCTTTCTATGAGTCATTGTCACATGAATACACACTCCAAAACTCCCAAATGAGAAAATTCTCACTAAAGCAAGCAAGCCTAAATTAATTGAGCCTGCAGTAACAGCAAACCCCAACATAAAATAGCATCTGCTGTGGGATACAGGCCATTTGCCCACCACCTGAGCCAGGGTCTGTCACTGTTGCAGCCCCTTCTCCAAAATGCATAAATCATTATCACCATCTGAACGTCCTCAGTGAGGACTGGGGATCAATGGATCTTGCTGCGCCCAATTCTTTTCTTGGTTTCACAAAAGGCATTGGCTTCAAGTAGACAGGTCAGAGGTCCCCATCAAGTTGGCTGACATTCACATGGCATCAGGACTTTGTGCATATTTAGAAACAAATTAGAGTTTTAACCCTTGTGATTTGTCATGAAAGGGCAAGAAGACAGGCTCTTAAAGCATTTGAGATTTTAATGCCCCTCATTTACTTATCCTGAGAACTTCAAGCTAAAGTTGTGGAATGTACACAGTTACCTTTGTGGGCATGAACTCTCTGCACCCATGAGAGTGGACAGGTTTTCATCACAGAATAGGGCACACTGATAGTATGCAGTTTGTTCATTACATTCTGAAAAGCAGAACACGATTTTTAAAAAAGAGCTCACAAAACCTGTTACAAAATAGAAACAGGAGTCACCCTCACTCCCATTACCCCCCACCCCACCATGAATTCATGTGAGTTTACTGAGGATGCTTCCACACTTCCTCCAGGGAACTGCAGATCTATCATGGAGAGAAATGGTTGACTTGATAGGTAATGGTCCTCAACCATCTCCTCAAAGGCTGCAGTTATAAGGAGTTATGGAGTGCTTCAGAAAGTCCTCACAGGCTCAACTCACCGTTAGAATGCCATGCCACAACCCTGCATCCTTCTTAAAATCCAAAACATTCACTATCGTTTCACCTGAAAAAAGAAAGTTGTAGTTTTGAAGTGAAATATCCCAGGACAGCTGTGACCACTATTTATGCTAGAATCTGCATATATTTGACCCTGTCATTTGAATCTGTCAGATCTGCTCCAAGAGGTATACATGCAGCAAGCAAGTTCAGAGCCTTTTTTGACTGATTATGTGTTTCACTAGTCAGAGCTCCTTGTTATGCAAAATAACATAACTGAACATCAATTTAAGATAAGGAACATATCCCAGAAAGTCGCAAGAAAATTACATTCCAGCCTGTAATGTACATCAGTAGAAAGAAAGGGTCTTAACCTCATTATGCATGAACAGTAGCAGGGGAAGAAAGGAGAGAACGTCATTCAAGCACTGACTCCCAGCAGCAATGGAAATTAAAGCGATGGCTTGCGAAAGACAAACCCTGCATTTTGAAGTACTATCACACAGAGCTCTAAAAATAAAGTTTCAGTCATGGATATATAAATTAGCTTGATTTATGAAGCAGACCAGACTAAAAACACATCCGACAGCAGAAGTCTCTGTACTCCCACCAGCAATTTCCAATCTCCATTTCTGGATTAGCCAGAAAGCCTCACGCAACTAGGACAGAATCAGTTTATGCAAGAGGTGCTTTGATATTTACACACACAATGAAGAACAAAAGTTTGGAAAGACATTTTAATGGGCGAGAGGGAGACTGCAGCTCACTGGAAAATGCTCCCCTTTTGATTCATCAGAACAGACTTGTTAACTTTCTAGATATAATGCAAATCCCACATTTTATTCCTCTTCACTATGGCAGTGAAAATGATGTAGCTTTGAACAGAAAAGATTACACTTCTTCACTTTTGGGGGAGAATTAATCTGCGCTTTTTTCTTTTACCCCCCCAACTCGCCCTTTTCTTGAGTAGATACGATTGTGTGTTGGTTACTCACAGACAGCTGATAAAAATATCAGTGGCAACCATTGAAAATTATGTTGCTGAGCCTTCATTCCTTTTGACGTTTCTGTGACATCACCTACCTTCAGAATAGTTGCAGGCCTGAGACAAGGCTTGACAGTGAGATAGCATGGCAAGCCGAGACACTGTAACACCCATAACACTGCCCTCTTTGCTCGTCTTGTACTACAGAAGAGAAAAAAAAGTCAGGGTGTGACTCTGGATCCCACATATGAAGGAAATTAAATCAAGTTTTGTTTCTCTAAAGATGCTGAGACTAAAATAAAGTACCTGCTTTTAGAAAGGTATCAGCAAGGTTCACTACCGAACAGACAGTTATTCGGGTAGCAAACATGTTCAGGTAACTCCAAAGAGATGCGAGATAAAGACAGCAACTGAATGCGTTTGTGTTTATTTCATTATCACTACTTCTCACAACACCTCTTCCTGCTCCCACCAGTAAACTGAAAAGCCAAGTTGTAACTTTAGAATAGCCAAATTACTGTTACTACTTAAACCACTGCAGTTCTTAGAAGGTGCCTTACCGAGGTGTAGAAATGAAAATAAGCTCTGCAAGGAAGAACAGAAAATTCAAAACGCTGTTGGCTTAAGTCATTTCAGAAATCTGTGTTATCAAGTATCCTATCTCAGAGAGCTCAGTTGTCTCAATTACTAGTTTTCTGGAATAAGAACAGTGTTCTCCAATCCATTTCGAGCAGCGCTGAAGGCCACAAAGGTATTCAAAACTAAAATAAGCTTCACAGCAGGTTGTACACAGTGAAAAGACTGTTTCAGTGGCTATATGCTGGGAAGTTTAAGGTAGCGAGGTGAAAGTATTATCCCTCTGGTAATTAGAACATTAAATTCAGCTCACAGAAACTACTTTCTATTCCCCATTCACTACTTACCTCAATATATGCTGGCTCAGTTCCTGCAGCTGAGATGTTGGGCTGCCAGTCCTTAGGAGATTTGGAGAGATATTTTGAATCTGTCACAACCCATTTGAGTCTAGGCCAACCTAGAGCCAAAATTAAAGTGGAATATTAATATCAGTTTATTTATTGAGGGATTTATATTCTGCAAGAATACACTAAACCCCCATCATTTGTCCAAGTTCAGTTATACAAGCAAAATACCAAGCCAAGCCAAGCTACTAGCCAGAAGGTTCATCTTGTTTCTCATCAGGGAGTTCAGTGGGCATCAAGGCACTTCCTCTGCTCCGGAAAGATCCCTGCAGTATTTCTAAATATAGCTTGTTGTATCATTAATAAAACTGCTTTTGAACCTGCCAAATGCCACTGAAGGGATCTGAGGACAACCCTGGCTGGTAAGGTGGATTCATCGTGACTTCCAGAACAAAAGAGCAATTCTGTCAGACACATGGATCAATCTACACCATACACATAAAACCTACAACAGTTAAGTGATGCCATCAGAAAAGCTGCTCCCCAAAACGCATTCAGACTTCTCATAACTACTCTCAGACAGTTCAACTATAGCAAAAGCACAATCAAAAGCAAATATATAATTGATCTAACCTTTAAACTGCACAATTTCTCCATTTTGGGTTTTTGGAAGCCCTTTCAGACAAACTTCAGTGGTGAGGGCCAAAGCAATACCACAGCTTCCCAGCAGAAAACCAATCTGCTGACCACCAGCATCCTGAGAGAAGAGAGGGGAAAAAAGTCATTCCTGTTTACAGGTGACATCAGTCAGCTTTCCCCTTACCAAAATCCAACGGTTGGTAATGCTCTGGTACCTGACTGGTAACATTATGGATCACATTAGGAGTAAAATGAAGAGACAACCCATGCCCACAATCACTCTACCGTTTGGCGCCTACATCCAATGTCTGGCAATGGTTTGAAATTCAAAGGACAACCACTGTCTGGCAGGGATGAATAAAACCGCTTCGAAGCTTACATAATAACAACACATTTTGCAACATGATACAGATCCAACACAAAGGCCTGCTGGGTGAAAATGGAGACATACCTACAAGCCAATGAAAATCCACCGGAAAATGATAAGCCATCACAAAAATGCAGAAGGGCTACTTAATCTTCTGCATAGCAAGCCCGCTCTTTTCAATTACTTTGGTTCAAAAATCAAACAATTATCTAACTGGGGACAGATTGCAGAGAAATTTCGTGATTCTCAAAGGGAACCCTTTATACATAAAACACATATTACATTGGCAAGACTAAAATGCATTGGATGTGCAATCCACAGAAAACAAGTGCTCATGCCCAGCACCTAAGCATCAAGCGTACACCATTTATATTCATTAATGGAAGCCCAGATGCTTCAAAGAGGAATCATGAGGCAAAAAAGCAAAACGTATGATTATACTGAAATAACAAGGGCTCTCTTTCCCCAGGAACTAATTTCTGTTGCACAACGATAAAAACACTGCAATGATGTAGCTCACCAAGAAATCTGATTGGGCAAACACTGGGAGAAGTTTTAATTTTGTATTTGGTTGCTTTAGCAGTTGTCACGTTGCAGACAAATGAAAGCAAAGCTGACTCCCATAGCATTACCAGGCTAGCTTACCATTTCATTACCACCTCTCTTGCCATATGTTGCCATTATCCTGTTGCTTTTGATTCCTCTTACGAAATCTATAGTTTTAGACAGTCCTTGACATGGCAATAACATGGCAATATTGCAAAAATTCTGGTAAGGGTAAAGAAAATGCTTCGTTGGGCAAAGAATTTATGAAAAGTGCCTAGAAGCCTTCAGAAACATTTAGCATCTTCCATCTCCAGCAAAGTCAAAAGACTGGCAGATGCTAAGCATAGCTGGAAATGAGACCCCCTTCGCATCGATCAGAGGGCAGATTCACAATATTATCTGTACGGTAAAAACTATTTGCAATAGCAGAATGAAGACTACAGCATTTAGGTGAATCGACCATTTCCAGCTACTCAGCACAGCTCTCTGGTCAATACATTTTTCCATTTTTATACAGCTCTTCCAGGTTCACAAAGGTCTTGCGCATTGCGTTGATACAGAGCTGCTAAGGCAGCAGCTGGATGCTGTGAAACACTTTCAGAGGTTGATGGTCTGACTTGGTTTTCATCCCACATCAGCCAATCATTCCCCTAAGTCTCATCAACGTTACCTTTCTGGTAAGAGGTACCTCTATAGGCACTGGTATGACTTCTGCGAGGAGACAGCCGTAAAATGCCACCATAAACATCACTGGGTCATTGTTGGGATAAACAAGGGCTACCTACAATTCACAAAAATGTTTTGTTAGTTGAAATACAAGGACAAATTGCAAAGTTCAGATCTATAGTGACTAAAAGTCAAAAAACTTTGTGCTATTTCACGTTCTACCACAGCATTTTTCACCAGGCACCTTTAAGCACTCTTTGTTCCATGGAATAGCTGGTATGTGCATGAGTTCCTCAAGCAGTAATGTCAGCATTCCCTGTGTGCCCATACACATGAAGACGCACACACAGCCAAAACAGAGATCTAAAACTCTGTATTACTCTCAGAGGTGCAATGCTCTTCCTTAGACGTATTTCAAAGTCTGTAGCCAAGAAGTTAGTTACAGAGCAGCCAGCAGGACTGAAAAAATCAAAAAAGTTTCTTTCCCGAATAGCCTGTCCCTGGGATAAGAGTCTTGCTACTAAAAGAGTAAGATTTTGGTGTCTGTGGTAAGTTACAGCCCCCCAAAACCCTCTTTTTTATTTCAGAGGGAGAACCAGACAGTCCCAAACTCATTACCCTATCTCCAGGTTTTAACACGGGTTCATTTTTGGTCCCCAGTTTATTAAGCAGTGTGTAGGCCAGCTTGAGACTTCTGCTCCACAATTTGCCTAGAACACAAAGAAGAGAGACTTGCACAACTCTAAATCAACCCAGCACACAAAAGAATATTTCAATTCTTGACTGCTTTTACCGTCTACAGCCACGTCCTCTGCTCCCATTACACTGCTTTGTGCATAAAGCTCTCAAAACCCAGGAAGGTATTTGCAGCCACACTCCGACCAACAGCCCCGTGCTCTATCCACTACTGCTCCTTCGGAGCAGATTAGCCATGGAAGCCAGGGCTCAACTCACCATATGTGAGGGTATAAACTGGTTTTCCTGTAACATCCAATGCTGTCAGACAGGGGCATTTAGCTTGTGTGGTTCCCCAGCGCTGCAGAGCTGCTTCCAAGGCAGGAGGCCAGTTGCATACAACTCCCAGGGGTTCTCCCTTCACAGGTGTCATCTGGCGTCCCTCGGGCTTGGGCTGATTTGGGTCAGGCTGTGGAACTGAAGAAAATTCAACAATGTTTCCGGTTCATCTTTGCCCATTTGTTACCAGACAGTTAAGCTGGAAAGATGCACTGAAAACAAATGCTTTTCCTCATCACCTTTAGGCATAACAAGTCCTATCACATTTCATTTCCTAGTAAGCCCTACACAAAACAAAACATCGCCATGAACACAGTCTTCTCCTAAGGTGCTATTAAAAGGTATTCAGTTCAACAGCGAGGAAAGTAACACAGAACTGGAGAAAAGACAAACAATTTTACGAAATAAGGTTGTAACGATATTAGCAGTAAAGACAATCCCTTTTGGGAAATTAATTAAAGTAGCCTAAGCATATTAAGGAGTTTTAAATATCTATTTAAATATTTTTGTTCATAAG
>Ga0065711_1032396_pt1 | contig 27424 bp, 10 predicted proteins | sample Hoacrofraction12_FD_59098 | JGI IMG/M metagenome (GOLD analysis project Ga0065711, IMG submission 59098) | Hoatzin crop microbial communities from Cojedes, Venezuela - Epithelial fraction 12 v2 (version 2) | ecosystem: Host-associated > Birds > Digestive system > Esophagus > Crop | place...
CCCATCCCCTCCCCTCCCCTCTCCTCCCTTCCCACCTTGAATATTCAAACATTTGAGAAAAAACATAAATTCTTTAGATGTGAGGTTAATTTTATATCTTTTGTGAATTTGGAAAGTAAATGTCTATCTCCAAGCAGCAGGTCTAATGTTCTAGAAAACAGGGTAGGTGGGTTATCGTTATGGGATAAATGGAGACAAATTAAATAGAATGTTTGGAAGAAATTACAGCAAAGCATATTTTTTATCTCTTTAATGGTGGAGAAGTGAACAGTCAGTGATGAGGTCATGGGAAGCAATTAATTTTTACAAGGGTTATGAGCAGAAAGCAAAATTTTATCAATTAGCTTTCATCAGTTAATATGAAGATATGATAAGTAAATTTAAATATGGGTATAATACAGATCTCTGTACACCCAAAAGGGTCTTCTGCTTGTGCTTACTGAAGATGCCTTCCACTATGCAAGATGAACATGTTACCTGTTAGTGCTGAACAAGCATCATTGCCATACATGTCTGTGTGGGAAGGAAGAGGTGACAAGTGTGATGCACGGCATATCTGCCAACCTGAGGGATGCTGAGCTCAGGGATACTCCTCCACATTTCTGGCACTCAGACGTACAGGAATCCTGAATTCCTCAGATTCTGGGTTTACTGACCAAGTTAAAAAAGTTGTCTTTTCTGGTAATACATCACAGTTCAGCTCAAGGTCAGAGTTTGAATCAGTCTGCTCTTCACATGCATTCTCTCCCTTAAATAGTCTTCGTAAAAAAAGCCTTAGACAAACAACTTTTATGCATTTCCTCCTTTCCTTTTATCGATGTAACTCCAGATTTTACCAGACACAGTAAACTTTTCAACTATGAATAACAGAATTACAATAATTTTTAGGAACCACCGGGTGACATAGTTCTGTTTCTCTTCCCTTTAAACAGCTAGCAATTATTTATACGGTGATATGAAGCTCTTTGATAAAGTTATTTATATAGTAATTTACATTATGCAAATTAAATAACAAAATAGCAGCAATGTGACATAGCTAATGACTTATAGGTACAGAAAGGAGAACCTTATGGCTTGAACCATCTCAGAATATTTGGAATAACCTTGAAAGCATTTGAACACTTAAATATCCTGCATTTAGAGCTCTTAAAACTAATAACAGATGAGCACAAAAGCTAATCTGGGGTATTTGCAATAAACTCTCTGCTCACAACATCCAGTTTGTGTTCAAATAGTGTATGCAGTAAACCGTGTACTCAGAACTCAAGCTTTTGTGAGGGTCAGGCATATCTAAATATTTGTCTTTTTTGACTCCTGAAATTAAGTAACTTATTATAAAAACACTGGGTTTTGTCTTGATGGCATAATAAAACTGAGCATGGTAGTGCGACCAGAACTGCAGAAGAGGGAAATTCCATTGATTGTAGAAAGCTTAAACAGTGAAAAGGCCTTGAAACGTATGTCCCAGCAACAGGAATGATCATAAATCATATGCGAATGCAGAAGAAGAGGCTGTCAATGGTGCTTAAATGCAGGACTGAAGCAAAGTGAAAAGCACTAAGTTAGAATTTGGCAGTGGAAGGCTATCTGTGTTATTGATTTGAGCTTGAGTTTAAACAACTGCCCCTTCAATTTAGTATCCCATTCTGATGACGTTAAAGAAAACTCACTACTAAATAAAACAGGGAGTTAAAGAGACATGTTGCTTGATATAGCAAAACAATGAAACAATTTAATTAGGCGATAATGTTTCTGGCACTGGAGTGTAGACAGCAATAAACTGCTTTTGCAGTTGATTAAATGCCGAAGTGAAGCAGAGCGTGAATTCTTTCTCAGGGGAAGGAGCAGCTCCTGGATCTTCCCTTTAGCTGTGATCTCCCCACTTCAGTAAGGCAGCAGGTCTCAATAACAATTCTCCTGTGACTCTCAGCTGTGGGTTTTGGGAGTGTAGCCTTCAGAGAATCCAGCAGGTCAGCACTGACTTTGCTTCTGTTCGTTTATTCCATCACTGTGCACTCCTGGGAGCAGTTCCCAGTGACTTTTCACTCACTGGTTACTTAACCTCTGCATTCATATACAACACTCTATCATAACACAATGTGGAAGATAGAGGCACCCAGAAGAACATACGTGCTCAGCGATGTGTTCTGCCCTATAGATTTAAAATAGTTGGGCAAATAATTCAGGAATTTGGTAACTTGGCTTCCTTCACTTTTACAATTAGGATACAAATGCAGAATACCTTCCCATTGTTCTCAGGAGAAAAGCAACTGAATATTTTTAGGAACTGAAAATGGTGTTGCATCCAACTCCTTTTCATGCTGTTAAAACATGTCTCACTGTAGATTTTCTGCGTTATAATCTGGTCTGTGGGTGCTTATCAAGAATTTTGATTACCTCTATTATTAATAGCTGTATAAGGCTGTCTTGAATCATCTTGGTTTTCCTCTGTGAAAACCCCAAGTTATATCCCCATAAGTAAGTTACACAAGACAAAGCCTTCATTTCAGTTTGTTTTGGTAAAGGAGGATTTGGAATAACTTCACTATTGGACAGCACCCAGTTTTTTTCCCCAGCTTTTATGTCTTTTCCAGGCGTATTCTTGTTTGTGGGTACACTGTTGTGAAAAAGAAGCATTTTCTTTTAGAACATGGTAGAAGAAATAATCTCAATTCTAATTGAGTAAAAATAATTTCTTAATGGTGTCAGATTTAATTTTACAAACGGCCTAAAACTCCTGTTTGGACTCCTGAAGATCATAGCTGCATTTCCTCAGAATTCTTCCCCTTTCTCTTAAAGTACTTTGCAGACAATCTAACTTTCAAGGAATGTCCTTGGTTCAGCCATTACATAATTCAGTACTTCTGAATACTTCTGGGATGCTCTGAAGTTACATTTTTATATTTAAAAGTCTAATTGCTGAGTTCCTAGGTGAGCTTTTTAAATGCAAATTTAGCACATCTACCACCTCCATTCCTCTTCTGCTCCCATGATCATCAAATCAAGCACCCCTCTGTCAGTCTAGGCTTCCTTCAGATTTGTAACCTGAACTGAAATCTTAATGGCTCTTCCAACAATTAAATCTTTGACAAAAGCTGGTATTTCTTCACCACAGAATGGCATGTTCAACAAAATGGCTTCCCTGGGGCCCAATCTCCATCTTTAAACAAAAACAGTTCTGGTTCTCTGGAGACATTATATTTATTGAATGTAAATGTCATAATAGCTTGACAGGTGTTGAGGCTTGTCTGAATTTTGTGATCTGAAGCTGTAGTATCCTACTGCCTGCCCCACAATTAATCTTATTGTCTTTGTAGGGTCCCAGGGTCTATCTGCCCTGATAACAAGGGGTAAAGTGACCTGTCAGTTAAGCTTAGAAAAGTGCTAAATCCTGAAAGAGCACTTAAATCCAGCACTTAAAAGGACCTCCTATACAGAATTGCCTTTCCTACCTTTCAACACTTTCCCTGGGTAAGATGATGGAGGAAGGGCAAGAGAAAATCAAAAAACAAACTTAATAACACCTTCCCTTCCAAAGACCATGATTTATAACAAGATTGTGAGAACATTCTGAAGCTATTTCATGTTGAATTACAGTATACCTTTACAAGTTGCTGCTAAACTAGTTCATGACAGTACTACTTGTGTTACTCTCATACCATTCCTTGTGCTGCCACTAAAATTTAAAATGTGGTACATACAAAATAGGTCTATAAATTTATATAGTAACTATCCCAACAAATGCAAACTCATTCTTAGTAACCATAAAATTACCTTCTGTTATCTATCACCCAGTGAATTATAGTTTCATCACTGAGAACAGCCAGCAAAACTGAATAACACTGCCTGTCTACCCACTATTTCACTGTTATATTCAGTGCAAGCGCTGCAGCTTACAGAGAAAAAGGATAAACAACAAAAAATTAGAGCTGAATATATGGTGGGGTAAATAAGGGTCATGTTATCAGCTCTGCACTGAATATAATTTTTAAAAGTCAGCATCTACCTCTTTAACTTTTAGTTTGAACCACAAATAAATCAATATAATTTTGGTCCCTAGATATGCCAACCAGGTTCTTACATTTCTGGATCTTTCCACTGCCAAATTACTTGCATTAAACACAGAAACAGAATAACATACACAAACTGCATGGGTTTTAATAGGGTACAAATTGATACAACAGTTTCTTTGACAGAGTGCCTGGAAGGATAAATTCCACGTTGTTAATAAGACTTTGCCTTAGTTCTTCCTGCCTGTTTACAGCTGAAGATGGGTCCTTTACCACTGTCACCAGAAGCGGTGGCCAGGTGCTGGCATGAGGGCATAACTCCTTGCTGTCACAAGTGAATGCCAAACCCATGTGTACAGAAGACCCATGGAAATCCTACTTTTCCTACCCTGGACTAGTATTTTAGCCATGAGTTGTCTCCACATTGATCAATGAAGTGATAAAAACACTACTACGTGGCTTGTTTGACCCATCACGACTATATGTATGAACAATGAAAACTCAGAGGAAGTTGTTTGTGATGAAAAATTACAGACAGAAGGTATTCAGTAATTTGGTGTATGTTCAAAATAATCGTTGCTTGCTCCTGTATATTACAGGCACATAAAAGGCTGAATTTGTCAGCTGAATTATTTTTCACTAATTATTTGCTTAGTCTGGTTAGCAACATGAGTGCTGGGTATGAAGCTAAGATCTGAACTCGTACAAAGAGGAACAGCTTTTGAGGAGCCTTTCAGTGGAACTCATTTTTTAATTCTGCCTTCAAATAGCTTTGCATTAAGAAAAAAATTAAAATGTACTGGCATTTGGCTCTTGGAGAATGGATTCCCAACATATATTTTATCTAGATTCTATTCCCCAGAGCATCTGTTGTGATCTTGTTTTTCTCAAAAGTGTGATAAGAAACATTTCAAGCTATATTTCACAATTTATCTAGAGCTTATTCATTCAAAGTGTGATAAGAACCTTTTTTTGCTTTTCCAAACGTGTAAATAAAGCTTGACATCAGTCAGAAATCTAGGTCTTTTAACATTTAACATTTGAAAATTGTGAATTGCCTGCCACAGAACTTTGATGATAATGGTCTTATAAAGGAATAAACAGGAAGGTCAAGCTGCCAGTGCCTCATATACAAAGAAGAACTAGAACATGCTGTCTGAATAAAACTAAAAGTAATGTTAACTGATCTGCTACAAAGCACCAGGAATAATTTAGCATTTTAGACAAGCAATTGAAAGAGCAGATGAATACTTTTGCTTCACAATAGAGGGCTTAGACTTTTGGGCAATGAACTTCCATAAACCATAATTCTTTTTGTTTTAATATTCATGTTTATTATCCAAATAGCCTTTTTCTGACAAATTAGCAAAGCTCATTAAAAAATCTTGAGACGAGCTCAAAGGATGGAAAAAATTATCTCTGACATTAAGATAAAATGCACATTACCGACCCTATTCTGATTGTTTGCTCTAACGTGGAAGTCTTGGATTTGATGCACAGCATCTGACTTGTCCTTTCACAACTTTGCATATCTCTGCCTTATTATGGTCATTTCCTCTTTGTTTCTTCTGACTTCGTTAACCCAAGTCTCCCTGCCCACTTTATTTTATTTTTATCTTTCCATTATCCTTGCCTCAGAGCCCTCCTTCACACACCGTGTTAGAGTAGATGGGAACCTTTCTTTACGACACATTCTCACATTCATATCACTTTAGGGTTTTTTTTAGATTTTTTTTAAAAATGCAAAAAGAAAGGAAGAAAAAAATTTTCAAAAGCTACCTGTCTTTTTACTAAGTTTTTGTCAGCTGACATGTCTCTGTATCTCTTTGGTTTACATGAGGGTGTTGTTCTTTTGATCTAAGCACCTTGCAAATAAGGAGTGACTCCATGGTCATCAGTCAAGATACTTCATCATGAAAGTTGTGTGGAACAGGATCTGGGCTTTTGTACAAATATCATGTGCAGTACCTCCAACCGAAATGGAGGATTAACATATAATTAGTTCTAAACTCGACTTGTTATCATACCAGTGCAGCATTTCGTACAGTGTACCGCTGACTGTTCTACCTCTTCCTAATAAGCCTTGGTTTTTACCTCAGAAAATGAAAAGAACAGTGAAATGATATTTTTCTGTCCAATATGCTGACGCTGCGCTGCTTAAGTGCTAGCAGACAACATACTTCCTTAAGTGGAGGTGAACAGTTGTTTTCTGGTAGGGTATTTTAGCAACCAGAAAGAGTGACATATTATTTTCAACTGACTTATCTACAGCATTATTTACAGATTATTCCTCACTTTGCGGATGGATGTCAGTTTTTCAGACCTAATTAATTTGCCTAGCATCTTTAAGTTCATAGTTGTAAGAATAGCACAACTGAAACTGATTAAATCCTTTTTCTCCCAGAAAAATGCTGTTGTTCATGGGAAAACAAGCAAAGAAAATGTTATGATGTCTAAAATACATCAGATGCATGCCAGAGTTAACTGATTCTACTTAGATGACTGATATTTGAGAGAATTTAAACAACATACAAAAAGGTAATTATACAACACTATTCAATGGTAACCTGGATCCCAGAAATGTATCAAACCTCCATAATTTCTTGTACCTTGAGATATCTAGAGCTGTTGAAAGTAGTTAACTATACACTTAAGAATGTTAAATGTTGATTCTAATGATTGAGGGACTGTCATCATAATTGTAAGAATCCAGCCTGAAAGGTCAAGTTCCTTTCCAATATCTTCTCAGAAAATATTTTCCTATATCGAATAATACCAACTTGTTTTTTTGGCCGTTTAAGTTTTTCTTCTCCTCTCATAGTGTGATCCTGTCTTTCACTTAATAACATTAACTGAACATTGGAGGGAATTAATACTTCAAATAGCAGCCATGGAAGTGGGCATTGGTGTTGTGTGTAGGTAGGGTTGTTGGCATGCCCATGTAATGAGTTAATACACTTGATTGTATGGTGAAATCTTTCAAGCTAAGATGAAGTTTATTCCAAAAGTAGACTCGACTTTTGCCAGGAAATTTAAGAACTATGCCTACTGCACTGTCTTCCAAGTTTTTGAATTTAAACAAGAAGCAATTGCTCACTCTAGACAGAAAAGAAGACCTCAAGAACATACACTACCTATGGAAAAAAAGAAGAGCTTTTTAAATGTCTGAGTGTCTGCATATTTGGGTGTATTTTCTTGTGAAGATTTGGCAGCTTCTTTGAACAATGAGTTGGGTTTCCATTTTAACATACCTAATACAAATAGTTTTAATATTCCTTGAGATATTTTCCTTTTGTTTGACCATTGTCTTCTGAACCATCTGTTCTACAAAATTGTAGCTGAGATAGAACATTACTGCAGAGCACTACAACTATGTCTGTATTAATAAAAAATATTGCATGGTGCAACCTATATATATACAGCAAAACTCTTTTACTTTCTAGAACAGACTGGTCACCTCCAAAGAACATGCTGAAATACTTCATGGCCCAAAAGAACCTCAAAGCTATGCACAGTAGGAAAAACTGTTATATGCCACAGTCTGAAACCCTGATGTGCACTTAGCTAACAACAACTTATGTCTGTGCTCTGGCCCGCACCCTGGCTTTTTTCAGTTTACTGCTGTATATGTCACCAAGAAGTTCAAGCATGAAAACAACACTGTGCTTTATTCATAGATTGCATTGCATGAGATGTTATAAGAATGCATAGAACTATGTTATGTGCAAAATAAGACAGAGTTCATCTGCATTATGCTATCTACAGCATTCAAAATTAGTACAGATATTGTTTACATTATCCAGTACTTTAAGACATAAAGACCTGGCTTTCACCCAAAGTTTGTAAGTAATGAAGAAACTTTAACTTAGGCTGTTATCAGGATAGAGCTGAAAGGTAAATTTTGTAAGTGTTAAGGTATGTGCAAAGAACTTATGGTACTCTGTAAGTGCACATTTTGTTCTATCTTTTGATTCATCTTTCTCAACCTACCTTAACCTGCCTGCTTGTCTCATCCACCAGTTATGTTTTGTCTACTTAAAGCTCGTTGAGGGAATGACTGATATTTTACGTGCTTCGGCACAGCAGCTATAGCAATAAGGCCCAACCTGGCTTTGACCTGTATAAATGAAAATAAAAAGATTAAAACCAAAAGTGAACATTCAGACAAAAGAATAATGCTTAAGAGTGTCACGGAATATGGATGGGAAAAAACAGCACCCTTTTCCCACCTCCCTTTTTTCCCAGTTGAAAAGAAGAACAAAATTAAAGCTTTGCTTTATGGTGCATGCAAATCTCCAGATAAATGCAGATTGCTAAATTGAATGTCGTGTGTGTGTCAATAGTGAAACTTATCACGGATGCAGGTAATATCCTTAAGGAATAGACATGGTGTTTAATGTGTCTGATGGATATCCTTTTATACTATAACAATATTGAGGACTCCATGACAAACACTTGATAGCCTAAACAAATTTCAGGCATGCACAATAATGATAAAAAATCTTTTAGCATTCATACACTTTGGAGTGGAGTGTCAAAGGTCTTTTGTAAGTCAGTGTATCTCAGAAAAAACAGGAAAGTTGTAATCAGAAACTGCATCAAATAATCTGTCAATTACGTTATTTGATTTTTGTGGCTCAGCTTGTCCTTAAGCTTGTTTTTCTGGAACTATGTCAATATCCTTAAAGTTCCTACAGTACTTCATGCCAGGAGCTGCTGTTTTGGCACAATTTCTAACACATTGATGCTTATCAATCTAATCATGCAAGGCTCATCTTCCAAAGGGAAACAACTGAAAGATCATAGCGTCATATTTCACAGTGGAGTGGCTGTCATAACAATATATCATGCATGTATGCAAAGGTCATACTATAAATCAGTTTCATTAGGGCCAGACCCTTATTGCCCCCAAAAACAGAAGAAGGAGAAGGCAGTACATGAGGGAATCACTGATGTTCCAGTGATGTTAAAGAAGTCACTGCCAGCATGTATTGTCCCACAGCCATTGCTGCCTTTTACTATATATTTGTACTGTGAAAAAGAATTTTCTTATCGACTCTATCCTCTCCACAAAAGCTTTTATTTTGTGAGACAGGAGTTCTACAGATAGCAGGTATTTGTCATTGAAGACAAAAATTTCCTAAAATCCAGAAGTAGGACAATAAGATCAGGTTGGTTTTTTTAACCTATATCCATTTTAATGTGTTCTGTTTTCACTGCGGCTTACCTCCTTTTCTTATGTCAATATTAGCTTTGGCCAGTATTGTGAAAATGGTATGTTAGGTATCATAGAATCATAGAACAGTTTGCCTTGGAAGGGACCTTAAAGATTATCCAATTCCAACCCCCCTGCCATGGACATGGACACCTTCCACTAGACCAGGTTGCTCAAAGCCCCATCCAACCTGGCCTTGAACACTTCCAGGGAGGGGACATCCACAACTTCTCTGGGCAACCTGGTCCAGTCCCTCACCACTCTCATAGTAAAGAATTTCTTTCTTATAGCTCATCTAAGTCTACCCTCTTTTGGTTTAAAGCCTTTCCCCCTTGTCCTATCACTACATGCCCTTGTGAGAAGTCCCTCTCCTGCTTCTGTGTAGGCCCCCTTCAAATATTGGAAGGCTGCTATAAGGTATGTTTTTCTATTTAATGGAAATTGTTAAAAAATAGAAAAAATTTATTTAAGCATTATTTTTTTTCTGATTTTTCCCACTTTATAGATGAAATTAGAACAGCAAGGTAAAGCACAGATTATATTTCCTTTCCCTTTATTTTGCAGGGCATATGTCCACTAACCATGCCTAAAAGCATCTTCATGGGTGATCTTAATATTCTTCTCCTTCCTTCCAGTCTCCTCTGCTTTCTTGAATCAAATATGCAATTTCCAAATGTATTTATAAACATCTGGCATCTGACTTCTTTCTGTATTGAAGTGAGCTGTATGAGCTATGCATTATTGAAAGTTTAAGAGAGAATTTTACAGAGTCCAGACAAGATGTGTTCTAGTTAGCCCATGTGACCACTAGTACATGGGCAGACTGAGATTCACAGTGTTTTTTAGTAAGGTATTTGAATCATAGTCACTGATTTATTCACATATCCATAATCTTTTTTTCCCGTTGGTCAAACTTAAAAAAGGTTAAGAGACCTTTGACTTACGTATTTCGGTAATGGCTGTTAAAATCAATTCTAGCATTAAAGTCTCTAAGAATGAACAATGCATTGAGTGGAAAATTGATTCAATGGTCAAAGAACAGTCCTTTGTGGCCTCGTTTGCTTTTTCAATTAGTACAGATGTCACAGCTGGTCTAGGTGGCTCTCAAACTTTCACAAAATGTGTCCTTGAAGCTTTGTCTTTTTGTGAGCATTTTTCTTCTAAGACGATTTTGCATTGAGGTTAGCACTTCTGTAATTTTTTGTGCTCCATTTTTGCAAGAAAGCAAAGAGTCACGTAAAGAAATTGTGCATTTGACTGATAAGATGCTAACAAGAAAATAAAATATTGTTAGGTGGACTAGTGTGCTTTTGAGGAACTTGATTTCTGCAATCTGATGGATTCTGCATGAATTTGTTTCCCTCCTTTGGGAATGATGAGGCTCATTTCATGCGTATATTTGGCAGAAAACAGCTGACAGGGAGATGACTCATAACTGCAGCTACCTCAGATTGATTTTGACCAGAATTCCTGGGTCTACAGGTGAAGAAGTGATGGGAACACGTATGAATTCATTTAGGAGGGCTCCAGTAAGTCATGTGATTAAGGTACTTAACTGGGACTTAGATGATCTGAGTGCAATTCTAATCCCAGTTCTGCTACAGACTTACTATTTGATGTTGAGAAAGTCATCCTGGAAAAGATTTTTCATGAGCTTTTAGCATTGGCTTAATTCTGCTCGCATTGACTTCTACACAAAAAGGTTCCCAGCATATGTCATGACATGGCATATCATGACTATATTGGTAACCTATCACTGTGTTGTCTCTTAGAAACTTCAGGTAAAATAGATAAATGCCAAATTTCATTTCTTTACATACATATGTTAAGGATTAAATTAATTTCCATATGTAAATACGTAGAAGAAGTGAATAGGAGACTGTAACATTAACTGCCCTGTTTCTCTCCTTTACCTGTTCTGATTGTCATGTAACATTCATAAACACAAACACTCAGATTGTTTTTTTTATTTTAGATATGCAAACAATTTAGTTATAACAGGCAGTAGGGTTCTTTTTTAGTGCTTTAATGTTTTACTAATTTAATTTTCCACAGTCAAATTCTTTTTTTCATTTTGCCTTATAGCTTAAATTTCCCTTAGTATTTGTAATTATAATATTTGTTTGTGATTATACTGCAACATACTGTAATTCTCGACCAGCTGACAAATAAGTAGATTTGTATCTAATGTCTTTTTAAAAATAATAATAAAGACTGATATTAAGATCTCTTAATTTATTTTTTGAAAATTCAGAAACCAATTGCTTGATTAAACTTTATGCATTTAAAACTATACATTTCATCAGATGTGTAAAAATCATGAGCGAAAGTCAGGTCGCTTGTTGAGTGACTTTAACTACCAGCTAAGTTGCTGCAAGTTGTATCAACCTGTGCATGGACTGAATTTCTCCCATGGTATTTGGAGTAACAGAGAACTAGATAAGGGATTAAATGGCTGGCCTTTCAAGTTAGTGGTCTGCTTATAAATGAAGTGACCGCCAATACTTCACGATATCCCTTGGAACAGTCAGATAATTCTGCAGTTTTAACATGAATGAAACAAATACTTTTCAACACTGGTAGTAATAATTCTGTGTCCTAAATGATGAGGCTTATTTAGCATTATTTTGTATTGCATAAGATAAAAACTCTGTTAGTCCAAATGCTTGCACTGGCCTCTAAAAAATGCCTGTTGATTAACTCTCCACTTCAAGAGCAGCAGGTTCTTCGGTCAGTCTACATTATCTCCTCTTGTTCTTTCAGCCACCTAATATCAGGACATTTGTTTCTGCAAGGGTAGCAAGAAGAGGTAAAGTTGTGGCTAAAGCTTCATAGCTGTGCCTGGGAGTAAAACAAACTGGGTTCTGAAGGGATATAATTTGTCTGACTGTTTGACCAGAGGTTTTTCTCTGGGTGACTGTTGTTACTTCTTCCCATTTTAGGGAGAGACTTTGGAAAATGACTTTCCATTTTCTGTGGCACAGACTTTTTATTCTTCTTTGGATAAAATATATCCGGAATGACTGTAATGCATTTCACATTTACTAGCTATGAATCCTGACCTTTCTTTTTCAGAGATGGTGTCCTCTGAGAGACGAACTCATCCTGGAACGAGACACATAAGACATGGTTAGATTGAAATGGTCTGATTCTTTGTATATGGGGAAGAAGGATTATAACTAGAAAAAAGTGTTGTTACAAGAAGCTAATTTTTTTGGTCCTTAGCACTGAGAACTCCTGTGTTATTCTCATTTTTTTATAGAAAGCTACAGCTAGTAATGAATAGAATAAGTTGTTCCTGAAGCTGAAAGCAGGACTGCCTATTTTGAAGATCCCACTGCATCCACAGTCTTCTTTTCCAGTCAGCTCTCTGTTTGTGGGTCAAACAGCACAGTTCTTGGGGGATATGAAAACCTGTGGGTTAAGACTTGGGATACTTGATCCTTATTGATAGGGATGAGCAGAAGATTATGAACAGTGAAAATCTGAACCAGAATGTTTAGTTCTGGTGCAAGTGTTTGTGTTTGATTTGTATTTTGCAAAGAAAAGCTATAGCATGAGATTACCCGTGATGCTATGGCTAGTAACTGTTCAAAGCTGTCCATAACTTGAGAAGGAAAAATATACAGTTTCTGTTGGTAGGATTAACTTGTGATTATTGAGTGCTATAGGTATGATTTCTGCTTGCTTCAACTACGCAGGAAGACTTCTGATTTTACTGAAGATAGTGTACCAAAGGAATGTCTTACAAACATTTCATGATGGAGGCCAAGTGGACACTTCTCTCTGTCCCAGTTCCTATCTTAGGTTTACCAGAATGTAACCGTTCACTGTGTGAATCTTGAGATAGAGTTGAATAGCTGACATACAGACCAATTTGTAACTCTTCCCTCCCTACCTGTATGTTGCTAAAGTTCTTTACTGGTGTTCACTAGAATTCCTGTTTGTGATTTTCAGATCAGTACAGGTTGGTGTTTCAACTACCGTAATTAACAGGAGGTTATACAAGTGGTTTCTTGTTCAATAGTACAGTGTCATAAGCAAACTCTGCCACCTTGCAATCCGCTTACTCCAAATTATTAAAAAAATATATTAAACAACTTGATCGTAGTACTGACCCGTGGAACACTCCATTATTAATATATCTCTTCTTTGAGGTTATAACTATTTATTTCCTATCATTTAATCACTTTTTAATCCATGACAAGCCTTTGCCCCTTACTTCATTGTTATTTATTAGCTTTAATATTCTTTTATGAGGGACCTTTTCTAAAGCTTTTTGAAATCCAAGTAAATTATATCCACTGGGTCACGTTCATCTACTGTCTTATTAATATTTTCAGAACCTTCTAACACATTAGAGAGGCACGATTTTCTGAAGCAGAAAGCTTGTTGGTTTTTTCTTTGCCATATATACTATGATTCTCCAAAGTTGCACTACATTGTGTCTATTTGATTTTCAGGCATTGTAGAAAACTGTAATTCTCAAGACATCTCCTAAATCCTTTCAAAAAGATAAGAATCGTGCTCTAATGACTTCCCAGTTCTCAGGAAGTGCTGTGGTTGGTAAGGGTATAGTGTGATTTGCTATTAAGCTACTCGGTCAAATAATTTAAAGGATGGCTCCAAAACTTTCTGTGAACAAGGTTCAGTTCAAAAACAATCAATGTATTTTTTCATAAAATAGCTTGGAAGAGGAACTTTATTATCTTATTTCTTCAGTAGTACTGAAGTATATATAACTTCTTAGATAATCTAGCCAATTCCTGCACTTATTATCCTCATTTCTTTAGTAATAAATACCAAGAAATTAAATTTTTGTATATATTTCTTGTTTCTAGTAGATGAAAACATATGAAAAGGACGATTCTGAAAGTCGTGCTTTTTAACAATAAGGTCAGAAGACTCAGGAAACATTCTCCACCTGAGAGACTTTTAGTACTTGAACCTTTCCAACATTGTCATTGTGTGCTAAGGCTTTGTCTGCTATGAGAGAAGTAGAGCAAAACTGTTCTAAATCTGTCACCTTAACCTTTTCCCTTGTAGGGTCTTGAGTAACAAAACACTATCAAAGGGAGAAAGAAACAACAGAACTTATGACAGTTTGTTCAACTCAGGGAAGAATGTTTGACTCCTAGGTCCGGAGCAACAATTTGGACTGAGCAGCAATATGCAGTATATTTGCCAATAGGTCAAAAGAGAAACTGATAAGTAGGGGTGTAATGATTCCAAAAAGATGTTCTATCTTTCGAGAGGGAGAACATGGAAAGTGCGGATTCCTTCCTCTCTCCTTGTTCTTGAATGTAGGAATCAGGGAGTAAGACTGGGGCAGAATGACACGGAATTAAGGACAGTGTGTGGCCAGCAGAAGTACAAAAATATTGTCCTTTCCTTGGAAGACCGGAAGGACCTCAGCATCCTTCCAGGCAGCTGCAGGTATTCTTGGTCTGCCACGGAATCATGGAGATGGAGACAGGGCACTGCAGGTAATCGGTAACTGGTGAAAAGTTCAAGGAAAGATAGGTCTCAAATCGCATTTACAGTGTGAGGCCAGAGCAGGATGCAGGAGCTACCTGGGGCAAGAAGCCAAAGTTTGCCCAGCAATTCGTACAGCTTTTCCAGCCACTATTGTTCTGGAGCCAAGTGTTACAGACCCAGCTAGGACATGCAGATTGCTGTATATAGAACATATGACTGATATTTGGGATCTGGGCCTTTTTCTCAACAATGCTCTGTTGATACCATTACTGCAACAGACTATGGGACTAGAGTTGTGATTAGATTGCCCAAATTTGAAGATGATTACATTTTTGGTCAGGCTGGAGTTTCTGGTCCTGGAATGATCAGATTTGCCAGGTTTGAATCTGATCAGGCTTTCATCAACCGCGAGACAAGTAGACCTGAAGGATTACATTTTGTCCGCCACATCCAATAAGTCAGGTGTCAAGGAACAACTGTGGTGTCACTACAACAAAAGTGAATGTGCACTGTCAATCCAGGCCATGGACTATTACCCTGGTAATTAAGATCTGAACACTCAGATGGTGGACCAGTTGCATATGGTCAGTATAAATCACAAATTGTAGCAGAGAGAGATATAATTTTTCTCAAAAAATTGCAGGAGTAGCAACAGAAAAAATATCCCTTTGGCAGGTAGGAATCTGTCACACTCCTTGGGTTTTTTACAGATTAAAAAGGTACCTGGTCATTGTTGTTATTTCTTAGAAATACTAAAGCTGCACACACTTAAGAGATCATGTTCTTTTGTTAATTTGTCATTGGACTTAATACGGTCTTCTTCCAGAGCTTGTATTCCTTTGTCAAATCAATGTGGATGGACTTCTTCACAGCTTGCACAGCATTTGAATAACCATTTACATGTCCATCCCCCTACAGGGATGGACTGTGTTGCAGGAGCAGAGCTGGTTCATATGGCACATTATTTCAGTGATTGCCGCTTATCAGAGAGTGTTTGAGATCAGGTAAATGACTGCATTTTGGCTACTCGCTAAGTGCGATTCCTAAGTTGCAGTTTTCCTAAAAACTGTGGAATTAACAGATAAAAAAATAACTAGAGTTGTCTACTCAAGTCATCTTGCTAGCAGTATGGTCTTATGCCACCTGAACAATATCAAATCACTGAAGTTTGACAATATTAAAATGGTGATGGATAGGAATTCAACAATATTTATGGATCCCTAAGAGCTGAACATTATGATAGTAGGTTGGGTTTGCTGCCAGTGGAACAAGTCACGTTCTGAAAACTAGTTTTTAAAATTAATCAGATATTTTTTTGATAGAAAACTATGCAGAATCATTTGTTGAAAGCAACAAAAAAGTAAAAGTTTCCATTGCAGACTGAAATCTTTTGGAATTTCTCCTACTTTTGGCTGATTTTCAGCAAGCTCTGCTTTTTCAGTGTAGAAGCTTCTTATCAACTTTATTGTTTTTATTACCTAATAAATCTCTAACTTAATTATAGTTAATAAAGTGTTGCCAAATATTCAGAAATCATGAGTAAGTCTTCCAGAATTCATAGGTTTGGGTTGGGTTTTTTTGTTACCATGTTTGGAGTTCTCCTTGTTTGACTACTGTCTTTTACACTTTTAGGAAATGCTCTAATTTTTTTCTGCTTAAATATGAGGACTGGAAACATGACATCTTTTATGAAAGTTAATAGCTTCTTAATTAGTATAAATCTGGGATCTAGGTCTTGAAGAAAAGCATCAAATATCATGAGGCTAATAACAAGATTGCAAGAGCTGGCAATTTTATTATCAAAAATGAATCAAGATTCCTTATTTTGCCAGAACAATAGTCATTTGTCTCCAATTTATCAGTAGCCTTTTAATTTTTACAGTTATGTCAGAGGTGTGGAAACATTTATTTTTATTTCTTACCTACAATTTACTTGTCTCTCTCTTAACGATGTTGTCTGCGTCTTCAGGCAAAATATTACACATCAACTTGTCATTAAGTCACAGTTTTGAAATAGATCTCTTTCCTCTATCCTGTGTATCCACTGACAATTGAATAAGAATGCCAAAGTCCTTCTGTTCTGAATAAGATTTTATTCTTCTTCTCTTTCTTTCTCTTTTTGTTGTTTTAATTTTTGTTCTTTCTCTTTAATTTTCTTTTCCTCTTTCTTTTTTATTCTTTTTTTTCTGTTATTCATTCACTTTTCATAGTCATTAATGTCCTCCTGCTTTCAGAACATAAAGAAAAAGAACATTAAAATATGTTTAAATGCCAGCTCAACTATTTAGAAAGTTGTTAATGCCTTTATTTACATGTATAGGACAAATTGGTACTCTGCTATGCTGGTTCTTACAGGGTATATGAAAATGCCACAATTATTAGCAAGAAATGGTTTTTTTTCCCATATCGTCACTTGTTAAAATATAAGGAGAATCTTATACCCAGAGTTTCAAAAATAATCCTTTGTAATTTGTTATGCATACTACTGTCATGTGTGCCTCAGCAGAACGTTAACATTATTAAGTAAGCATCTAGGTGTACTTGAAAAGATTAAAGATTTTCTGTTTCCTAAGAGATTAAATACAGCACCTCTATGCAGAGCTGGTTTGATTTGTCTTAGCCACGCAGGCAAAATGGAGTTTGGCTGTGTCAGATATGAGGGGCTGAACTTGTCCTGGTCTTGCTCAGGGAAACAGAGAGGGCTGGAGGAGAATGAAGAAAGAACAGTGGTTAGGTGGAAAGCCACAAAGGAAAAAAAGCATGTGACACCAAGCCCCGAAGAAAAACTGCTGCCACTGGGAGGGTGACAGCAGTGGAAAGCTGAGGTGGTGCCTGTGGGAGGACCCAGCTGAATCATCCCAGCAGTTGCTGGTGGCCACCCTGGCTTCTCCCTGCCTTGCATCTACCCTGGCTTTAAGGTTTGAAATTATATTTAATGTCATTCTGAATGCCCCACCACTTAAAAATGACAAAATGTGGGGATTTTCACTGTTATTACTATATCCTTCCTGTAGCAAAAACCTCATCCTGTCCACGTTTTGGCCACACACTAAAACACTGGGGAGCAGCAGGTGATGTTCATGATCAGACGACTTAGACCTGCAGATGTCCTTAGAACACATAATAGTTTTCAGCCCTTTTAAGAACCCATCTCATTTTGTACTGCAATGTTATTCTTGCTCTCGGAAGTAACATTTATTACCAGAAGACAATATAAAGAGTCATAAGTAGCACTGCAAAAATATCTTGCATGCTGCATGTGGATTGTAACTGACTTCCTAAGGGTGTTTTTCTTCCTGTTGGTATTGTTCTGTATATATCCCTCAGAAGCAATGACAAAATTCAGTAGAGCACAGAAGTGCGTAAGTGCTAGTCGCTGTCCATTAAAGTAGGAAAATCTGCGTAGGTGCTGGATATTAGAAGCCTAGATTGTTACCGTCTGGTTCTAATTCTGTGTGTTTCTACAACACATCAGATTAATTAAGTTCTTAGTTGTATTGTACACTGAAAAGACCATCATCCATTATAACCACCACCACTTAGTTCAAACACAAGATTGAACACAAGATTGAATTGCTTTGGACACCATCTATGATCTTTGGCAAACACTAGGAAGTCTCTGCTACACATTTTTAGCTCATATTGAAAAGCACACTGAAACTGGTGTCACTACAGGCCAGTATGAAATACTGAAAAATCTGACAACGCTCCCTCTCCCTGCCCCCCATATGCAGTAGTAAGGCAAGCATGGCCTCCGAATTTTAGAATATTTTATCTCTGGTATATTGAAATTCTTCTGTGCTTCAGTGTTTTTCTCTTTCACCAGTAAAGTTACGGTGCATCTAGCAATTGCTAGAACATTCAGTATGTTCTGTGACTCGTCTGTTTTGCAAGATTATGCTTTCCATTTTTTCCATGTTCATGTTCAGTTAGAGTAGCAAGCTGTATACAGGAAAAGTAACAGCAGAGAGCAGAACACAAGCTCAGGGGTTCTTATCACATCTTCCCAGTCGTGTGTTTATTATTCCTTCCCTTCCCCTGCTAGCCTCCACATGTTCAGACTGCAAATTCTTAAAGCAGGTATATAAATAATATGTTCATATTTTATATATTTTACATAATAAGATACATAATATTCTATGTATGATAATATTATTTGTTTTATTGTTTTATATATTTATTATATATGTTATATATTTGAGAAATGTCTCTGTATACTAGAAAAATAGCAGCCTTTCCCCACAGCTTTCCCGGTGTCATTTCTGTTGCTTCACATTTTTTGCATTAAATTTTACAGTATAATATAATGCTTTTTCATGCAAAGCGTTGTGCAAGTGTGTGCAGGATCATAACACTAAATGCCTCTCAACACCAATTAAAGTGCAAGACAAGCAAATCCACAAAGGATAGCTTCTAGTAAAAATGAAAAAGGAAAGAGCTCTGGGAATATTAAGATGAGCACTTCTGGAGGTTCTGAGGGAAGACCTTCAATGCAAAGAATTGGGTTGTTGTCTGTTTTAGTAGACTACCTAGGAAAAGGGGTTCTAACTCTTTTAAGCATTGCCTTCCTTCACAGGTTTTGGGATTCAATCGTTCAGGCGGAAAAAAGATCTGTGGATAGCTTGGCAGGTCAATGGAGCTCAGGTCAACTAACTGACCTTGGTAATCTGTGGAGGGGATACGATTTAGGCTGTCTGGCCTAGTCCTCCTGTCATCTGCCTCTGGAAGAAAGTAAAATCCATCTTAGGTAACTGGAGTACCATAGAGGATCTGCTTCCTTGGTAAACCAGTGTTACAAAAGGACAAAACCAAAACCCTCCTCAAAAGGAGGTGGGCACTGGAAGCAGGACTCTCAAAATCCAGTGTGACAAGGAGAGAACCAGTCCTTCCTAACCGTAATTTAAAGATGGTGGTGGATCACCCACCAAGGGCTGAGGACCTACTACCAGAGGGAATGAAAGCTAATGGCAACCTTCCTACAAGTTAAAATAATTAATGAAAAATTTACGACCTGTAATGTGGAAATTGCTGCTGGATAGTCCCCAGATAAATTAAATTAATAAAGTTGCAGCTTAATTAAGCCATATCTTTCTGTTTTCTTGCATGACTGGGGCAATGATGCAAACTCAGCAGAACAGAGGAAAGGAAGAATAGAGTCTGAAGGGCTGAAGTTTGAAAAGCAGAAGACTGAGTACGTCAAAAGAAACCCGCTAAATAAAGAGGCCATAGACTATGTGAGCAGAGTTTTTTGGCCATGTTATTATGCTTAATTTTAAGAACATTACAGTTTATGGAAGTTTTGGAATTATGCAGAAACAACATTTCGGCAGTGAAGAAAGAAAAAGGAACTGCTCCTGTGAGATGATTCTGTACTGAGTGAAACAGGTGAGTGTTTTGGAAGAAAGTGAGTCAGACATCACAGAATTTTAAGTGTTAAACAATAAGGAGTGAAACATTTTTTTTCTATTGTATTTGAACTTAAAAAACACAAACCTGCAATATGTTTGGAATTTATCTTCCAAATGTAATTAAAAAGGTAAAATAATAACAGTAATAAAGCAAGCAAGTTTATAGAATTTGGAGTTATAGAATTGATTTTGGGTTTTGTTGAATTGTTTTACTGGAATCTTCCAGACAGAGTTGACTAGAAACCTTTATAACACTGGAATTTTCTTTCTGTTTGAATCTTCTGCAGATTTTTTCACCTATCTTGAAGTTCATGCTTTGTAAATATACTGTGTTTTGTGTGACCTCTTCATTACATTTCTAACAATTTCTCACATCTTCAAAATATTAACTTCAAAAAGTTATAATTCTAATATTCAAAATCACTTAATAGAGATGAAAAATGTATTAGATTCTTCAGGGAAAAGTCTTTAATAATACTACATTACAGTCTCATATTCATTAGTTGAACTGTGATATTTGTCACAAAAAACAGATTCTATGTTAACACTTTAAAACGAAAGGTGAGGATGTTTTCTTCTCTTTAATACTATCCGTACAAGACAGAAAAGTATTTCTTTAAATAGCTTTATAAAGTAATCCTTGATCACATGAAAATAATGGAGTTTTCAGACCTAGAGTTTTCTTATATATGTCTAGAATGTAAAACTTTCCCTGAAACAGCAGCAACAAGATTTGACCATCTTTGAGTGCTGTCCATGAACAATGATAAAGAAAAATTCTTGCCTTTTCTTCTACAGTTTATACCTTTAGTCTTCTTAGGTTTAAACCTTAACCTCTCTGCTAAACACAGGGATGAAGATCTAACTGAGCTAAGTAAAATGGCCGTCATGAAGTGCAGTGTTAAATCCAAAAGTAACATTTTTAGTCTTTTGAAAAAATGTAATACATCTTAATGCAAGAGGAATTACAGGTGTGAAGATGATTTTCAGTCCTGTTGACTTCAGTAATACATTTCACGCATACAGCAGAGTTTGTGTGTAAGAGTCTTGTCAAAGCAGGGCCACAGTAGCGGTCATGCTCATGTCCACATACATTGGAAAGATTGGGGTTGCAGCATAGCACATCCTTCTCTGGATCTGACAGGAGCAGCTTACAGGACATTACGCTTTCAATTCATAAAACTCATATTTTGTTTTGGTTTATTTCTTGTGGCTTTATGGAAATCTATTCAGCTGCTTACTTCCATTTGTACAATTGTGTTTACACATTCCAGGTACAGTTCATGATGTGCTATTATTGATTTCCAAAGTTATCAATATTTGCTTTTTTAAATGTTCCATTCAGTGAGTTGTCTGGCTAATCAAGCAGTGTACAGACAGAATAAAAGTGTATGAATAGACTTACAGCAATTTTTTGGAGTGCAGTGACTTATTATCTGTCGGCAATAAAACTACTTATTATTTCTACATTCTATGTAATTACTCTTTGAAGTGAAAAATTTGCAGATTGAACTTTTTCAAACTTTCTGACACAAATTGTTTTACAAGATATTGATTTAAAATAGGAAGCAAAACTTGAGAGAAAAATGAACATTTGTTACTCGTCTTGACAATGCACGAATAAATTCCTCACTTTTCTGAACTTCAGTTTTATTAAGTAACTTTCTATAAGACAAGTTTCAGCAGATCAGCATAAAATTTTCTTAATTTCATTACAGGCTGTAAATTAAAATTAATGAGGCTGACACCCACAATTAACAATGAAAAATGCAGATTGTTATAATTACTTAAGCAATAACATTGCTTTACATAGAAGACTTAAGGTGCTCCACAAATTATTTACATGTGTTACATAAAACACAAAAAATGACAATTTCAATTTATTTTGTCAGTATAAAAAACAAAAATCCTTACTAAAACCTTTCTCATTTGGGAATCTCTCGCCATGCATAATTAAGCAAATTTGATTGCAATTAAGCCTGGCTTCTACAGTGGAGTTTTAATTAATGCAAATCTGGCATCTACATCTATAAGATTAATTTTTGTGAATTAAAAGAAAACAACAAAGCATATTTGAAAGTGCACTTGTATTGTTGAAAGGATAGAATGCAAAATCTTATTATTTTTCAGTCTTCCATGTGCATAGCCTTTGACTTATACTTTAAGGAGGGATATTTTATTTGGATCTGTTGTTTATTTCTCAAGGGATTATTAAGCAGGATCATAGCAATTACACTAAGCTTCTTCTAAGGAACATCTTAAAATGTAATTGTATACATTTAGAAGAAGAAACAAATGATAATATAGGCTAAGCAGTGAGGGCGCCATTACACTGCACAATGTTTTTTCTAAAGTCATCATCCTCGTCTCTCATTTGGTGCCTTGAATATCCTGTGGAGTCTGTGGGAGCACTTGAAATATTTTCAGATATATTTTAATAAAATTTTGTCTTAAAATCCCTGACTTAGAATGACTGTTATGAAACAGAAGAATTTTTACTTTTTATTTATTTAGCAGTGTGCTTTGAACTGATTTTTAAGTGTTTTCTCTCTATTAAATTTGTTTGTGTTTCGTTTAGTATCTTTAAAAGAACTGGGAGTTCAGTTCCTTTGAAACAGTCCCCTAAGAGTCTCCTATTCTATCATTATTTCCACATAAAAAAGTTCTGATTTTAGAAACCACATGGCTTGTCTTGCTCTTAACTACTGCACTGTGTAATTTAATTTTTTTGTTTGTACAATAAAACAACCATATGGAAATGGACCATTAACAAAAGCAGCAGATATTGCATTAAAAGCTACTATTCTCACTGACTTGCAAGAAGGTAAATAACTCCTTTTTTCATTCAGTCTCTCCATACAGTGTCAGAAGTCAGGTATTTCCAAGGAGGCATTTGTGCCTTTGTCTGTTCTGAAAGCTGCAATTTTTCCTTTCTTGAAATATATTCCAGTATTTTATTCTGTTCTTAACCACTGTTGCTGTACTTTTCCTGTGGTCTTGCTTTTAAAAAAATGCGCAGTGAGCATGCAGACAAGATATGACTTCCTTTTTAGTCAAGTGTGAGAAGGCTGAGCCAAACCCCGTGTTGGGGGAAGGTGGGTGCCAAGATAGGAGTGCCTCTGGGAGAAAATGAACCACCTAAACTCTTGCATGCAGACTGCTGGAGGTGTGTGACCCTGATGTGAGAAGTCACATTACCAACAGCGTAGTTCTTCTTCCTGTCTCATACAGTTTCTTCCTGATTTCTTTCCTCTTCTATTCAAAACCCAGAAATCTCCCTTTCGTTACGTGAAATACCATCTGAACTGAAGACTTACTCTGTCAGGGGAACTGTTCTTTTATATCTGTATCAGGCAGGGGGAGTACAAACGCATCCCCTCAAGGGGCTGTAAATGCTGGAACATTTGGTTCCTGCAGTATAGCTGTTATTATTATGGCTCCCAAAGGTAGCTTCCAAAGCACCGCACTGAGGGTGCTCGTAGGGCACTAGAAACAGCAGGAGGTGAGTCCAGCCTGACAATCACACGCACTGCTTTTGCAGTGGGGGGTTATTGACATAAAGTGAAACATTCTCTTTATTTTGGTGTGGTTTACAGCATAGCCACATTTACAAATTTTGTATTAATTACATTTATTTTCAGTATATTAAATCATGGCATTTATTTTGGTTGAAGTTAAAGTCTAGTATTACAATGTCTTAATAGCCAGTTTAGACAGAAGATATCTAATTTGATTTTCCAAATTATCAGCTCAAAAAGCAAGACAAAGGGCAGAAGATGGTCTGCACATCTCTGGTTATGGATCAACTTCTGCCTTTGCAAGTCTGGAAGAGCAGCAGTATAAATGCTTTGTAACTTACATGATAGTATCTTTTTCACTGGAATTGTCAAGTGTCCATCACTGTCTCCCCTCTCTAATTTAGACAAGCTTGGCACTAGAAACCTGTATTTAAGCACCTGTATTTCTCTCCTAATGTTCGTGTTTGCATGGTTTGGGTTTTTAAAATTGTGTTTCCTGTGTGTGTGCAAAAGGAAGATATTTGTAGAGTTACATTGTCTGTCATAATTCGAACAATGATTCAAAATGGGATCCTTAACCTGTGTTGAGACCTATAAATATCTGAGCATGTTATATAGATTGCTGAGTATTCACAGTTTGTTTTGTTTTCAACTTATGGAGACTTACTGCTTCTGAAAGACTAGGTTGCTTGAACGTAGAAAGATAAAGCCTAGTTTAAATAATCAGAAAAAAGAGTCTTGGGCATATGCTGTACGATTCCTAACAGGGATACTGCTGTACTAGAACTACAGGTACCTAGGCCCATCTGGCTGAATCGGAGCACCAAAGCTCTAATGTTTTGAAAGCGTTAGATGCCTGTAAACAATTTGTTTGGGTATCCTATGAGTTCTTGGAAATCCTAAGCAATGATCTCTTACAGAAAGCCATAGGTATGTTCAGACTTTCACCACTCTTTGGACCGTGTCATTTCTCAGCACACCTCCACTCACCTGTGATTCTGAATGCTATAGCTGTAACAGGGCAGTTCCCAGTTTGTTTTTCCTCCTTTTTTTAAAATTGTTTTCTCTGTTATTTCTTCTTTCTTCCTCTTTCTTCTTTTTCTTTTTATCCTTTTTTTCCTTTTCTCCCCTTTCCTCCCCTTTCTTCCCACTTCTCCCTTTCTTTCAATTTTTCCGTCTTTTTTGATCTTTCCTCTTTTTTTTTCTCCTTAGTTTTTAAGATAGGATAAAAGCAGTCATTTCTCTTAGAAACAGAGAGACAGTGTTTGTTTCTCAGTCTGGGTGTTTCAAAATTTTATCATTCGATATCACTCATTCTTCTGTGGCGTGTTCTAACCATGAAGGTAGGCATTAGTTTAGCTGAAGGCTACCACTGCCCCTTTGTCAAAAGTATTGAGGAGGAATCAAAGGAGAGATGTCAAAGGGACAAGGTGGAGTAAGTTTGTTTATATAGCACAAAGCTTAGAAGAGTCTTCTGATATTGCAAATCAGTGAGGTTTTGGGTTTTTTGTTTCCCACATTTATTGTTTCCTGATGATTTTCAGCAGTCTCAGACATGGCATTTTTACACGTCAGTCATGTAGGAGACCGATTTTGTAGGCATCCTCTAAAAAGTATTAATGTGCTTGCACACACATATACTCTTGAATAAAGGCAGATCCCACAGAATGCAGCAGCCACTACTTTGGTTAAAGCTGCAGTCAGAGGAAGAGGTTGTAGTTCCCCTTTCTTTCACACAATTAGTTGATCAAGCTTTTCCTGAAAGTTTTATAACATTGTGGGTGAAGAATGAATAAAGACATCAAAACTCTCGAGGTCAGAGATAGATTATCAAAGCAATGAGAATAAGGAAAATTAAGATATCATTAATAGTAATGATACCAAAATGAGAACTAGAAAACAAGTCCAGGAAAATGTAGAGTCTCTTATGCTAGTCATTAACCTGAAGACTATGATTAAAACATAAGAAGTGATTCCATCACCTTGTTGTGCAAACATGGTGAGAACATCCTTCTTCTGGCCTGAGTTTTTCAAAGAAGCCTAGGGCCATTAGGCATCCAAATCCTGTTAATAAATCCCTCTCTTGGTCTACACCTTTTCAACATCTACAAAATTATAAAGGCACATTCAGCTGGTATTTCCTGTTTAATGTTCATTATGCATTGAAGAGGTATTGAGAAATAGTTTTTCTCCTGCAGTTATGAAACAATTACAAAGGTCTTTCCTGAGTGAGTGAAATAAGTGCAGATTTTGTGAGTCTATGCCAAAATCTATTTAATTAAGTCATAATTCTTAGGAAAATAATGCACCAGCAGCTTCAGAGAAAGTGCAAGGTATGACATATTTGAATTAACTCTATTTAATTAAAGGAGAACCTTCTGAGGGTCTCAGATTTCATGGGACAATCCAGTTGTCACTGTGACTGCTACTACATGCATGCTAGAGCTCAGATTTCATGTTGCACTTGTCAATTTATTTGTTTGTTTGTTTTGGGAGTATATTGTTTTATATCCGCAATGACCAAAGCAAGAGCCAGGTGGGACAAAACTGTCAGAATTGCCCATAAGTAATGAAATGCAGGGGAGAAGGTGGAAACGGAAAAGGAGCAAAGAGGATGGAAGAGAGATTTGAGCAGAGTAGGGAAGGAAAAAAAAATCAGAAGGAATAGGAAAAAGGGAGTAAGTGAAGTGTAACACGTAATTGTAACAACAGTTCAGGTATTTCAAATGGAAAGTAGTAACTCCTATTGCTGTGTTTCCATATGTTTGACAGCTTTCCCACCACTGTCTGGAAGTGAAAGATTTGATGTGTTGGAAGGTCATAGCTAAGTTGCTGTGCACTAAGAATACAACTGCAGTTGTTTCAGTTTGTGTAGATAAAATCACAATGCTTTTGCTAAAACCGTAGGAGATGTGCTGACTAAAAAACATGTTTTATAAAAATTTTTATATATTAATGTATTTATTTCTGAAAAGAACTTTTTTTTTGCCTTGTTGCTTGATAGAGCTGTGTTGTTCTCGGCTTCTTGACTGTAAAGGAAGACAACTTTTTCCTCACCTTGCCAGGGAAAAGAGTTGAAGGGTAGTTATTTTCAAAAAGGAGAATAATAATTATGATCTGATCTCATCTCACTGAAAGAAAGTAGAGATGGCTAAAAGAGTTGTACTTTTTTTGAGGGTTACTATTTGAGTTTCTGTGACATGTTTGTCTAGTTTGCTGTTTGGTTGATTGGTTTGTTTACTGCTAATGGTAAAGATGTACTGTAATCAGTAGTGAGGATATGAAAGAGGGATTTGGAAGGGATTTGGAGCATGGGGAGGGGAGAAACACAAGAAAAATCAGGGAGAAGATATCCAGAGAAACTGATGTGTAGAATATGGGGACAAGGATCTTCAAGGGATAGAAGAAAGAAAATTATTGGATATATGCACAGATTGGTGAGATCTATAGAATTAAGAAAAAAGAGTAAAAATTTGTGGTACACACAATCTGCTCTGTGCTATTTTAATGAAATGAAACAGCTGAATTCAGCTTGCCTGCCCAGTACACTATGTTCTGTGCTGCTCTGGAAGAGCACAGGGAAGTGAGAGAATACCAAAGACTTTGATCTTCTAAGTTAATCCGAATTTTTAAAAATGAGAAAGAAAAAAGTGATGACTGGTACTCACAGAATCACAGAATCACAGAATCACAGAATGGTAGGGGTTGGAAGGGACCTCTGTGGGTCATCTAGTCCAACCCCCCTGCCGAAGCAGGGTCGCCTACAGCAGGCTGCACAGGACCTTGTCCAGGCGG